>Ga0307517_10010115_pt1 | contig 13256 bp, 9 predicted proteins | sample 23_EM_MG_FD_194515 | JGI IMG/M metagenome (GOLD analysis project Ga0307517, IMG submission 194515) | Populus trichocarpa ectomycorrhiza microbial communities from riparian zone in the Pacific Northwest, United States - 23_EM | ecosystem: Host-associated > Plants > Roots > Unclassified | place...
CAAAAGCCATTCTTTTCATAGTTATTAAACCCGGACCGGCGGGTTGAACTGAGAGCTAGACCGGTCCGGTCCGGGTTTGTCAAAATACCGGCCGGTGCAACGACCCGGTCAAACCCGGTCGACCCGGCAGGTCAACCCGTGACCCGGCCGAGACCCGATGTTTTTTTTTTCTTCAAATGTAGGATTTAAAACCCATTAGTATATATACTCTATGTTCTTAAAAAAAAGTTATGTTTTTTCAATGTGGGATAAAAAACCTTTTGAGTTAAATACTTCAAATTAAAAGGATAACATAATATCTTTTTAATGTAGTATTTGAAACCCATTAGTATATATACTCTATGTTCACAAGAAAAAAACTATGTTTTTTCAATGTGGGATTTGAAACCCATTAGTATATACATTCCATGTTTCCAAGAAAAAAAAAACTATGTTTTTTCAATGTGAAATTTAAAACCCATAAGGATATATACTCTATATTTCTAAAAAAAAAAATTATATTTTTTTAATGTGGGATAAAAAATATTTTTGGTTTAAATATTTTAACTTAAAAGTTTAATATAATATCTTTTTAATTTGGAATAATTTTTTTTTTTAAAATATTCTTTTAAACTTTATTATTTACAATATGTTTAGCCTCTTTTTACATGGATTTTTTCTTAATTTTTTTATATAAAATATTAAAAGTTTAATTTTTTTTAAATTTTTTCCGGGTTGATCCGGGTTAACACATGAAACCTGGGATCCGCCCCCTTAATTGGATCAACTTAAACCGGGTTAATAACACTTATTCTTTTATCTATAAAGCGCAAAATTAAATTAAATTAGATGAATAAGAGAGAAGCATACCTGAAAATATGAAGCAACTGTTGAAGCTCGGAGTCTCCAGGAAACAGAGCTTGCCTTCTCGACATTTCAGCTGCAATGAATACAATAAGAAACGAGACTTTCATCGAGCACCAACAAATCAAAATCAAATTGATCACATTAAATTATATTACCAAAGATGCAACCGACAGACCACATATCGATAGCGATGGAATAATGAGTGGAACCAAGCAACACCTCAGGAGCCCTATACCAAAGAGTGACAATCTCATGGGTATAACTCTTAAGAGGCACAGTAAAGGCACGACCCAATCCCAAATCAGCAATCTTAAGAATCCCTCTCTCCTGATCAAGAAGAAGGTTCTGAGGCTTGAGATCGCGGTGAAGCACACCGTGGCTGTGACAGTGAGCAACTCCCTTGCAGAGCTGGAAGAGGAAGCTCTGGATGAGGGAAGGGGAGAGAGGTCTAGGGTTGGGACCTTTGCGGTGAGAATCGATGAATTTCTTGAGATCCGTATCGAGAAACTCGAAAACCAAGTAGAGATTGGATTTGGAGTCGTCGTCGGAGTTGTTGGCGTCAATATGTTCGACTGAGAGGAGGCGGACGACGTAGAGAGATTGAGAGAGCATCTGAAGAAGAGAAACTTCGCGGAGAGCGGTAGGGGGAACGCCTTCCTCATCCATTTGGAGCCGAGTTTTTTTGAGAGCAACGAGCTGACCTGTTAGTTTGTCTTTGGCTTTATAGACTTTGCCGTAGGTGCCTTCCCCGACCTTCTCCAGTTTCTCATACTTTTCCATCTTTCGTAATCTGGATTGTGTTGGATTGGTGATGGTGATGGTGATGGTGAGGGGATGTTATTTTATATATATATATATATATACACACAATTGGACAGGAGGAGGAGGAGGAGGACATCCTCGCTGGAGTAATAAAGGTTATTTCCCTCGGTTTGTAGGGAGAAGCGTGGCTGCTTTATTTTGAAATTCAAATAAGGAAGGGAAGGAGGGAGGGAGGGTGGCGTCGGGTCCAATCCAACGGATAGGTTAGGAGCGTGCGGGCGTCTATCCCCTCCGGTTGAGTAACGTTGAGGTCAAAATATTTTATTTTATTTTGATTTTCCAACAACTTTATTTATATATTCATCATCATGGTTGGCTAGGGATCCACGAATAAAATAAAATAAATGCAAGACCCCTTAACTAATTGATTATGGAGTTCCAAGTCGGGACCCATTCGGTGGATGTCGAAGTTGTTTATTTTTGTGTGTAAGATTATATTTAAAAGCGTTTATTTAAAAAAAATATAAAATGATATTTTTTTTAGTGTTTTTAATGATTTTAATATAATAATTTAAAAATTAAAAAAATCTAATATAGAAGATTTTAATATATTTATTTTTTAAAAAACACTATTTTGCTTACAATATGAGCGTTTAAAAAAATTCAATTTTTTTTGTTAAAATTTAATTTTTTTGTATATTTTAGATTGTTTTGATGCGCTGATTTCAAAAATAATTTTCTAAAAATAATAAAAACATCACTTTTGATGTATTTTAAAATAAAAAGTACTTTGAAAAGCTACCACAATCACAATTCCAAACAGCCCCAAACACGATCAATGATCCAAGATCACCCACGGGCTGCAACAATTAAAGCCTTGTTTGCCTAGACGATAATGTCGCGATCATTTTTATGCTTTCAATATTAATGCATTCAAGAGATCTTAAGACAGATTGTATTGCTAATAAATCTTCATGGCATAAACAAGAAAACATGGCATTCATTCCAAAACAGACAGTGCTCCTTCACAGCTTATAGGCAACTGGATGTCATGATATCATCACAAACAAGAGCACAATCACTAATAAGACCGCCATTTGAAATACAATTCTGTCATCCACCGAGGGGGCAGAAATTACAATGTTCTCTCTCAAGTCTCAACTGGGAAATGGAAAGCCCACCGGGCAGAATCAAAATTACAACTTATTTTACCGGATAATACATAGTTCTCAACAGGCTTCTGCAATTATAGTTGCTTAAAATCAAAATTTATGGGATTACTGATGTGTTTTAATTATGCTTCCCTTCTCCTAGTTATCGACAACTTCAATCAGAGTGGGCTCGTAGTCGCTAGGAGCCTCAAATCCATGCAGATTCATCACGGTTGCAGCTACATTGGCAAGTCCACCAGTGGGAACATCATTGCGGAACCTGGCACCAGGGGCCAGTCCAGGCCCTCCGATTGCGATAGGCACCTACACAGGAAGTGGGCATATTTAATCGGTTGACTCTATATCAACTCAAGCAAACGGAGAACAATAACTAATGAAACCACCATGCTATTAAATCCAATCCTTCAATGGGGATATTAGACACTATTTGTTACTTACTGGTTGAAGAGTGTGGGAAGTGAGTATCTGAAGGTTGCCATTCTTATCTAAAAGAGGTTTGCCAGACTTATCCCTCTTGACCATGTCTTCAGCATTACCATGATCAGCAGTGATTACAAAGATTCCACCAACTTGCTCTATTGCATCAATGATCATCTGTGGTAAAGCATATCTCCAGTCAACAAAGAAGGTAACAAAATGCCAGGGCAAAGAAAATACAGCATGCCAGGAATTAGGAAGGGACAAGCAGTCAAACAGATATTATACAACTCGCTCATTGAAAATGCACAGTTACTAACTTCATGTTCACATCTCTATCAAGGCGTTGTGCATAAACCTTTTTACTAATTTTTCCCCCTCCATCAGCCCCTAGCTAACGCTTATTTGTCCAAAGTTGGGGGCAGCTTTGATATTCACATAAATTGCACTGGAGGACAACTTTTTTATTTGACCTCCACTATCAAGTCTAAAATGAAAAAAATGGCAGCAACACGGTTACTATTAACCACTTTCCAAGTACTCTAATGCTTCGCTACGTGGGCTGGCTCTTGTAATTCATTTAATTGTGTTAGCTTTATTCTGAACAGAAATAAATTCCCTGGTGGTATTTCCAGAAAACTACTAATTCATTGTCGCTGTCCAAATGATGAGCGAATGAAATTAATAAGAATAAAAGCATCCACACAGATGGATGACACCATACCAGATGGACCAGCACACAAGTTAGCCTGAAATAATGGTAGCATAGACCATACAACAATCAAGTTCAAAGAAAAAGAACAGAAAAAAAGATCTAACAGCAAGGAAGTTGTACCTTGACAGCATCATCAGCAACCTTGCATGCCACGACTGTGGCCTCAATGTCTCCTGTATGTCCCACCATGTCACCATTTGGTAGATTGACACGAACCTAAACAATCATGTGAAACAACATATCAGTCACCAGTTCAACAAGAAATGAGAGTTCATTCATCACATTATACAAGGCATTAATTACCTGGTCAAATTTGCCACTAAGGATGGCATCCCTTGCCTTCTCAGCAATCTCTATTGCCTTCATCTTAGGTTGGACATTGAAGGTAATTCCAACATCACTTGGAATTTCCACATATTCCTCCATTTCTTGATTAAAATAACCAGAACGATTTCCATTCCAGAAGAAAGTGACATGACCAAATTTGACAGTCTCACTGTTGTACAAAAACCCAAACATATGTAAGAAAATAGCTAGGACTTAAAACTTTCCAGAAGATGGCAAAGAGGAGAAATAGATTTATGCTCAACATACTTGAACAGACAATTTATAAAACTAGTTGAAGTAGCAAAAGTGTCAAATGTTCCATCACAGATAATTAGCCACCTAAGGAATCTGTTATACCTTATACCTTCATAAATATGCAACTTTCCTATGCCAAAGTTAGATAAGCCACAAGGCTGGACCAGGGAATCAAAGAGTCGTGAGATGGAATAATTGCATTATCCAAACAAACATTGCTTGAGAGAAACCAGCATATGATTAAGATGCAGGCCTACAGTAAAGCCCCCTAATGACTCATGTTTAATCATTCTGCCAAAATATGGTTACGAAATGAGTTTGCTTGTTGATTTATAATCAAGTTATTTGCAAACCAAAGCAGCTAAAATAGCTGAGGATGCACGCACATATAGAAACAAGAAAAGGAATTTAAACAGTTTGATGAAAGCAAAGACCATTCTATCAATGGTTCTAGCTCACCTGCAAGCAAAGGTGCGAATGCCGTTGTGCACCAAGTATTCACCAGATGTCCTATCTATCTCAGGAGGAGAAACAAGGTAGTGGCTTGGAAGCTTCAACTCGCCATCATATTGAAGCATTCCAGCATAATGGATTTTAGGAACTCGAACCCGATCAAATTTGTCAAAATCCTCGTATTCAAGCGCCTTAGCAAGCATAGCCATGCGATCTGCTCGGAAGTTGAATGTGACAACAGCATCACCATCCTTGATTGGTCCCACAGGATTTCCACTCTCATCAACAATGACAAAAGGAGGTAAGTACTGGTCATTTGCCTTGGGTTCTTCCCTCAGTTTCTTGACAGCTTCTACTGCATTTCTAAACTTGTATGGGGCTTCACCAAGAACTTGGGCATCCCATCCTCGTTTCACCACATCCCAATCATTCTGCAGAAGATTTACAGAAAATGCTCAGACGACATGCACGAAGAAATGATGCTAAATCTATAACTGTAAAGAGGCACACAGACTGATATGTAGAACATCATTTAAAGAAAAGATCATTTTTGAAAAACATGCAAGTTACTTCCCAACTTCTAAAGGAAAGACATCCATTTAGACTTCATCTTATCATCATCAGAAACAAAGCCTTAGTTTCAAACTATTTAGCTTAGGCTATACTTTTACACCATTCAACAAGACCATAAACTAAATCCTCCTTGATAAAAAAGATAGCTTAAATCATTTGGTAGTTGATGCCTCTTCCATCCACGTACATTTTTAGTCTCCCCCTACCTCTTTTACCCTCACCTTATTAAAAGAAAGTCTTAATTTGCATCATATTGGTTTGCGGGAACATCATTAATATACGAACTACATGCCACTAGTTACCACCCATAAAGACCAGATTGGATAAGAGTGATCCATTCCTCCCCAAAATCTCAGTTTGACTAGATCCTTTTTTCCTCTGTCCACGTTGGCCCTCATTTGGAGGGAAATAGAGGTTTTTAAGCCCCTAATGGTGTGAAGATATCATGTAAGTGTTGAGTTTCTATAGAAATTAAGTAACAAAATATAGAGCGGGAAAAAAACACAGATTCATACAAGAATAGACCATAAAATGAGAAGCATCACAGGCATTCTTCTCCTCAAGAAAGAACAGAATTTACAAGCATACCTCATAACGATCCATTGTAACATACATGCGACCACCACCAGATGCAATTTGTGCATCAATACCTTTCTCACGTAAATTTGACAGGTCCTTCTCAAGAGTCTCCACAAAGCCAATGCTTGACCCATCTAAAACATCACGGCCATCAGTGAGAATGTGAACACGGATTCTTTTTGCACCATTTTCAACAGCACCTTTTAGCAACAACTGCAGAAAGAAAAAGAGAAGAAGAAGGAGAAAAAGCGTTAGGAAAAATACTAATATGATTTCGAGAGAACAAGCCAAGCAAGATAAGGAAAGAGATCAAAAACAAAACTCACCTGCAACTGATCAAGCCTTGAGTGAACACCACCATCACTCAATAACCCAATGAGATGCAAGGTGCCGTTGTCAAAACATTCCTTAATGTACTTAAATCCCTCTCCGTCGTAGATTTTTCCCGAGGCAAGAGCAAGATCAACAAGCTTGGCTCTACATTCACAAGTAAATAAATAAAAAAAGATTGTTTTTTATCCGTGAGCTCTCAAGAGAATGAAGCAACTACGTAAGACACCATTGGGGGAGACAAGTATCCGCATAGGAAGATTGAAAAAAATAGAAGATAAGTGAAGTGAAGAGATTAGTTAAGTCAGATACCCTTGGGCAAAAATGCGACCAGCACCAAGAGCGTTGTGACCAACTTCACTGTTGCCCATGTCATCCTCACTTGGAAGCCCAACAGCAGTACCATGGGCCTTAATCAATCTCCATTTCTCAGGGGCAGTCTATCCAATTCCAAACAACAATCATTCATCATTGAAATTGATGGATGCAGTTATTAAGAATAATTGATAGAAAAGGAAGGAGAAGAAAGGTACAGTTTTGAAGGAATCCATGGTAGGAGTGTGGGCGACGTGGATGCAGTTATACTGATCAGGTTTAGCCTCACCCCAACCATCCAAAACCACCATAGCAATAGTCTTCCCCTTCGGAAGCTTAGGATGATCCGCCAATTTCCATGCGTTCTGTCCTGGGCTCCCCATTTCTTATTTCTAACTTCTTTCTGATCCAATAAAAGAAACCAATTAATTAACGAATAGAAGAAGAACCACAGCGATTATGCTAGGCTATGGCTACGGCTACGGCTACGGTGAATGGAGGAAGATAACTGACAATCGAAACAATCTCGGAGGAGAAGACTCCCAGGCTCTCCTTTTCTTTTCTCTTTATTCAAACCGAACTTGGATCTGATACTCAGAAACCACGTCTCTGGCCGTTTGATTTATAAAAATACTTGTGCTCCTACTTACTAAATTGATTTTTTATTATTGATTTAGACGCCGTTTAAACCGCTGCTTTTGCAGCAAATCCACTTAAATTTAAAAAATAATACCAACCAGCTATACACGTAGCACTTCGCCATTGGTCTCCTCTCCTTTCCCGTGATTTTTTTCCATACAAAACTACCAAAATAGTAGAGATGGGTTGAGTAGGTTAATTTTAGTATCTTATTCTTAGGACGGGTTGTAACTTAGTCCTTTTTATTTGATATCATATAAATTAGCCCCTTGAGAGAAAAATTGTTCACTCATTAATTAAAGAGCCGGCCCAATAAAATTTATGGTGAAGGAGATAATTTATGTATTTTCAAATACGAAGAGCTATGCTATAATCACATTGAAATGTGAGGGACTGAAGAAGAATTTACTCAAGAGTAGTAACCGATCGCTCTCGACCCCCCCTCGTGCATCATGCGGGCACGCGATTCTTCTCGAAGTTTTCTTCTTCTTCTTCTTATTTTTTTTTTTCTAATTTAATTTAACCATTTCGGCTCTGTTGTCAAGTAACGGAATATCCCTTGTGGTTCCTTTTATTATACAACTACGACCGCCGTCCAATGCATGCCCCAGCCCTTACCTTAATTTTATTTATTTTCAATTCTAAGTCACATGTTTTTCTTAAAGTATTTTTTAATTAAAATATATTTTAAAAACAGAATGTAAAATTTTTTAAAATTTTTATAGATTTTTATTGAAGACAAAATTAAAGTTTTAGAGACTGTTTGATGTCTTGTTAATAATTATTTTTTAAAGAGTTTTTTTATATTTTAAATTGATTAAAATAATAATATATTTTTTAATATCAGCTTATTAAAATAATTAAAAATATAAAAAAATTAAATAATTTTGAAAGTAAAAAACAACGGGCTCTTAACCTGTTGGCACCATGTGTTTGTTTAAAAAGTGAGAAATGAACTCTTACAAAAAAAGTCAAACACAGTAAATCTTGTACGAAAAGGAAAGAAAAAACCAGGGAGTGAATAAAAACAAGGATGATCTTGGCTGCACTCATTTTGCAATATTTACATGAAATGAAATGGTTTCGAAGAAGATTTTCTTGGTTAGAAAAAGAAAGGCTGGTTTTCCTCTCACAAACAATATAATATAATATAATATAAATCAATTATGTTTAATGTATTGAAAAAATAAAACTCACTTGTAATATTAAAAAAAATAACCGTAAAAACAATAAATGAAAATAATATTTAATAAAAAAATAAAACATAGAATATTTAAAATCAACTTGCTTGAATTGGAAGAACACGTGCATGTATTTATCAACATGTAATCATTCTATCTTGCTGAAGAGAACTTGTGAATTTAAATATACATGGAGGAAACAGGTTTTGGGATAAATTGCGAGTGGAAATAATATTTGAATATAAATGTATTTTTTTATTATTAATTAATAGAAATAGTTTGTTTAATCCACCAGCACATGATCACCGAAGAGGTCAGGCGCGCCTGCATGTCGACGACTACACCCATTGTTTATACGCATGCAGAGAGTTGACTCCCACAATTGACAAGTACCGCCACCGAGTGCTAATTAGGCAAGCAGCATGATGCTTAAGAACTAATAATACAAAATAAATCCATCTCTCTCCTGTCTCTAGCTTTATGTTATCAGGTACTGTCTGGAACCGTATTTCTTTTTAAAAAACACTTTAAATTAATATTTTTAATGTATTTTAATCATGTTAATATTAAAAATAAAACAAATAAAAAATATATTATATTAATATATTTTCTAACCATGGCTTGCATGGACCAACAATGTCTTACATAAGAACACAAATCTTGGGCCACACCCTTCAAACCACAAAATATAGCCTAAGCCCACATCCCATATACAGGCAAGTTGAGTGCCTAAATCCCCATCTATCTATCTCCCTTGGGTTAATGCTTGTGGTTCGGGGTGGTACTGGTAGGTTTTATCTGCCATTGTTATTTAGTTATGATTTTTTTTAAGTTTTATTTTTTTTTAATAATTTTATTATGTTAATATTAAAAATAAATTAAAAAAAAATATTATTTTGATGCATTTCAAAACAAAAAATATTTAGAGAAGCAATCTCTACCACACTGGCAAGACAAGTCCGAAATTATTATTATTTTTTTCTGCTTAAAGTTCACCTCAATTTGTAAGGTTTATTTGAAATAATGAAGTATATATTATCCTAGTACGAAAGAGTTGAAAGACAACATTTTAACCATAAAATCAACATTATATATAGAGAGACCCTATAAACATTAACCTTATTTCCCTTCTTAATTCTTGAGAATTGTAGATCATGTTTAATTAAAACATCAAACATAATATGGGAGTGATCAGGCATCGGATGCCATGCATGCTCTAATGAGCATGTATGAGCTTTAAAATCTCAAAAGTGCTTGTTCATGAAATCATAAATATTTGGAACCATATCAAGTTGGATTCCCCATGCATCAGATCGATATGGCAAAATTATCTTCTGAAAACACCATCACTTCCTATTCTGAGAAGACAAGAATGAGGTATCCTATGCGAATCTGCATGCGGGTTGAAAGATCGATCGATGTAAAATCCATGCTATAGCATTAACGTAGGATCCTTAATGTCTTATGGAAATAAATAAATAAAATAAAAAATAAAAACAGCAAACTAGCTAACACATGTTATTTTAATTTGAGAATGGAATAAGATCAGAAAGCAATCATGGACGTAAACTCATTCCGTAGGCCTATACCAGCGAGTGTTCGGCCAGTTCGCTCGGCATGTTAATGGTCTAAGCCCATATATACCCTATAACCACCAAACTGAGAGCCTGATTCAGCTCGCATAGGCGCTCCCTCTCTTTTCTTACCCCTCGATCTTCACAAATCACAGGTAGATGGTTAATCAAGTATCAAATTTAGAGTTTGCCCCAACGTCAAGCATCAAAACAACGACAGAGTTGGTATTTAATACACAAATTTGATTTTTGAAAATGCAACAACTCGTTTTTTATTTGGTTGTTCTCATATACTGTAACTTCACTTTTATTTCCCACTAAGGAAAAATATCATTACAAGGAAAATAAATCATCGCAGATCACCATCACCCCCCTTATCCTGCAACATTGGCCCCACAAAAAAGAAGAAGAAGAAGAGATGAGACATCAAACTATTGTAGTTTGGTTTTTTCTATTGAAATACATGCGTATATACATGATATATCTCCCACATTGAGCTCTGGTTTTTTATTTAAAAGGAAAAAACCAAGCTAGCTCTGATTGCCAGTAAAAAAAAACAAGAAGAAGAAGAAGAAGAACCAAAGAAGAAAAGGTGGAGATTTGCATGTAAAAAGGTCGTAAAAACAAGAAGAAGAAGAAGAATTAAAGAAGAAAAGGTGGGGGTTTGCATGTAAAAAGGTCGTATCCAAGAAGGTAAAGGCCCTCAGGAACGAGATGGTGATGGTGGTGTTACAATTAACTTTCCAGTTCCCACAGTGTTCAAGCTGGATAAAGCTAGCAGATCAAAATTCAAAATCAGAATGGGATGACCATCCATTCTTTGCAGATTAATTATGTACTGTACTATAAATTAATATACCCTGGCCTTTGATTCCATGTTTGTGGCAAGTGCCATAGCTAGTGCTTAGGTAGAGAATCGTCTGGTTGAGCCAAACATCTGGTCGAGGAGGATGACCATGGCCATGGCCATAGAGGTTCCCATTTCTGGACCAACAATGAGGCGGAATACGTCAACACCAAAAGCCACCCCACCCACCGACTCTTTCTGCTTGATCTCAGCCACTCTTCTCTTCTTCTCATCGTATACGGCACAACATCTTTGTGCATACGATCCCTCTATCTCGTACACAACGTTCTTGTTACTGCCTGAGGCCGGACTAACGTGAGCCAAACACTTTGTGTTGAGGATGTTAACATGCTTCTTCACCAAAAACCGAGGGTTGGTGGTTGTTTCCCCTTCATACACTAGCCAGTTATCTCCAAGGCTCAACCTCTGCAAATTAATTACATATAGATATAAATTAGTAAGACCATTAATATTTGTCTAATAAGTAATCAAAGCATTATTAATGATAAGTATAGAAATTTACAACTAAATGAGATTATTATTATACATGTATACCTTGCGACGGATGGTGAGGAGAGGCTTGCCAGCAGCATCCATGAGAACGATCTCACCATTATTACCGGAAGTGGCCATGTAGTTGTCAACCCTAAACACAAGGTTGCCCCTGCCGTCATAGACCGTGAAGCCATGGCAATTGAACAGCAAAGACTTCTTCCACACGGTTAGGACAACCGCATGATCTACATCCAAGGCGTTATTAGCGGGCTTGAGATTGAACAGCTGCTGCTTCTTATTAGTAGTGGTGGGAGCGACGTTGGGGTATACCTTTGTCATTCCAGTACTTATCCAGGGACTAAATTAACCTTGCTAGCTAACTGCCCGGCAAAGGAGATGAATCAGGAGATGATAGGAAGAGGAGATCAGAAGGGGCCGGGGGGTGTAGCTTCTCTTCTTAATTTGAGCTGTGAATGGCAGGTGTAGTTTCTCTTCTTAATTTGAGCTGTGAATTGATGGCAAGTTGATATCCTTAACACTCACCAACATTTATATATACACACACACACACACACACACAGCAGCAGCAGCAGCAGGAGGTGTAGCCAATGGGGGTACTGGGGTGAAAGGCTAATGGATGAAGTGTGGCTAATATTCCTGCGGCTATCTATGGGCGGTCCAGACAAATCAAGAATTCAAAAAAGGAAAAAGGAAAAAAACAGAGGATGCCGTGACACGGACTAAGAGACGCACCGCCTTCGGAACGCGGTCAAACTGTGTTCTCTTACTCTCTCTTTTTTTTAAATTAATATTTTTATATAAAATATATTGATATTAAAAATAATTTAAAAAAATAAAAAATATTATTTTAATATATTTTTAAATAAAAAATATTTTAAAAAACAATAACAATTAATCTGAACAGCTGATTGCATCACCCCACCCCTCAATGTCTCTCTCTGTTTTTTATTAATTAGACTGGATTATTATTAGCACAGGATTAGTACAAAGCTATTTACCTCTTTGAAATAAAATATAATTAATGGAATTTGATGGTAATCACTAACTAAATGTAGATCAACAACAATGATAAGATTTCCTTATTTAATTATTGCAGTCTTTGCTTCTAAGCCAATTAATTATATATAAAATCATTATTAATTAGCAAGCAAACAAATACAAATATTGCAATATTATACAGGGAAACTTGTGGCTGAGGACTAATTAGCGGTGGGAGGAGGGACACGAACACCTGTTATGGCGTGTTTGACATGTACGATCGAATCAAGCTCTCCCTTGTGATGATGATAATAATAAAAAATCTACATCACAATCATGATCGTTGCTATCCCCTTGGCATTGGCTGGGGCGGTTTATGCGACGTCGTCAACCCCCCCTGTAGCCATTTTCTATGAGCAACACCTCTGACCTTCTTGTTTTTTTATTTATTTGATTTCTACATTTATCAGGGTCCATTTAGATAGAATTGATAACATATATATATAAAAACTCTTCCGATTAAATATATGTATGTGATAAGGTAATTAATTCAAACTTGACGATCTCTCCAACTTAATTGGATCAGTTTTACATTCTAAATAATCATGCATTGTCACATAGAGAGGAAATTATTGTGAGAGTTACAGGAGTTGCTACTAAAGTCCAAAATGATTCTCATTTTCCTTTTTAATTTCTCTCTTATCTTAAACCCTAAAAAATAAAAAATACAAATAGTAGTTTGATGTCAATGTTCATGTCTTTAATAGGCAGTTAATT
>Ga0307517_10010116_pt1 | contig 13255 bp, 10 predicted proteins | sample 23_EM_MG_FD_194515 | JGI IMG/M metagenome (GOLD analysis project Ga0307517, IMG submission 194515) | Populus trichocarpa ectomycorrhiza microbial communities from riparian zone in the Pacific Northwest, United States - 23_EM | ecosystem: Host-associated > Plants > Roots > Unclassified | place...
ATATTTGTTAGTAAAAGGCTCCCTTCTACCACTCTATTCACTGTCTTGAATTAAACTGGTGCTTATGCAGGCACCTACAACAAGTACCCCGGCATCAACAACAGCACCTCAAGCTCCCACATTGACCTCTGCACCGTGAGTCTAAGGGTTCGATGCCATTGCTGTCTGCAAAGTTGTTGGCTTCTCTAAGATATCAATGTCTTGCATTCTGTTGTCTGCTCATTTTTATATGTTCTTACTTAACAGGCCAGCATCTGCTCCTGCTCCTGCTCTGGTTTCTTCAGTTGCTGCTGCGTACGTATTCTATTCCATCTTTAGTTAGTGGTTTGTCTTGTTTGAACCATGCAACGTGCCTTCAATCCTTTTGTTCTCTTTGAGACCTCTCTCTCCCATTTTATCTCTTCAACACAGTTTCCTTCTTCTTGTTTTTTTTTCTTTTGAAAGTTTGGAATTATTTGTTGAATCAGGTCAGACTATGTTTATGGCCAAGCGGCATCTAGTCTGGTTGCTGGAAGTAACTTGGAGGTAGCAGTCCAGCAAATTCTTGACATGGGTGGAGGGACTTGGGATAGAGATACTGTTGTTCGTGCTCTTCGGGCTGCTTACAATAATCCAGAGAGAGCCATTGAATATTTATATTCTGTAAGTTGTCTATTTATGAGATTCTTTTAAAAAAAAAATTACCGAGGAGGGATAGTGGATTTATTATTTTGTTATTGGAGAATATATTGAACCATTGCTGGCTAATTATTTCTTGAAAGTGCATGGTGGGTTTTGCTTGTGCTACAAGAAGATTCAGGAGTGGGCCTAATATTGCCCTGAAGAATAGTTTGGTGCATGTTCATGTGATATTTATTTTACTGAAGGATATAACTAAAGAACTATATATGTAGATTATGTAAGTTAATTGCACGTATTCTTGCCAATGAAGAACTTTATGTGTGATGTATTTGATGCTGCTCTCTAGATCTAATTATATGAATTGCGACATGTTCCATTGCATAATATCTTAGAAGAAAGGAGCTGCTTGGACTTGCATGACTTAAACTGTTCTTTGGAATAATTTTGAATTTTCAGGAAGTGATTGAGCAGCAGTTGTTAATAAGAACAATTATTTGTTATTGATTTCTTTCTGAAATTCCTGTTGATCAACTTTTTTCTGTCCAGTCTCTTCATTGCTTTTGCTCAAACATCCAAGCCAAGGAGGGTCTCTTAAGTATGCCATTTATGTGTTCTTTTTAAACATTCTGCATGTTTGGAGTGCTCCCTTATCTTTGTGTGTGTAATTTTCATTTTGTTGTTCCCAACTTTGGTAATTGCAAATAACAGGGTATCCCAGAACAAGCAGAAGCTCCACCAGTGGCTCACATGCCTTTAGGTGGGCAAGCTCCTGCAGCCCAGCCCCAGCAGCATCCAACACAAACTGCTGCAGTTCCTTCTGGTGGACCAAATGCGAATCCTTTAGATCTTTTCCCACAGGTAGTTGTTATGTAACCAATTACTGGTCAATTATGTGAGATTTTCTGGGTGTTTTGACTCTAAAAGTGATAATTTTTTCCCGCTCATAGGGCCTTCCCAACATGGGTTCAGGTGCTGGTGGAGCAGGAACTCTTGATTTTTTGCGGAACAGTCAACAGGTCTCTCTTTCTCCTCTCTGTCTGTTTCTTACTGATGCCTTTTGACTGATGCATAACCGATGGCAATGAAATTTTATCCTGTGATTATTGCCAGTTCCAAGCCTTGCGAGCTATGGTGCAGGCTAACCCGCAGATACTGCAGGTTCTTTTCTTACCTCCTCTTGTTATTTAATTTTAGATACTGCAGGTTCTTTTCTTACCTCCTCTTGTTATTTAATTTTCCCTCTTAATAGGTTGTGTGTTAATTCCTTCTGTTTGTCAGCCTATGCTTCAAGAGCTGGGAAAACAAAATCCTCACTTAATGAGGCTTATTCAAGAGCACCAAGATGATTTTCTCCGCTTGATCAATGAACCTGTTGAAAGTGGAGAGGGGTAAGATTATTATTTTTGTTCTTTCCATACTAGTTATGCTATTTTGTTTTGCTAATTTGTTTTTCATATGCCTATAGGAATGTGTTGGGGCAGCTTGCTGCAGCAATGCCACAAGCTGTAACAGTCACTCCTGAGGAGCGCGAGGCAATAGAACGTGTAAGTTCTGCATCATTTTTACAGTAAATCTAATCTTGTGAACCATGCTTTTTAAGATTTTAATGACTTTACCTTTAAACTGTTTTTTTATTTATTTATTTTCATTAAATTATGTCTAGTTTTTAAAGTTGCATGGATGCTTTTGTCCGCCTGAATGATTATTAATAACCTTTTTTTGACATCGTTACCATTTCAGCTTGAAGCTATGGGTTTTGATCGTGCACTTGTATTGGAGGTATTCTTTGCCTGCAACAAGAACGAGGAGCTGGCTGCCAACTACCTCTTAGATCACATGCATGAGTTTTGAGGATTGATTTGGTGGAAGTGGAGTCAATCCTTATGTCCTCTGGAAAAATGTTTCTTTTTATTTACTATTTTAACCCTTTTTATATTCCCCCAACTTTATTTTAATATCAAGTTTGGAGCTCTATGATGTGAAGTGTCTGGACAGGAACAAGATGTAACGTTCCTACCCCGCTCTCTCCTTGGTTAGGTTCTTACATCTATATTGATGGTTGTCTTGGTAAATTTGATTTTTCCATGTAAATTTCGGTTCTGTCTGGACTCTGATGCCATCTAACAAATTCACTGAGAATTCTCCGAACAGTGGGCCTAAGCAGTCCTATGACACTGCTTCCTAACGTCTATTTTGTTCTGCATGTTCAGTATTTTGCTGTGCTTGAACAGTGATGGTGTTTTTCTGTAATTTGTATTCTCCTTCCTGGGAAGCTGATGAGGGATGGTCGTGGCTAGCTATCTTGGGTTGGAAATATATTCTGCATCAAAGGATGAAAAAGCACTGTTCAACCTGTATGTTATGCTCAAGGTACCTGTAGAAAGGCTACTACTTCTGGCCATTGACAGTGTCAAAGAGCCTATCTGAGAGGTATTTTTGTGACTGCAAGGGCGAGGTATCACTTTTATAACTTGTGTACATCGATCTTGAATTGGAGTTTCTGAAGCAAGCTTCTTCAAAGGTACCTACTATTATTTATATGAAAGCTCCAACCGGAAATTAGAGTCATACTTCAGGTTCGTCGGCTCACAAACGGACTTTCTGAGGTGATAGTTATAATATATTTGGTGGGGTACTTCACACAGCAGAAGAGAAGATAAGCCCACCGTATTTCTAACTTCCAAGACGAGATTCTTTAGGAGGTGGATATTACCTTCGGGGCGCCATTTGAAGCTTCAACTCAGTACGTATCATCAATTTATTATGCATGATGAGTCGAGTTGAGGGTCCCAATACTGCAGTGTCCATAGTAGAAAGAACCACGCAGAAAGAGGAGCGTCCCTCGCAGGTTTTCGGTGTCTGTTACGGTATTAAGCATTCATGGGGTATTTGAGGGCTTCCATGGACATGGTCCGGCTGGAAGCTAGAAGTCTATTCTTTTGGTGTCTCTCTAATGCATAAGGTGAACGCTAGCTCTCTGCCGAGTGAAATAAATTGGTATTTTTAGAAGGAGATTTTCTAGTAGATGCAGTGATAGCAATGTTTTGAATAGCTCAACACATTATTGGATAAATACCAGTTTTTTTATGGGTTATATTCTCATGTAAAAGTTTGTGTATTGAATTAGATTATGGATTTGGTATTATTTTCATATCTTTTACACAACATATAAATTTATGTGTTGGCTTTATTCAAGCTATTTCAAGGAAGGTATCATGTAAGTAAACTTCCGATTCGATGACCATGAAATTCGAAAGCCTTTCTTTTCTAGATAATGTTACGTAAACCTCAAAATTGCAAGACAAATCAGATGATTCTCTCGTAAGAACAAAATCAATCAAGACCTGGGAATTGTCCAGTTAATGAAGGCAGAGCAAATTTCTTTGATGCCCTAGAACATTGGTTGCAGTACATTCAAGTTTGTTAAAGAACACCTTATAATAATTATTTTATAGCCAATTAATTGCCCAAACACATATTGGGTATGGACAAATAATTATTTAGTCATCGAACCAAAAATCTTGCCCTGTTGGCTTAGGATTTGTATAATTCAGTTCCGGTATGTTTTATAAAAATTACATATCAGTTGTTGTTAGATGATTGTTTTATAAAAATAAGATAACGCATCTATTGAATCAAAAATTAGATGTGAAATTGAGATTTTCTTGGCAGACGCATTGGTGAAATGACGGGCTAAGCTTTATATAGACCGGTTTTAGATCAAAGTTTGCTATCACCACCTTTTTATATGTAAAACTTAATATTTTAATTTAGTCGTAATGGTTTATTTTATTCTGGAAAATTCTCAGTTAGCATAGAATAATAATTAAAATATCTTTCTAGATAATCTATTAGAGTGAGATGGAAATTTTTTAAAAAAAGAGTTTCAATTTGCTATTGCATTAAAAAAGAGTCCCCTTGTAACCAGCAAAGGTAGTGGTTAATAGCTGTTGTTTTTTAAAATAATTTTTGTTTAGAAATATATTTAAATAATATTATTTTTAATTTTTAAAATTTATTCTTGATATTAATATGTCAAAAATAATCTGAAAAATAAAAAAAATTAATTCAAAGCAAAAAAAAAAAACTTTAATTTTTTTAAAAAATTACTTTTAGATATAAAATCAAACGGTTAAGGTTAAGACATTTATCTGAGAAGATAGACGTTGTGGTGGAAAATGACATGTCGGTCGGGTTGTTGATTGGCAAACAAAACCGTCTCACCTGTTTCCTATCTGTTCAGGACTTCGGAAACTTCTGATGGAATTGGAATCCCAAACACCATTCTTGGAATTTTCTTTTCCCCGTTAAAGACTCCGAGGTCCCTTGACTGAAGCTTCCCAGCACGGTGCCTTCCCATAAATGAAAAATAAAATTCCTAAAACCAAGTTTGTCGAAAAAAGGAGGGAAGAAATTAAGAGCTCGAGGGCCCATTAGGCTTTTGAAGGGGCCGTCTTCAGTCTACTTTTTACCTATAACATAAACCCTTCAAGTTTTAGCTACAAGAAGACCATGGGCTGATAGCCCAATAAAACAAATTTTATCCAGAGCAGAGAAGAGCCACCTTCTGACGGACCTTAACCTTGCAAGAAAAAACAGAGTCTCAACGGCCCAAGAAAGAAAAAGATTTGAATAATCACAGCATGATTCTTCATGATCTCTCGATTCTCTCCTGCTAAAATAGAATATTTATTATTACTGTTATTTTTTTTTTCCCTAGGCAGACCGCAACTCAAGCAGAACCTTCCCAGTTTCTCAAGCCACTGGCCTCACAATTCCACGCTTTTATTCCCTTTCCAATTGACAGAAACAGAACGAGTGAGAGAGAACCAACAAAGAAACCTCACGCAACTTTCATTTATGTCGTTGCTTATTATTCCAATTCTCCTTTAGTTTTCAACGAAAGAACTTTCTCATTCAACTCTTGACAAATTCAAAAGGCAAAATAACACCGTGTGAAAGAATAGGAATCGATCATTTATAAAAGGAAACCCACCACCATCAACAATGATGCCTCCTCCACCACGCTCTTCCACAACATTATACAGCCAACAACAACACGAAGCACAAGACGAATTTGTTGTTGAAGAGGAGGCTACGGAAGCCAACATGACGACAACGACAACAACAAGAGCAAAAACACCCTTATCGGAGATTGTAGAGGCGTTTGAGGAGCTAGCAAAATCTCTGAATTCTCGGAGGATCAGAAATTCAGACAAAGGAGCTGGAGGAGAGCTTAGATTGGATGCGTTCTCTAAAACATGCTCTTTGGTCTCTGTTCTTTTCAGCTGCCTCGGTCTTGCCTTTCGATTCGCCGAGTCCGAGTACGTTGCCAAGGTTCTTCCATTCTCCTTCATTTCTCTCCTCAAATCTTCCGTTTCTTTTTTTTTTTCTTTTTTTTTAAAAAACATTTACTTTATTTACTCTCTTTTTTTTGCCTGACACTTGATGCATAAATTCAGGTGCGTGATCTTGTGGAAGCATCGAAGGAGTATAACACTTTACAAACTATACTCGATCTAGATGTTGCAAATGGCACAGTAAGAACATCAGGCAGTCATTCACGTAATTTACGTCGAGTCAGGCAGGGTCTTGACCTTATCAGGGCTTTGTTTGAACAGTTTCTGTCTACAAAGTACGTCCATCCCCTTTCAATTTTTCTTTTCCCTTTTTTTTTTTTTTCCACATCCATAGCATGTTTTTCTGGTAAAATGGATTAGTTATTTTGCGTTAATGCTTTATGCAATGGATCGATTGAATCGCATGTCATGTGTCAGCAGTTTAATATTTCCTAAGGCTCTGCGTTTGTGCATTCTAACATTTAGGTTGTTACTTTTATAGTGATTACTCTTTAAGAGAAGCAGCAACAACAGCTTATTCACAAGTTTGTGCACCATACCATACATGGGCTGTCAGGACAGCGGTTTATGCTGGCATGTATACTCTTCCAACTAGAGACCAACTTCTACTGAATCTCAATGAAACTGGTGAGTACATTTTAATTATCGTAAACCTTTGTATAGGCTAGGAACTATAAGGGATATGATTGCGGTGATGGTTTAATTAGAAATATGAACCTTGAGGTTCCTTAAAATCTCTAGAATCTTAACATCGGGCAACATTTTCTTAAGGAAGGAAGGAAGTTTATGGACTAAATTTCGTGAACTTCTGTCTGTTTGAAAACCAATGGGAATAGGGAATAAAGTAAGCTGTAGTCAGAATGTCTGTTTCCATGAATGTAGAGCAATGCATCCAATACAGGAAAGAGAAAGAGGGCAGTATCTAAATTTATATGTTATGCAACCCCTAAATTTTCTGTAAAATCTCATTTACTCGTAAAAGAGAGAGATTGGTTGTTTACTAAAAGTGCAGTTTCTCTTTCGACTAATTCAATCAACTTGGTTACCATTTATGACTGTTGAATGCATATAAATTTGTATGGAGAACTGGAGAAGAGAGGAAGTATTTTTACTCTTCGGCTAGTCTCACTAAATAGGTCCCATGGACTCAAGAATTGTTGGCATCTTAGTTTTCAGTTCACTAAATGGACAGGTAAAATTTTTGAAAGCAATCAATCAAAAAAAAAATTATATGCTACCGAGTCGGAGAAGTTCGCATCGCGGTGCCCTTTTATGCTAAATGGCATTCTTCTATTTTCTTCACAAATGAGCTTTTTTATTGTAGCTTCAATTGAAAACATGTTACCACTGAGATCGGTTGAATTCAAATTTAGCCTCCTTGGGGAGATCTAACTTCTGTTGTAATTTTGATGCAGAACATTCAGCAGAGAAGAACATGAGAAGGTATATCAATGCCTCACTTCCAGTCATCGAGTATATTGATAGGCTTTACATTTCCAGGAATATCCGCTTGGACTGGTAATTTTGACCTGTTACGGGAATGTCACCTAATGCAAGGGTTTTCTGACTTGGCTGCATTCCTATGGCAGCTATTTCGAGTCAGTCGTTCTGACTTACTCGGGCAGTTGCTAAGCATTCTCCGGTTGACAGCAGCTGTAGTCGATATCTATTTTTTAATGGAGAAAGAACATCACATGATTTGTAAATAAATAGCTGTCTCGAAACAATAATTTTATGTGCCGGGCAATGCGATGGCCAGTGCAACACAATCGTATTGTTGACGGAATGTCTGTTGGTTATTAATCACCAACAAAATCATAAGATTATGTAATATCATAGTTAGCAATAGATCAAACACTACTTGAATCCTTCAGCAATATGTTAGATTGTCTGGTGGCTTAACCTTGAACCACCATAAAATCGAGGGAAGGCTTTGTTAAGGATGTTAAGGACACAGTCGTAGGGAAGGCTTTGTCTTCGCTTGCGTTGTCTGGTGAATCAGAAAAGCTCAATGCAAATGACCTCTTGACTGGGATTCAGAACGTAGCAAATGACTTCTTTAAGTTTCTGTCCAAGAGATGTAGTTCTGGTAGTGAATGTGAATTTTTTTTTCTCGGAGGGACGAAATCTAGTAGTTCTGAAAGTCGTATATCATGAAAACTTATAATCCAAATTGCATGCATAGGCTACTTGTGGTACCAACCTCTGAATCACATTCAGGTTTTACCGTTTCTTTTTTCCAATTGTTGTTGTGGGGGAAAATGCTTAATTGTCTTGAGTATGCCTCATAACCAATCTAAAAGAACAAATTAACTCAGGATACCCACAGTTTATCCAAATTTATACCTCAAAAGATCGATGCAAATGCTACGTTTGTGGCAAAACTTTCAACAACTAGCTTGTTATTTTCATCTTTAAAATTATACTCGACAGTATTTGTAATGAAATGCGTAGAAAATCACGACAAAAGGAAACTAAGGCACTGCAAAACCATCTTCCAGTGCCCAGTGTTCTGCTCAATAGACATGCCATCATCTCATCGAAGACCAAAGCATTGAAGCCAAAATCAACAGCATTCTTTCTATAAAAATTCATCACAGCATTTATAATGTCAGGCTCTCTGGGTTCTCCACAATCCTAGCAAAGGTCTGAAGGAAGGCAGCCAAGTCAGCGCCATAGACGATTCGGTGATCGGCTGTCACATTCACCTGCAGAGAACCAAATAATTTAGTTGGAGTATCCTACAGAATCATTTGCTAGGAAGGAAATCTGAAAGGCACTTCCACTAAAATCCATGGAGCTCTACTGTGTTTGATGTTTGACTTCATCAAACAACCAAATATGAAATAGCAATATATTTCGATTTTCAAGAATATCAAATAACATATAACCTACAAAGGGAAAGCAAAGGGACCTAATACATGACAATCTCATCAGAAATAAGATATAGTAATCTATACGGAGGATAGGTGCCAGGGACCGTAAATAATCAGAGCAACATCAAAGCAGGGCTTTTGTTCCCCTCCAGAGAGCACCCGAGCCTTTGAGATTCACTTATATGACTTTTCCCTTGATATTTCCCCCCTTAAAGAAGATCTATTGACTTGCAAGAACAAACAGCTATTTATTGATAAGTATGATGTGAAGCTATTACCTTGATTACAAGATGATAGAAAGCAAACTTAGTAAAAGGCTTAGAACACTTTGCTTGCCTTTCAAGTTAAAATCTAGTAGAAATATCATTTTCCAGTGACTATTGTTTCAACTAGCAACTGGTGAGTTTTTTCAAGAACAGTATTCCAAGAAAAAGAAACATTATGATCTCTAATACGCTATTCATGTAAATTGCTTCCTATGCCTATAATTTCAAAATTAATTCTATTTTGCATACTCTGATGATATAGTCACAAAATAATTTCAAGGAGACAACAAGGCCAACCGTTTGAACATGTGAGAACCATACAGGTATTGCACAATCCCCAATGAAGATTGAAACTAAATAATTATGAAACAAGGGTCACTTAAAATCATTTAACTAACCCAATGCCCCTGCTCCTCTGTGCACAAACTCAGACAGACCCCATGGGAAAATAGATATATCGACCACAAAAAAGAAGATTGAGAAACTTTCCAGTGCACTTTAAGTGGAAAAAAGTGGATTCCTTCTTGTAAGATAATTCAAAGATGTAAGAAAAATGTTCTGCTGTGATCTACAATTTTGTCATCCGTTTGTTTGTTTTCAGACAGAAACTTATAAGAGAATGGAAATCGCACTCACCAGCATTTTATTTTTAACGCTGAAGAATCCATCTTTATCAGCCAACACGGTTGGTTTTGATGCTCCAACAGCCATGATAGCCCCCTGAACATTGTTTCAAATTTTTTAGCAAATCTCTAAAAAAATCAGGAGGGAGTTCCCCAACTAACAGAAATAAAAAGCCTATCTATCACCACTCACGTGGCCTGGAGGAAGGATGGCATCAAATCTGTCTACTCCAAACATTCCTAAATTGGATACAGTGAAAGTCCCTGCGTACATACAGAGTTAGAATTATTGCTCCAAAAAGATTTTTAACCCGGATTCAAGCCCTTAATAGGGTAAGGAGAGACACAGACACGGAGAAATAACTCATATGATAAAAACCTGAATTATACTCGTGGGGCTGAAGTTGTTTTGCTCGGGCCTTCTCCACCAACTCTTTCCATTTTTTAGATAACAAGTACAGATCCAACTACAACAACGAAGCATTTTACCCATTTGAACTGAAAATAGTCATGTGCCAGAAACCGATACAAAATCAATCATCCATGAATAAAAAGAAAATCATAATATCATATGCATTTAATAATCAGACTACCTTATCAGCGTCCTGAAGAACAGGGGTTATCAACCCACCATTGATTGCCACTGCCACTGCAATGTTAATGCTACTGTTGTACGTAAAGCTCTTGCCATCTTTACAGCTTGCATTGACAACTGGATGCTGAACAAGTGCCATCGCTGCAGCTTTTGCCAACAATGCAGTCATTGTCACACCCTTGGGTTTAACCTGAAAATAACCATAAACTCACACATTTCAAATCATCAAAAGCCAAATTCAGTAAAATTATCGTTCCAGACAAAATTAACAAAATCATTTTACCTTGTCGTGAAATGCATCAAGAGCATCAGTTATCACTGGATACCCAACCCTAAAAGTCGGAACGGAAAGACTCTCCACCATATTTTTTGAAACAGCCGCTTGCATTGTCGTGAATGGCACAATATTTGACCCCGGTAGAGGAGGAGGGACTGATGAACTCGCTGCAGCCTTAACCGTGGCAGCAAGACTCTCACTCGGCTTCGAAACAGCAATCCCCGCAGCTGCCTCCACGTCAGCAGGAGTAACCCTCCCATACGGGCCAGTTCCAACCACTTTACTAATATCCACCTTATGCTGCTTCGCCAATTTCTTCGCAAACGGGGTCACAGTCGTCTTCCTTGGCCCCTCAGGTGCAGCCGGTGTTTGCGAGATTGCAGGAGCAGGAGTGGAAGTGGCCGGAGGAGGAGGAGTGGGAGTAACAGTTTCTGCTACAGGTGGAGTTGAACCACTTGCTTTCGAGGCAGCTTTCGCCTTGGCTTCCGCAATTTCCTCTTCAGTTTCAGCTAAAAGTCCAATTGGAGCGCCAACAGGAGCGGTTTCGCCCTCGGGGACTACGATTGCGGCGAGAATGCCATCGTAGAAGGTCTCGACATCCATGTCGGCTTTATCCGATTCGACGACTACGACGCTTTCGCCTTTGGAGAGAAGGTCGCCTTCGGATTTAATCCAGGAGACGATCTTTCCCTCGGTCATGGTAGAGCTGAGAGCAGGCATGAAGATCTCACGGATCTTGGCATTGACTCTGAAGGAATTGGGATTTGTTTTGCGGTGGGAGAGAGTGGACGGGAGGAGAGGGAGGGAAGGGGAGAGGGAGGAGGAGAAGTTGTTGATTGGGGTTTTGGAGAGGAATGGAGTGGAAGCCATTGGTGGACTGAGAGAGATTGGATAGTGTGTGTTAAAGGAAAAGAGATGAAAACGAAATGAAGGGAGATAGTGGAAGAAGGAAAAAGGAAGAGCTAAAGAGAGGGAGGGGGCGGAGATGACGAGGTGATGAAGTTGGTTGGATGGAAGATTTGAGCTACAAGACAGCAACCCCAGCCCCCTACTGTGTTTACCATCGCCCCCGAGCTTTTTTTCCCTTTGATTTTATTGAAGGAGATGCTGGATTGTATGGAGAATGCTTGTCAAGTGATCTTATTTTCTATTTTTCCCAGTGGTAGCTTCATCTGTATAGTAACAAACCAGTAGGCAAGCATAACCCGCAATGCTCTGGGAACTGCTCCTGGAATATGGTTCTCATTTTTTATTGATTATTAATATAATTAAATATTAAAATTAAAGTCGGTCAAAATTAGGTGGATTTTTAATGATTAAGTGATGATCAATTTAAAATCTAACAAATTAAAATTCTTAAGTTTCTAAAATTAAAAATTTTAGTTCGAAAATTCAAAAACTCCATCGTTTTATTTGAAAAAACTAAATCAATGATTGGTTTTCTTAACCCTGGAGTTAGATGGCTCCATGGATTTTCAAATAGAGTTTTGGCAATGGCATGGATGAGGAAAAGGGTAATGTTTAGTTCCAATAATAAATTTCTGCTTGCATGGACGAACTATTTATATTTTTAATTATTTTTTTATTAATATGAATGTTTGAATTAATTTACATGTACCTTAATTAATTACACGAGTTCTAAATTTAAATATTCATCACACATGTGGTTGTGAGTTGTGAATGCATGGAAATTTATCTTTAAAATATAATATATTATTTTTTTCATGAATATCAGCAATTGAATTTTGTATTTTAGATTAACATTCATCTATTTAAGAATTGGAAAATTCTCAATTTTTAGATTTACCACAGGTTTGAAAAACTTGTTGAATATGTTTTTCATGGCATTCTTCACGAGTTGTCCAGTATATTTTTTTATTAAAAAAATATTTTAAATTAAAATCATAGACAAATTAAAGTTTTTGGGGAATTTTATTAACAATTGTATTTTTTTTCTACGGTTAATAATACCATGAGGAAATTAAGTGAAGTAGTTTTATGCAGTTAAATAAATCTTTAAAATTTTAATATATTTTCAAATAAAACATACTTTAAAACAAAATCTCTTAATTTACCAAATACCCCTCAACTCTTAAAACAAAGCAATCCAATCAGTCGATGTCTAGGATTTAGCCCAATACAGGGAGGCCGTATCATGGAATATTAGATATGTGAACATGGGCCCAGCAGCAGCCATGACAACGAGTCAAGTTCAAACAGGAACATCTTTCGGGCCAGGCTTAGGTTGGTTGCATTTTGATAAAAACCCAGAAGGTACACACCCGCACACAAGTTAGTGCACAGGGAGCCCAGACCATTTTTTTAAGAAAGAAGAATTCTAAGACTATGTTTTCCGGAAATTAGTTTTCGGAAAATCACTTTTCAAATTTTTCTGTGTTTGTTTGCCGTTAGAAAATTTGATTAATAAGAAATACTTTCCAGTCAAAGGAAAATTTGACTTGGTTTCCAAGAAAGTGTTTTCCTGAAAAATTTGGGCAGAAAACATTTTCTGGAAGTTGTGAAAAATTTAGAAATGTCATATTATTTGCTGATTATATCAAATTTGGTCCTCAAACTTTTGATTGCTATATATATTTTGTTTTGAATATTTATTTTTTAATTTTATCTCTTAAAATT
>Ga0307517_10010117_pt1 | contig 13255 bp, 9 predicted proteins | sample 23_EM_MG_FD_194515 | JGI IMG/M metagenome (GOLD analysis project Ga0307517, IMG submission 194515) | Populus trichocarpa ectomycorrhiza microbial communities from riparian zone in the Pacific Northwest, United States - 23_EM | ecosystem: Host-associated > Plants > Roots > Unclassified | place...
ATGATGCGAATGGTGGTGGGCTTTATAACCGGGTTGAACATATCATCGAAGTCAACTCCATATTGTTGGTGATAACCTTTGGCAACAAGCCGTGCCTTCTTTCGTTCAAGAGAACCATCAGAACGACGTTTGGATTTGAAAATCCACATGGAGCCGATAACATTGAGACCGGGAGTGGTAGGAACTAAGGACCATGTACCATTTCTCATGAGTGTAGTGAATTCTTCATCCATGGCCGCACGCCAATCTCGGTGTTTGGAAGCTTCTAAATAACAGGTTGGAGATTCGAGTACTGTACCTGTTACAAGAAAAGTTTATTGCAGAGGATACCGAATGGTTCCATCCATATTCTTTTTTGGTTTCACGATATTGTTGAGGACGATGCTGAGGGAGATCTTCGGCAGCAGGGATTTGTTGGGTTAGTTGTGTGGTAAGAGTAGGATTGGTGGGATGACCAGAGGGATGGAAGGTGGGTGGTGAGACGGTTGGAGAAGGGGAAGTAAAGAATGATGGGTATGAAGATATTGGATGATCAATAGGAAGCGATGACGTTGGTGTTAACGAGTTTGTGGTTGGGGTTGTGTCGGTTTGTGGTGAGGGGCTGTGAGTCATACTATTTTTTAAAAGAGAAAGTGGCAGAGTTGCATGTGAGGTGGATGAAGGCCGAGTTAGCTTTATGTTGGAATGAGTAAAAGGGAAAATCCCTTCGTCGAAGATCACATGTCTTGAAACAAATACCTTGCCAGTGGATGTATCAAGACAATTTAATCCTCAGTGAGAGTTGTTGTAACCAATAAAGACACAACGTTTAGATCTGAAATCAAGTTTGTTGCGATTAAAAGGATGAAGAAAAGGAAAACAAGCATACCCAAAAAGTTTTAGGGAGGAAAAATCAGGAGTGTGGTTGTATAGTTTTTCCAATGGTGAAATGCCAAGAGGGGTGGTCAGAAGGCGATTAATGAGATATGTGGCCATAAGAAAAGCATCATCCTAGTAGGTGTGAGGAACATGACTGTGTGATAAGAGTGAGAGGCCTATTTCAATGATGCGGCGGTGTTTTCGTTCAACCGATCTATTTTGTTGGGATGTATGAGGGCAAATGATTCGATGTTGAATGCCAATATTTCCAAAATATGTGTGAAGAGAGAGATACTCCCCACCCCAATCAGTTTGTATTGATTTTATCTTGCAATTGAATTGGCATTCAACAAGTTTTTGAAAAGAGAAAAAAATTTGCATGACATTGGATTTTGCCAGGATTGGAAATAAATAAGTATATTTGTTAAAATGATCAACAAATGAAACATAGTATTTATTGCCATTGGTTGACATGATGGGAGATGGACCCCAAACATCAGAGAAAATTAATTCAAGAAGGTGAGTAGAGATTGATTGAGAACTAGAAAAAGGAAGACAATGACTCTTTCCTTGGTGACAAGCCGAATAAATACTCGGAATTTTATTAGACGAAGTAGGTAAAGAAAATTTGGAAACAAAATGCCGAACAGTTTGATAGGAAGGATGTCTCATTCAGCAATGCCAGACATCAAGAGACGCTCTTTGAGATAGGTATGTTTGAGGATGGTTTGTAGGGGCCATGGAGGTTGGAAAGATGTAGAGGCCGTTTTTAGGTTTGCCGCGTAGAAGAATTCTCCTCGTTGCTTCATCCTTCACCAAAAAAAAAGAAGAGTGAAATTAAAGATAAACATTGTTATCACTCGTAAATTGGCTAACATAAATCAAATTCTTCTTAATATGAGGTACATGCAATAACTTATTTAAAATAAAAGATTTTGTTGGGGTGGAAAGAGTGGTAGAACCAGTATTTTTGATAGGTAAACCTGCCCCATCATCGACATGAATCTGGTCGTTGCCAAGATAAGGTTCTGATTGCACAGACAGGTTACTGAGGTCATTGGTAATATGATTTGTTGAACCTGTGTCTGGATACCAGTTGGTGTCATGTTGTGGGGAGGGAGATGTCAAATAAGCCGCCATATTAGGGGGGTGCCTTAGTAGGCATGATCAAACCTGTAATACCATTGAATGGCGGTGTGACCAAGTTTTCCACAGACTTGGCATTGTGGTCTTTGATTGGAGGAGTAGTGTTGAGGTGGGACATTTCTACCTCTATTTCCACGCCCCTTCCTTTATTATGGGAACCATGTGTCTGATTATGAGGGGAGCGTTGCGGTTGTAGATATTTTCCATCGCGTGACCTGTAGTCATTCATTGTGGCCACGTTCACCGAGCCAACAATAATTTGTTGTTGTTCTAGTTGTAACTCAAACGCAAGATGATAGTTAAACATATCTTCTGAGGTCATTTTATCAATTTGAGTGGAAATTGACGTGACAGTAGCATCATAAGAAGTATTAAGAACACTAAGAAGATAAGCTGTGAATTCATGGTTTTGAAGGGGCTGTCCGATGGCAGCCAAGTTGTCCGAGAATGATCTCATTTTTTGAAAGTAATCAGAAATGAACAGGTTACCTTCTTGGTGGAGGCAAAAAATTATCGGGTTTGTATGGCACGAGTAGAGGAGTAAGAGGCAAACATTCTTTTGAGGGCTACTCAGACTTCTCTTGAAGTTGAGAGACCAACCATGTGTGCCAGGATATTCTCTGATAAGGAGGAAACCAGTGCACTTAGAACAACCTGATCTTGATCAGTCCAGGTGATATAGTTGGGATTTAATATTTCAGTGGGAGTGGTTTGGGAGGTTATTGTTTCAGGATTAGGCATGGTGGGGCTAGGACAAGATATGTTCCATCAACAAACCCAAACAGGCGCTGACCACGGAGGTAGGGGATGATTTGAGTTTTCCAGAGAAGATAATTATCCTTGGTAAGTTTGACTGTGACAAGGCTATTGATGGGAGTAATTGATGAGTGAGATGAAGATAATTACCCAGGATACTAGTTTGGGACAAAAACAGTTTTCAACTTGGTAACTTTGGATGCTCAACCTACGTTTGGGAGAAAACTAGTTAGTTTGTATAAATTTGATGCTTTGTTTTGTGCTAATTTGTGATAATGTTAGGTTAAAGCTAGGGTTAAGGTTTTTTTTTTAGTTTAGGGATTTGTTGATTTTGGTTAAATTAATTATAAATTGTGTTAGTCGGCTAAAAATTATACCAATTAAGATTATAAATGACATTATTTGGGGATAAATTTATAGGAAATATGTTTTGGTTTAGGTTTTCATTTATTAAAGTTTTTGTTGAACTTATATAATTTGATGAATCTGAGATATTTATAAATTAGTATGGAGTTTTGTTGTGTTGTTTTACATAATATATTTTATTTTATAATAAAATGATATGCATTATATTTTTATAGTATTTAATAAATATCTTATTTATATGTTTTACATGATGATATTTTTTATGTTATATATTAGGTTAATGTTTTACACGGGAGGGTTGGAGAGCCGATGCAACCTATGATCATGTGCAACATTTTCTTTGCCTGATTCTTATCATGCTGTTTTGGATTTACAAAGTGTTTGAGAGTGGGATGATAATTGTAGTTTAAAATATATTTTATTAGAAAATATATATAAAAAATATTTTTATTTTATTTTTTAAAAATTATTTTTGATATCAGCATATCAAAACGATCTAAAAAATATAAAAAATAATTTTAAATAAAAAAAATTAATTTTTTTTATAAAAATATAATTTTAACCATATTTTCAAATATTATCTTAATAAGATTGAGGAGGCTCTTCATCTAATCACTGTGGTAGAGAAGGACAAGGTGGTTTTTCTTCCATGACATGTTCATGGTTCTTATTATATGATTGAGATAATTTATTAAATTAAATTAATTGATTTATATGAGAATTGATATAATAAATTAATAGAGTTTTTTTAAAAATTATAAATTGAATCGTGCGATATTATGGATTCATTTGAAATGACATTGTTATGTCATTTGTTTTAAATTTACTCTAAATTATGTTGAATATGATTTTTTAAGTTTATTATTATTTTTAGAAAGTTAAAAGGTTTTTGTTTTTTTAAAAAATATTCATGTTACTACAATTTTGGGATCACGGAAGTCATACCTGCGCATCTGTGTGGGTCGCACATGTGACTTGCCACCGCATCAGACAATGCTATTTTAGAAATTAAATTTTGAACTTTGCTATTTTATGGTTTTTTTTTTTTTTTTTACCCTCCGTGGAAAAAAAAACTCGATGGTTTCTCTTTGACCTTACAGGTCATGCACTTACCCACCCACAGAATGGGAAACTCCTCCCTCTCCCTTCCTCCCCTGTCTTGGTTTTTTTAACGTGACAGCTAAAGCCTCTATTTTAGGATTCTTTTTTCTAAGCAATCAATCACCCAATTTATCTCTTCTTTTACATTTTACCCATGATTCCCTCCAATGCATTTACCCTAGAAGGAATCAAGGACAGCCCTTTTCTTTGATTTTATCGTCAAAGCATTTACTTTTAAACAAATCCCTTCAGATTCAAAATGATCGAAACCTAAACCTCTGATTCCAAATTTTGAACCAGCCCAAATTCTGGAGTTTTAACAAGATTCGAGAATTTGGGTCCAAACCCAAATGCTGAAACCCCTTTCAATCGTCTATTCCTACCCTCCCTTAATTTCTTTGAGTTTCTTGATTCATGGACACGAAATCATCAATCACCTCCATCTCTCTGATTTTAGGGCTTATATTCACCTTTTGTGCGCTTCTTGTTGAATCACAATCACAGAACGGTCCTTCACCACCCTCGCCGCCGCCGTCTCCGCCGCCGCCCTTTCCACCGCCTCCATCACCACCCCCTCCACCTCCACCTCTACCTCCACCTCCATCACCACCTCCTCCTCCTCCACCTCCACCTCCACCTCCATCAAAATCACCTCCACCTCCGCCGAGAAAGAAACTGCAGCCACCACCCCCGCCACCAAGGGATAGGTCTACTGGAAACGTAATGAGAAGGAGAAGTCATCCACCACCACCACCACCACCACCATCGAAGAATCACCAGATGAATAGTGGGAAAAAGATTGGGTTACTGTTTGTGGGCATTGCCGCAATCTTGCAGATTGGTGTTGTTGGGTTCTTGGCTTACAAAAGAAGGCAGCTTTTGAAGATTAATGATAGATATGAAGCTTGCTCTTCTTAATTTCTTTCTAACAGTTTCAAGTTTACGCAATGGATTTTTTGGAAGGGGGTTTATTGGATTGATTCTTTGGTGTATGCAAAAGATTGGTTGATGGATAACAGCATTCAAGGTTGATTTGAGGAATGTTTTCTCAATTTGGGTCGGGTCCTAGAGGTTTCTCTGTAAATGGATGGGTAAATTCATGATTTGGCATTTTCTTCACTTTCTTTTTTTCCTCATGTGGTAACTTTATCTACACGGTTTATAATTCAAATTAGAGTGAATCCTTTCGCCACGGGTTTTCAGCTAACATGCATGACTGTAAACAATGCTAGGAAGTACGGAAACTGGGAGGACTGCGGTGACAATATCTATCTAGTGCACATTCTTTTATATCTGTGAATGATATGTCTAATTTGGTTTTTTGGTTCATGTTATGGTTTGGTTTTAGTTCTTGTTGCATTTACCAATTCTCAGCCCTGTGAAATTATTATTCACTTGTTTCTGTGAATTTTACCTGTTCCTTTCATCCTTTGTCATTGCAAGAGGTTCTTTGATCATTTGTATCGAGGGCAGACAAGAGGTTGAAAAGCACTGTTCAAGGAGACCATTTTAATTGTTAAACAGAAGCTTCAAGGGGAGAGTTGACGTGCTATTGTAGTTGGTCCCTTTTGCTTAAAACATTTCTCTTTCTCCTTTGTCAGTGGAAAATGAGGTGTTTGTGTACCTTTTCAATTGCATTGTTTTGTCTGCTCTCTTGTTTTATTTCCTTCTTTAACAAGTGAAGGGTTACTGAAGTACGAGTTTATCACCATCTTCTTGGTTGCATAAGATCCCTTTAATCATATTTTAGAATATTTGGAGATTCAAATTAAGTCCTCCAATGTAATGCCCCGTCATAATTAATGACATGGGATGTTTTTCCGCTCACTCTGTTCATCAACTGCTTAATTATATCGTTTTAAGCATGAGGGGTTTTTCTACCTTTGTCAGCTCACATGTGTGTTCCATAGGTCGACTGTACTCCGATGTTCCCTTGCATTCAATCTGGTGCCTTTTTCTTTGGCTCCTTTGATTTGTGTACTAGGCTACTAGGAACCGAAAAAATAAACTCTTGGTATTCCATATGTTTTGACGATGGACCTTTAGTGATTAGAATATTTTGGTGGTTCCAGTGGGTAAGCTCTATAATTGTTGCAACCATTTTAGAGAAGATTAGCTATTTAGAGGCAGATTTGATCTATGTGCATTGATAATAATGGATTATATGTTTGAAACTCCCCCTTTCTTTTGTTCGAATTTTATGTCTTTGATCCTCATTTTTAAATGGATTAATGTGGCTTAGCAAAAATTTAAGTTTTCTACAATGGTGTTGAATCAATTGACTGCAATCTCCTTAAATTATTGCGGTAGTTATTGGGTTTATATGTGGTGATAACCATTGAATATTCAAGGCACTTAGCTGTAAGTGGAAGGTAATGAGGAAAATTTTGATGATTGATTGGTAAGGAAATACTAATGTCGCACCAACACTACTTACTCTAGTTTTTGAGTTGATTTAACACTACTTACTCTAGTTTTTAAGTTGATTTATGGATTTTGTTTGACTCAATTTAGAATAAAGCTAACTTAATGAAGAAAAGATCAAGCAGAGCACGCATCATCAGTATCTTTTGTTAATGATAGCTGGCTAATTATGCTTATTTGTGGCCTTCTGACTATGATTTAGACTGGCATCTGATCTTTATAAGTTGGTAAAGAGGGGCATTATGTTGCCTTCTTGTCATTACCAAGACTAGAGGAGATCATATTTGGAAGGTACGACTATTTTTAGGCGTGACAGGAGGGTTGCAAGTTAGAGCAATATGATTGTCTTATTTGTGTATTTCAAACTTATTTTTGACCTGCTTTTTTTACTTTATTGACATAATTTTAGCCTGCTATTAAATGATGGTTATCAAGTTTGAATTGAAGGGTTATCAAGTTTGAATTGAAGATCTACTGGAACAAATTTGTATCATGGACCATCGATCTTCCAAGCATTTTCTTAACAGAAATTGCTTGCATATGTTTATATTATAATGTGGTCTCGAAAATAAATGTGGTCCAAAAACTGAAGTAGAGTGAACTATTTTCAGCATCTGGATCAATCTAGTATAAAAGTGCTTATATGCACTTTTATGATGAGCTAGCTTCCTCGTAAAGAACTAGGTTAAACTAATCTTGGAAGTCAAGTCAGACAATTGCATCTCATGTTTTTGTGTTTTTTTTAAAGAAAACAACTAGCACAGGGCAGCAGCCAAGACAAATCACAAGAATACCAAACATTTTCTTCTATGTTAGGAGACATGAGCTGGTTGGTTGCTAGGAAGAAACAGATGTGTAAACTTGCTGATATCAAAATGCTATTTGCCATGATGCTTGGTCTAACAAGCTTTGTATAGTGGATACGATTCCATGGAAAACAGGATGATGCATGGACAATATTCACCTTCGAAGTCTTGTCTTGTACCTTTTGGAACCGAAACAAGGACCGATATGTGTATTTTTGTTAATGGCTGGGAATGGAAGTATTCGAGCTATTTTGCCTCGAATTGGACAAAACCCTGAAAGCTAACCATTGATGAAATGTAACGCAGAAATGACACCAGCATTTGGTTTTCGCTATATCTAAGATGTTGCAGAGCGTTCATTTCATGTTTGTCTCCCCTGAATTAGCTCCGGAAAGGTCTCCTGCAACACTATTCTAGAAAAGCCGAAAACCATGAGGATTGTTCTCTTTTACTTTCATCAGGTAATACAGGTCTACGAACTGGAGGGCTAGGATCTCCCCATTCAGGGAACTGTCACTGACTAGACCGTTCACTGGTCCTTGGGTGGAATGGCGCGCGGGTCTGTGCGTCCTTGGCAAGCCAGCCATAGCGTCACATGGCGCTCGGATCTAATTCAGAGCAAGAACAAGCAGCTTAAATACTATAAATATTTTTTTTATTATTATAATTAAAGATATTAATATTAAAAATATTATTTTTTGTGGTACAGATATTAATATTTGTATTATATTTCAAAGCATTAATATCTAAAATATTATTATTTGTGGTATAAATATTATTATTTGCATTACAAATATTTTTATTTTTATTTTTATTATAATTAAAAATATTAATATTTATTTTTATTGTAGTTCAAAGCATTAATATCAAAAAAAAATTTTATTTGTATTACAAAGATTATTATTTTTATTACTATTGAAAGTATTAATACTAAAAATAGTATTATTTGTGGTATAAATATTATTATTTGCGATATAAATATTTTTTTTATTGTTATAATTGAAAGTATTAATATAAAAAAATGTATTATTTGTGTTCTGAATATTATGATTTTTATTATAATTTAAAGTATTAATATCAGGTATAAATATTATTATTTTTATTACAATTGAACTAATAATATTTACAACACAAATTATAATATGTTTGATATTAATAATTTCAACTATAGTAATACTTATAAGGGAAATAATTATGTTTAGAAACTCCAGAACCAATAGCCTTGGGTCCTAACAAAGGACTCAAGAAAATTGGGTCCTGACGCATGACCTATTAGCTTTTGGCACAGGGCAAGCCAGCCCTAACACCTCGTCAGGTGTGACCCTGCCCATAGGCAGGGCAACCCCAGTGTAAAGTCTTGCCATATGGCGCGCGGGTCTGGCGGTGCGCCTGAGCAAGCTAGCCCCTCCGCCACATGGCGCGCGGGTCTGACCCAGCGCAAGGGCAGCAGCCCAAGCGCCAGGTGTCCTCACGTGGGGGCGCAGGCCTGACTCACGCCCAGGGCAAGGGCAAGCTAGCCCCAGCACTGGGTGGCGCTCGGGTTTGACCCAGCGCAAGGGCATGTCATCCTAAGTGTTAGGTGTCCTCACGTGGGGGTGCGGGCCTGGCTGACGCCTAGGGCAGCCCCACTAAAACTTGAAATGACCTTTTCACCCCAAGCATCACCCCAAGCATCTCTTCAATACCAAATGCATTCCAGTGAAAAGAAAACCCCATCCCTCCCTGGCTGTCCTTGCAACTTTTTGTGGCAAGGGCTGTGTTGTTATTATACTACTCTAATCCACAATGCTTTGAGTCTAAGTAAACAGTAAAAAGGGATATTAAACTCTTTTAATATATTGTATAATATATATAAAGACTTGAATTGCTTTTATGCATTTATCACGTATGTTAAATGTGGGCTAAGATTATTCGTGTCATTCAAATTATGCATATTAACTTTAAAATATTAACGAATAAATTGTTTTCAAGAACTTCTTATAAATTCTGGTCCATTTGTAACAAAGGTATTTTCTTTGGAAGTAAATTTCAGTGTATATTTTTCTTTTGATATTCTATTACTATAGAAATTTCGAAAACTACACATCATAGATTGATAGATTTTCAAACACTAAAATTTTGTTATTATGATGAGGGTTCAATTTATTTTCATTTTTCTCATTATTTTATGCACTTTGACACTCTCTAATAATAAAAATAATAAAAAGAAATAACTACTTATATGTATATGCGGTATTATTCTAATGTTTAATAATAATATATTTAGAGTTGTATAAAAATATCATCATAATTTTAATGATGTGCATTACTTGGAATATAACAAAAACAATACCATAAATTTGTATAAGAAAAATAAATGTAGGAATTAATTAGAGACTCCCAAAGCATCGTTAAGAAAAAAAATTAAAAATTAAAAATTATTGTAAATAAATTAAAAGAGTAAAAAAAACCTTTGAAAATAAATTTTAAATATCAAAATAAAAAAATACCCAAAAAATCAAAGGTCAAGATTTGAGGTTTTAAGTAAGTATTTGGCAGTTCATCGAAGAAAAACATTAAATTATTACAAGTTTCAACCATGTAATCAAATCAAATGTAGAATTATTTGAAACATAATTCCAACCTAATTTATGCACAAATCTATCCACAAGAAAATCATATAATATTTTAGCATTACAAATTACAATTACAAAAATAAACTAAAACCGTTATCCTCACTCAAGTGGCTGCTGATGAAACTGTTAAAGAGGGGTTTTTTATGCTTTGGCTATCAAGTGGTTGCCGAGTATTAGAGAATAATATAAATCATATCCTGAAATCTTATCTAACAGCTTAAACTATTAGATTGAGATAGTTTTTTGACATGGTATCAGAGTCATGATGACCAAGCGGTCACGAGTTCGAATCTCACCATCCTCATTTATTTGATAAAAATTAAGCACAAGGTAATGTGGGTCTGTGCAAGTTTCAAGTCCAAAAGGCTTTCACTTGAGGGGGTGTGTTAGAGAATAATATAAATCATATTTTGAAACCTCGCCTAATAGTTTAAGCTATTGGGTTGAGATGATTCTTTGACACCGAAGTTGCTTTCGTCATTTTGTTTTGGCTCTTATTATTTCATCCTTGGAGGCTTGGTTATCGAAGTTTTGTCTGGTCAGCGGTCTTGTTGCTCCAGAGAGATTGATTTATATATAATGGGTTGGTAAAATAAATAAATAAAATAATAATCAAAGTTTAGGGTATAGCATCAAAACCTGCGAATTGAAGGTCATGTCTGCTTTTTTGCAAAGTCAGCATTTCTTTGCCGTGTATGATTTTCTTCTTCTTATCAATGCTTTGGAAATCATTTTTTTCTTCCTTTCATCATTTTAACTCTTTTTCAAAGAAAATTATGCTTTGACACTGGCTGTTTACCTTATTCCCTCTATCATATATCATATGCAGTGTTGTTAAAGTAATAGTTATTAAACCCAATTTAGGATTGGCTCGATCAATAAATCAAGTTTTGGATCATACAGATTGACTCGAGTCCGCTTCTAAAAATAAAAGGAAATATGTTTGAGGTGTTAATAAACCACATGAAAAAGTTTTGAAATAATACATGTCAATGTAGGTTATAGAAAAAGAAATGTGAAGTATAGTATAGTTATTTCACGTCGAAAAGTTAAATAAAATCTATGTGAATGTAGAATATATATATATATATATATATATATATATATATATATATATATATATAAAGTAAAGTGTAGTATATTTATCTTATATCAAAAAAATAAAAAACAATACATATAGAAATAGGCTATAAAACAAGAAATGTGAAGTGTAATATAGTTATTTCATATTAAAAAGTTAAAAAAATGTAGGCTATATATAATTATATTACATCAAAAAGTTAGCAAATAATCAATGTGGATATAGATTATAAAAAAGATACGGTTAGACTAAGTATTCATAAATTAAATTTATATTTTTTAAATTTATTAAAATATAAAAATATATATATTTAAAAAAGATCAAATCTCATCTAAATTATAATAAATCATATAGATTTCAAGTTAACTCGATAAATAACTTGAATTTAACCAAGTACTCTAAAACTTGATCATTTCCGGTCAATCTCCATGCCGGGCAGATTTCATAATTATGGTTAAAGTATCCTTTGCATTCCACGTGTCCCATTTCTACATTGGATTGTAATTCTCGCCGTCATAAAGAAAACAAATTGATTATAACGAGGATCAAACAATATTTTTTAATTTAATAGTTTATATTATTTTTTTTACGATTAAATTACATAAATACCTTTTAAAAAATAAAAAAACTAAAAGGGCTTTTGCATATATTATTTTTTAAAATATTATAATTTCTTAGTATCCTTCAATTCACAAAAATTAAAAGATAAGTCAAATGGATATTTTAATATTTTTTCTCATGTTTCTTTTGTTAGTATTAGGGGTAAATTAATATTTTTATAAATAAAAAATAATAATAAAAAAGAAAAAATTACTGTGTGTGATTAAAATTTCTCAACCATTATGTTTTCCAAAGCATCCAATGAAGACTAAGATGTTAGAGCAACACATGTTGCTCAAATCACTATATTTAAAAACCGATTGAGTTTTTTCTCCTTCCTTAATTTTCTTTCTCCTCTCTTTAAAATTATTATTAGGTTAGCCAAAAACCAAGGTTGTCCTCCTATTTATTTTATCTTTCAATTATACTTTTTTTTCTTTTAATTAATCTTTATTTATTTTATATTAGTTTTTAGCTTTTCTTTTCAATTTTATCCATTTCCATTTGATTTTATTTAGTTTTCATATCAAATAAGATACTCAATTTTTTTTTAATCCTTTTCTTGATTTATTTTTTTCCTTTTAATTTTATCCATCAACATTTTATTTCATTTATTTCATTTTTTTTCCTGTTTTGATCCTGCTCTTTTTTCTTTCTTTTCTTAATTTGTTTTTTTCTTTCAATTTATCCCTCAACATTTTATTTCATCTGTTTTTTTATTCAATTTTGGTCCTCATTCTTTTAATTTTTTTATTCTTTTTGTAATTTTTTTCTTTCAATTTTATCCCTCAACATTTTATTTTATTTTTCACTCAATTTTAATCTTCATTCTTTCAATTTCTTTTTTTATCCTTTTTTTTATTAAGTTCGTCATTTTTCTTTTATTAGTTTATATATAAGATTTGGTCATCACTGTTTTAATTACTATTTTTTTATTTTTTATTTTTTAATGGTTAAAAATTTTATTGAAGATTTTTTTCTTTCTTCTACGGGGTGATCTCGGTCTCTTGATCAGGATTGTTGGTTTCGAAGATTACCTGATTTAACTTTGGTTTTTTTTTATATAATTTTATCATTTAATATTAGACTATTGAGTCTTGAGCTTTCTATTTTTTCTCCTTTCCTTCCTCTGGGGTTATCTTGAGTCGCAAGTTAGACAAGTTAAATCAAGTTGCTTTGGATTTTTTTTCAATGGTTTTGTTTTAATTTCATCCTTTGAAATTAGGTTATTGGGTCTTGAGATTTCTTATTTTTTTTATGTTTTTCATTTCTATAAAGTTATCTCGTCTTGCAGGTTCATTAAGTTAATCTAGGGTGACTTACGTATTTTTTTCAAAGTTTTTTTATTATTTATTTAACTTTGATTCTTTTTTCTAGCTTGATAATTTTTTTAAAAAATATTTTTCTTATTTCAATCTCATTTCACAAGTGATGGGTTAGTAAAGTGAACTTAGATTGACTTGAGTTTTTTTTTTTTCTTTCGCGTGTCTTTTTTCTAAATT
>Ga0307517_10010118_pt1 | contig 13255 bp, 10 predicted proteins | sample 23_EM_MG_FD_194515 | JGI IMG/M metagenome (GOLD analysis project Ga0307517, IMG submission 194515) | Populus trichocarpa ectomycorrhiza microbial communities from riparian zone in the Pacific Northwest, United States - 23_EM | ecosystem: Host-associated > Plants > Roots > Unclassified | place...
ACACGGTGATGGTCTATATTTGGATAATGAACTCACAAAGTCACGATAGGCACGCAGTTTGGACAAAGAGACGTCTGCAAGGTTTATCAAGGGCATCGTTGGGAGCGCCTGTAGTGGCTAGCTCAACTGTGGATGGTGGTGGGGGGTGCAAAGCGAATTTTCAATTGCATTTTTTCTTGGGGGATAAATGTTCTGTCCCGCCCCCTAGCAATGCTTGGGCCACCGGACCCCTATCACAATCCCACTATTGGTGGCATATCCCACTCTCTGCATGCGATCCCACTCTTCCTGTTTCAATCCCACTATCCTCATTTCGATCCCACTCTTTCAAGTATATATCTACCATCCTACTACCACTCTTCTTGTATATACCCTGTTCCGAAGCCCCCAGACTGTGGCAATGGCTTCGTATATACAGTTGAACCCCTCATAACCCATGACTTAGATAACCCATAAACCCCCAAATCCCATATATTTTTTGGTCCACTAACTTGAGCTGTAGGGTACATCACATATATCGCAGTCTGTCTAGGAGAGACTTAGGATTTGCATACCATAACCCATAAGTCCTCAATAACCAATAACCCATACCCTTTTTCAGGAAAAACCCATAGTTTTGGGACTATATTAGGTAAATTGTCATAACTTTAGGGTTAAAGAATTAGTTTATTAGTCTAATTTAGTTGCCCATCACCGTGATACACTTGTAGTGAGGGCCATTGCTCCACATGGCATGTACCTTATGGTGCCAAACACTGCACAAACATTGTCTGTTCAAATGGCATTTGTTTGGTGTGTTGTTTGTTCTGAATATTGAGCAAGGTTTATGTTATCTTAGATGGCCTCTCATTTATTTAATACAACATGTAACGAAATATATTAATGTATACAAAACAACAAAGGAAAAAAAGTAAAATTAGTAAATAAAAAAAAGTGAACTATGAAATTGCGACGTTGGGCTGAGCCTGCAGGTTCAACTCACCGCGGTTGGGTTGGATGGTTGGGTCCCACCGTCCCACTCGCTGTCGACGTATCGTGTTAAATTCGCTGCATGGGGTCAGGGGTTCGTCGTTGTTGGGTTGAATTCATCGCCGTTGGGTTGGGTTGAATTTGCTGTGGTTGGGTTGGGTTGGATTTGCTGTGGTTGGGTCAGATATTCACCATGGTTTTCACTCACTGTCATTGGGTTGTATTCACCAGGTTGGGCTAAGTTTGTCGCCATCGGGTTTGGTTGGGTTTCACTCACTGTCGTTGGGTTGGATTGGCTGGGTTGGGTTGGATTTGTCGCCATTGGGTTGGATTTGTCACCGTTGGGTTGGATTTGCTGTTGTTGGGCTTTATTCGTCGTTGTTGGGCTCTCACTCGCCATCGTCTGGTTACATTCGCCCTCGCTGCGCTCAATTCTCGCTAACTGGCCCACTCGCCAACATTGGTTGCATTGGATTCACCATCGTTGACCCCACTTGCCGGTGTTGGGTTCAACCCATTGCGGTTGGGCTTGTTGGATGCGATTGCGATTGCTTCAGCTTGGCGAGGGTGGAGGAACTCTGTGAGATGACCAGACGAAAAACAGGTCATGACTTTCGTCATGGCCTGTTTTTTGTGACACACTGCTGGGTTTCCTACTTTGTGGCACCCCGAATTGGCATTTCTTACCCCTGACGCTTTCCCTTCCCCTTGATATCCTCGGACCTCGGTCAACCTAGAAAATCAGGCGTCGCCCACATCCCTCATCGGAGGGGAGGGGCACGTGTGGGCTATGTCTTCACAGTTGGCAGTGGCAGTAGTTGAGAGAGCCAGCCTACATCACAGGAGAGGGGAGGGGAAGATGGAAGGGTGGAGGTTTGGAGGTTCGTGGTGAGGGGCAAGATGGTGGAGGATGAACGCGAGATCAACCATGTCCATGGTTGATTTCGGGTTCAAACTCCGCCATCATGCTCAGAGATAGGGCTCGATGTTGACGCCTACTCGTCCAATTAAATAAATTCCATTAAAATTTGTTACTTACACCAGGTTTCCCAATGATTGTGGAACCCGGAATAGTGAACAAGCAAATTCCCCCCCAAGATTGTCCCATTTCGAACATGACATCAGAGTGACCGGTGACTGCATTTGGCAATTATGATCAGATCAAAGATGGGATCAAAGTTTCTTGAGCACCCCATAAGAAGCCCTTTTTTCAAATTTTTTTGCAGGGCCAGAACAATATAAGAATGAATCCTTGTAAACTCGGACTCATAACCGCTTTAGCTAGTGTTTGGAAGTCTGGTTACATGACCAGAAAAAGACCATAACTGAACCAGACCTTAGTAACCAAGGGCATCTGGGATCTGGAAATTCCAAGTGTCCAGCGGTCTGGCGGATTGGCAGATGTTCCAACATCACACTGCTCAGCGCTCGCTGACCATTGTCCCACTGGTCTGTAAGCCATCAATTACCCTCCTCAGAGTCATCGTGATTTATCATGGCTAATCCTCAATATCAATGCACAGTAGTGTCCACGACCAAAACTATAGCTCAGACAAGCTGCGACGACGCATGCCCATCCTCAACCTCCAGCTAGTATTTAGGCTCACGAAGCGCTGTCCTGCAGGATCAAGGAAGGGGAATTGCACTGCGCGAAGGGGGAGTGCAAAGGGAAAGTTTGTGCCAGGGGTGGAAGGGGTGGCAGTCGAGAGTGGCACTGGCAGAGGCGCTGACTCTTTCCTCGACAAACACCACATCTATTCAGCAGTCGATGCAGTGGTGTCTGCAGCCTCTCAACACAGTCACCTCATACAACGGTGTTACAAACATGAGCATCAGTGCCTTCAAGTCAGATGGATGCCTGGGGTGCGACATGCTACCCTCTTCCATGGTCACCCCTCCACCCGTAAGTGCAGCATACACCCACCCTCATGTACACTGATCCCAAACTCAATGTTCTCTACTTTGCCAGTGCTGGGCGCCTCCTATTGCTCCCATTTAACCTTTGGCTTGGTGTTCTTAAGACTGTCTTCTCCTTTCCATCAACTTTCCATACATAGTATCATGAAACTCCTTTTATTTTGACCTCGCTTACTACATTGAATTATTTAGTTCTATATAATGGATGGCATTGACCCAGGGTGAGAACATGTCCAGGCATTTCGAAGGAGAGTGGGAACGCCAAACAGGATAGTGCTGACCAAGCTGCCCGCCGCATCTGCCAATCTGCTGGACACTCAGAATTTCCAGATCCGAGATTCTTTGCCTTAACCGATTAAGACTGAAAATCTGGGATCCAGGAAGTCCGGCAGTCTGGTGATCTGCCAGACAGCTTGGTCAGCTCAGTTTTCCCACCCATTCATTGCCCAGCACACACAACCGACTTGTAAGTTCGCTGGCACCAGGCACTCGCCTCTTGAAAAACCCAGCGCACAATGGACATAGGATAGAAGAGAGTATCAGTTGAGACCCCATTGAAAGAACAGCCAGGAGTACTTACTGCGTTCATGTCAGCCATGCAGTGGTTTGTTTACCTTTATTTTTTTTGTACAGGCCCGAAGCAACTTTCTTGGTTCTTCAACTTATAACGCAGCGACGCCCATCTCTAAGTTTTTTTTTCACATACATGTCTTCTTTATAATGTAAATAAAATGTGGTTAAATTTTTACACAAAGTCAGTAGGTTGTGGCCATGCTATGACATGATTTAGCAGAACTCGCAGCTTTGAAGGTGTAGTGGGTTGTTTACTTTTATTATTTTTGCACAGGCTTGAGGCAACTTCCTTGGTTCCTCAACTTATAATAGCCATCTATAACTTTTTTTTTGCATGCATGCCTTTTTTGTAGTGTAAATAATATGTAGTTAAGTTTTTATGTGAAGTTGATAGGTTGTGGCTATGCTACAACATGAATGTGCAAGATTCAGATGTTTGGCAAAGGCGTGATTGTGAAAACTCCGGTGGACACTCGGAATTCCCATATCCCAGATGCCCTTGATTAAGACCGCAAATCATCAAGACCAATAAGGACCGAAGACTGTGGTCCAGTCTATGGTCCATCACAAATTCAAAAAACTAAAGACCGAGCAAAGACCAGTTAAGACCAGTCTTAACCAGTCTTTTGAGCCTGAATAGCAGGCTCATTTTATGTCAGTTAACTTCATTTATTATTACTTTAATGAAGATTTAAATTATCAAATGAAAAACGAACTAATTTCAATGTTCTCGGAAAACACCAGACAACAGATCAACAACATTAAATGTTGTTGATCATAATCTTCAACCACCACCATCACCTTCTTCACTGTTCCCTTGCCACTACCACCCCCTCAAGACTTTAAAAAAGGTATTTGACTGCCTTTAAATTGTGTTTCTCACTGCATCAATGTGTTTTTAGGGCTTCCACAGGTGTCACTGCCACCTGCACCCCCTCCCCTCATTGAGGGATGTGGGCCACCTCGAAGGCTGTTACATTCCGGCAGTGGGGTTGAAGAGATAAAGAGGAGGCCCTAGCATTGGGGGACCTGCAAGGTACATAGCAAAATGAGTTGTAGCCTATGATATATGACGCCCCATCACTCACCACATTCACCAACAGCCACACCAACGAAGCAAGCACCTTGCTTGCATTTGCTACTGCCACATCACCACCCCCTTCAGCGTGCCATGGCCAGTATATCGCACAGCCATATCACAACTACAGCAAGCTTATCAGGGAGACAACAACAAGCTTGCCACGTCACCACATCACCCCCCACCAATGACAGTTCAAGGATCCAACGATGGGGCAAGGACCCAATGATGGTGCAGATGATGCAACAATAGTGCAGACAAACCAATGACAGTGCAGACAACCCAACACCTGTTGCAAGAACCTTCAAGCCTCTCCATCTATGCCCACACTCGTTGACACTGCCTGCGCTCGTCGATGCCCATATTGTGTTGCTGCCCACATCATCAATGCTCACACTCACTGATGCCCATGCTGATTGACACTCATGCTTGTTGAGAGCTCTGTCAGGTAGACAGCAGCAGTCCCTTCCAACTCAGTAGCTTCTTGCGTTCCTGTCTAGTCATTGAGTACCTACTACAGAGTATTAGTAAATAGCTAAAAGATGTCTATTTCATAGTTAAGTGCAACCCAGAATGTCTACAAGACCAGTCTAGACCAGTTGCAAACCAGTTAAGACCAGAAACTGGTCAAAACCAGTCTTGTAACTGCAAAAGACCACAAAAGACCAGTCTATTGTGGTTTGGTCCAGTTTTTGGCAGTATCTGGAATTAAGAGGACTGGTTATGGTTACGGTCTAAGGCACTGGGTGCCAAAAGACAGGACCAGACCAGACTTTCAAACACTAGCTTTAGCAGCTGAAATGGCTGTTTTGAGCCCTCTGACTCACAGAATTGTCATTTTCACTTCAAAATATTCCCAAGGCATGATTTCACACGACCCCCCACAACTCCAGGACTTGTTTTGATTCCATTTCACTGAACTTTTCAGCAGTTACGATTCACAATGGTCCACATTACTGTTCACAGTTTGTTCACAGTATGAATTCATTCTCTAGAATCTGTTGGATATCTATAGCCACTATCTTATTGACTCAGTAGCTCAATGGTTTAGAGCACTGGCGTATATAGTTGGAGGTCGTTGGTTTGATTCCAGCCCCTGTCACTTCTTTTCCCAAGGTCACCTTGGACCAGTTTTCAACAGAATCTACAATTTTTGCTATCATTTTCAGAATCTATTTGTATCATACCCCCTTCAACCCATAACCTCTGATAACCCATACCCTGGGTTGTCCACTGAATGCTATGGGTTATGAGAGTGTCAACTGTAGATGGAATGAACCAAGAAGAGATGATGTGTCTATAACAAACACCAAGACATGTGTCTACAGAAAATGATGAAGCACCGAATGGTGTTGCCAAGGTCAACATTGACAGCACCAAGCCTCTCTCTGCCGATGCCAGGTAGCCACTATGGGACACTCCAATGAACATTACCTGATGTGGACAGCCTGAAAAGATGCCAGCAGCTTACAAAGAAACTTGAATCACATTCATGCAGACCAGGAAAAGGCAGCCCAGAACAAACAGAAGGTGGTTACTGGTACGAGTGGTATGAGAAGAGAAGAAGACTGCCTGGCTGTATGTAGTGTTGCTGTGAACTGAACCTGCTCATGGGTTGAACCCACTTGAGTTGCAGTCTAACTAAATTCAGCTGCTCAAGCTCACTTAAGTTTGATCAGCTCAAGTTCAGCTTGAGCAGGTTGGGTATGGATCAACTTCCTTTTTCTGTCTGGCACAACGTTGCCGAGCCGCTATAGTGATGTTTAATTTTAGGTACTCTTTAATTTCATCTATTCACACAGATTTTGGTACCATAGTAGGTGACTTCCCACAGTGCTAACTTGAAATTCACCCTTCAAACCTTCTTTGTTGGAGCTCGAAAGAAACCCTTACATCAAAATGTTTAGCTTTTTTCTAAACCATAAGGAACAAAGGGATGAAAATGAGCACATCAACTTGAATCTGGATTAGGCCACGCCTGTAGATTAGCCCTAATAAGGATCCTTGCTCTTTCAGCAACCATGGATGCAGTTGCATTCCAATTCATGCAAGAAGCAGGAGATGAGGAAGATGCCATTGAGGGGACAACACCCAACTCATCCTTATCACAGGAGCAAAGATGTCAAAAAAATGCAGGATCACATGCTGAGAAAACCATTGATCACGAAGGGAGCAGCATTTCTTTTGCTATAGAATGTGGTGCCTTTGTTCTGCACCATAAAATGAGGAGGATGGAGTGGAGGAGGGGATGTGAGCATAGTAGGTGCACTGATTCAACCACTATTGAGACAGAGAAACAAAAGTGGTCATTCTCACACACCTTATTTGGACATCGAGAGTGTTTAGAATTTGAAGGGAGGGTCCTGACTGTTATGATCTCTTAATCTCATCTTATCTCGCTGTTATCTTATCATCATATGGACACTTTTTCGCTTTCAACACAGCCTTAACACAGCTGTGCACTTCCTCCATCATTTTCTTTTGTCATTGCACTTTAGCGCCTTCCATGTCTATTTATAGTATGGGCTATGTTTCCTTGACTCTTTTCTCGACTCGTATCGCAACTCATTGTATGGACGACCCATTCTCTTTGACTCGATACTAGTACAAGTATCGACTCATACTCTGACTCTCAATCTAGTCATAGTAGATGGTCTGTGCACTAACTAGCAGTATAAATACATAGACACTTTCATTTGTACTCCTTAGCTAGTTCTCGTTATTCAACAATTCTTCTAGTCCAAACATGAACCTTCCTGAGGATCTTGCCTCAACTTCTCAGATAGGCTGATTAGATTATCGTGTGCAAACACATATCTTCGAAGCCTTAACAGAAGAACTAGCTACCCCTGTCTGAGATAGCCTCTGACCCTGTCATGCTATCCACTTCACAATGAACAAACCGATTGGACGACCAATGACACAAAGGAAGCCCCTTTGCAGATTGACATCTGATTTAACAGAAGAACCATTTTGTGAGTGGGAAGACCCCAGCTCCTCGACCGACAAAAGACAAGACGTCTTTCTGAGTACCAGAGAGTGACTCAGACAAAGAAGACCAACAACCGTTCAGCTATTGGAACAACAGACCAATGACATTTACTCCGAATCCTCAAGTAGGACGAAACCCATGATCATTGTTCTCGAGACCACCGTCGAGACAAGAAGGAACAACATCAGGATCAGCATCCTTCCACAGCATCGAGAACCAAGATGAATTTGAACCAACCAATGAACCTACCTTCCTTCGAGAAGTAGAATCAGAACCTGAAACAGAAATCCAACACTACGAACCCGAATCTGAACCAATTACTGATATGGTTGGACCAGGAGGACCTACGAACCCACAGAACCCAAACCCAGCAATGGACGTTGACCATGAAGGAAAGAGTTACCTCAAAAAACCTGAACTGTTTGATGGAAATCGACAAGAAGTTGACAATTTCATCTATGCATGTGACCTCTTCTTTGAAGGGAGTTCTGACAAAGACTTCCCCACCGACAAACAGAAGATCATCTTTATCCTCTCTTATATGAGCGAAGGAGAAGCCCTTCGCTGGAGGAAGAACTACATCAAGACAGTTGTCAAACAAGCAGATGGATCTTATACCTGGCCGACCAAGGCGGTATTCCTTGCCGCTTTCAAGGCCGCCTTTCTCAATGAAGATGAGAAAGAAGAATCCATCAGGAAACTGGACAACATTAACCAATGAAACTGAACAGCTGAAGAATACGTTAACGAATTTCGACTCACAGTCAGCAAGGCTAGACTGCCAACCGACAACGACATGATTATCCAAACCTTCCAAAAGAGACTCAATCGAGCTCTCGCTACCAGAATCTTATATTCCAACAAGAAACCCGATGCTCTTAACGACACCGCTACCAAGAAAGGATGGTACACCATTGCCATCGAATTCGACAGAATCCATCGAGACAATGTTCAAGCTCTCGACGATCAGACAAACCGACAGGACGACAACCGAACCCTCCAAACAACAGATTCCGACAAGCTTATGGATGAGGCTACGCAGCTGGCCCAGCTTACAACCAAGGAAATTACCAACAACCACGATATGATCCAAATGCCATGGATATCGACGTTGTCACAACCGCTATCAATGCGATGACCTACAAAGAACGAGGAGAGTACCTAAAGAAAGGACTTTACTTCAAATGTGGACAACCAGGACATGTCGCTCGAAACTGTTCCACTACCAACAACAGACCAAGGAACCCCTCCAACAATAATCGCTATGACAATTGCAACAGTTTTACCCCGCGATCGAACAACCCATTCAAACGAAATGACATGAATGCTCCGAAGAAACCCGGGCCACACGAGATCAACAAATATATCCGTGCTCTCAATGCCGAAGAACGCGATACACTTTGGGATATTGCAGAAGATGATGATGACAAGAAAGGACCAAATGAGAAGGATTTTATCTGAGGAGAGCTGGGTCGATGATAGTCTCTCTGACTCTGAATATTTCTCAAACTTACTCTATAGTACATGGTCATGTTGATAATAAATTGCTTGAAGTTCCCACGAGCATTATCCATGACCATGAAAATGAGAAGTCAGAAATATCAAAAGTTGAAATGAATGCCCTGATAGACTCAGGCACAGAAGGTGAATTCATCGATCAGAATTACGCACGAAAACTCGGGATCAAACAAACAGCATTGGAAGAACTGATCAAAGTTCTTAACGTGGATGGAACACAAAACAAATGAGGAACCATCACTCATTACACAGAACTCAATCTACAAATCGGCGAATGAATTGAACGACAATGGCTTTACATCACTGGACTAGGGAAACAGAAGATCATTCTAGGATTCACCTGGTTACATCAGATGAATCCGGACATCAACTGGCAAACTGGTGACATTAGATGGCGACCTATTGAGGCAAACGAGGACTGTGTGATTCTACCAGTTAACACACCTGAACAAGGTAGTGAGGAATGGGTAGAATTCCACGGTAACGAGACCCTCCACCCATCTATTGAAGAAGTCAAAGACGAAGAAGAATGGAAAAACTCTTCCTCGAATGAATCAGACCTTGACGACTTCAACGAAATTATCATTCGCTACATCGGAACAGATGAATTGCTTATGGATCTCTGGAATGGACCCTGGCCCGATGAGGAAGATTTCCTCTCAGAAATATCAATCAACACCACACTTTCACCTTCTCAGGAATTTGCGATCAAGCAAGATGAAGGGAAAGAGAAACAAACCGTTGAAGAAATTGTACCACCGGAATACCACGAATACCTGGGCATCTTTCAAGAAGAAGTTGTATGCTTCCCGAAGAAACAAACTTGGGATCACGCTATTGATATGAAGAACAGATTTGAACCCAAAGCTTTCAGATCTTACAACCTTACACCGGAAGAACAACACCAACAAGCCGAATTTATCCAAGAAAACCTAAAGAAAGGATACATCCGACTGTCAAAATCACCCATGGCATCCCCTTTCTTCTTTGTTTCAAAGAAAGATGGAAGACTCCAACCAACCCAAGATTATCGATACCTCAATCAATGGATGATCAAAAATGCACATCCCCTTCCTTTAATCTCTGACATCATAGACAAGATCAAAGCCTCTGGAGCCAAATATTTCACCAAATTTGATATTCGATGGGGCTACAACAATGTCCAGATTAAAGAAGGCGATAAATGGAAAGCCACGTTTAAAACCAACATGGGATTATTTGAACCAATGGTCATGTTCTTTGGGTTATGCAATTCCCCGGCAACATTTCAAGCAATGATGAACAACATCCTGAAAGACGAACTTGCTGAGGGAGGGGTCATTGTTTACATGGACGATATCCTGATCTTCTTGAAGACCAAAGACAAATTGGAAGAATTGACTAAAAGAGTACTCCAACGACTTCGCGAAAATGACCTCTACCTCAAACCTGGCAAATGCGAGTTTTGCAAAACTCGAATTGAATACCTTGGCCTTATTATCGAAGAAGGCAAGATGATGATGGACCCTGGCAAACTCAACAGAATCCGAGACTGGCCAATCCCGAAAACAGTCAAACAAGTCCGCTCATGGCTTGGATTTGGAAACTTCTACTGACAATTTATTAAAGGATTTTCACATCTGGCACAACCGCTCAGCCAGCTCCTCAAGAAAGACCGACCATTTTTATGGGACAATGATGCACAAAGATCCTTCGACGAGATGAAGAAACAATTCACCGAAGAACCTGTCCTTATGATGCCTGATCAAACAAGACCCTTCCAAATTGAATGCAATGCATCGAAATGGGCATCAGGAGCAGTTCTCACACAACTCGACATCAATGGAGCCCGACACCCCTGCGCATTTATCTCCCGAACCTTTTCCCTGACGGAACGGAATTACGAAATCTACGACCAAGAACTTCTTTCTTTGATCTGAGCCCTTCAAGAATGGCGTCATTACATTCAAGGATCAAACCACGAGACAATCGTCTATTCGGATCACAAGAACCTCACCTATTTCCGGAACGCACAAAAGTTGAATCGCAGACAAGCACGATGCTCACTTTTGTTATCAGAATTCGACATAAAATTGATTCACATCCCTGGAGAAAGAATGATTTTATCCGACGCCCTATCCCGACGACCCGATTTTATCCCTGACAAAGACACTGACAATGAAGACATGATCCTATTACTGGACAAATTATTTGCACAAATACCCTCCCCGACACCACAGCAAGCGCCATTATTCCAACGACCACTGATATCCATACACCTGATCAACCTTGATCTACAACGAAAGATTGCCAACTTGAATGATCTCGACACAGAAGCAATAGATGCGATCAATCTATTACTTGAGAAAGGACCCACAAATTTATGTGTTACGAACGCTCAATTTTTCATTTCTACTATGCAGTTACCGACTATCTTACGGACTATGGACCGTTCTCCCGACTCATACATAGCATAGCTGTGTATCCTTCCATTCCAGAACACTGCCGACACAGCCTAGCTGTGTACTCCTATTACCCAGAACATAGCCCTATTCCGAGTATCGTTCTATTAGTATTGCACTGCAACATAGGTATTATGACTCGTATTCCAGATATCACACAGCCTCATAGGTATATGAATAGTAGTATATAAACCTAGTGTAGACGACTTTATTCTGTAGCTAGTTCTTGTTAGCAATACGATGAACTTGACCTCACCAATCGGACCTCAGATAAACGAACTCGACTCGAAGACAATCTCTTCGACTTGAAGACTAGTTGCTGAACGAACGACTGGTGATAACTACCATAGTTATTTGAAGTCGTAACAGAAGAACTAGCTTTCTACATCTTATCCTCTACCAAGAAGGACAACACCGATACCGAACGAACGAACGAACGAACGAACCACGGCGAGACTACTACGACCCGATCAGTCAACAAACAAGAAAGCCCGGAAGCACCGAGCCCCAATAAAATTCACAGAACGAATCAAGAAATTCTTCAGAAACCTCTTACGATATGTCTAACCCAGGAAGCCCGATCCCACCAGAAGGCCCTCTAGGACCTGCACCACCACCACCACGACCAGAATCCCCATTGGAACCATTGAATTTTGGAAGAAATGAAGCTAAGGGATTAGCAAGAAAGCCGACTGTCTTCAGTGGAGACCGAAAGAATCTCGAAAAGTTTATTTGAGACAGCAGCATTTACGCCTCTGCAAACGAGAAAGATCTCCCTACCCCTCAGACCAAAACCCAATTTCTTCTCTCCTACATCGATGGAGGAGAAGCCGATACTTGGAAAAAATACTTTTTCAACAGATACGTTGTACAACCGAATGGATCATATCATTGGCCAACCCCGGAAGAAGTCATCGCTAGTCTGCGAGCTAACTTCACAAAAGAAGATGAAATCGAAGAATCACTTAGGAAATTGGAAACGATGAAACAAGGATCCCGAACCGCTGAAGAAATCGTCAATGAATTCCGAATCCTCAAATCACGAGCAAGGATCGATGACAACCCTCTCACAGTACGAATGTTCAGAAGGATTCTGAATCCCTCTCTTGCTATGAAAATCCTTACCGACGCCGACAAACCAATCACTCTCGAAAACATGCACAGAGAAGACGGAACCTTTTACAGATATGGATGGTTTTCAAAAGCTATCCAGTATGATCAGATCTACAGAGACGCCCGATCCACGCAAAACCAAGACCGCGGAGGAAATTATGACAATCGAAACCGAAACTTCCGACAAGCTGTTCAAAAAGGAAACGAACGCTCCTCTTGGCGCCCCACAAAGGTTACGCATTACAAAGACCCGAATGCTATGGACATTGATGTTGTCACCACCACCATTAACGCAATGACCTACGAAGAACGAGGCGAATACCTCAAGAAAGGACTTTGTTTCAATTGCAAACAACCTGGACATTTGTCCCGCGATTGTCCCAAGAAGAATTTCCGACGAAACACATCCAATAGTGTAGAACCCCCTCGCTATATCCAGAACCGATCATCAAACAACTATCAAAAGAAGCCAGACGCTAAAGAAATAGCCAAATACATCCGCGCCATGAACAAAGAAGAACAAGACATTTTGTTCGAAGAAGTCGAGAAAGATGATGAACTCAGCACCAAAGGAAAGGATTTTTGAAACGGAGAGCGACAGCTAAGTCGACAATCGACTCTCCAAATTATGTAGATATTCACCGAACTGTAACT
>Ga0307517_10010119_pt1 | contig 13251 bp, 20 predicted proteins | sample 23_EM_MG_FD_194515 | JGI IMG/M metagenome (GOLD analysis project Ga0307517, IMG submission 194515) | Populus trichocarpa ectomycorrhiza microbial communities from riparian zone in the Pacific Northwest, United States - 23_EM | ecosystem: Host-associated > Plants > Roots > Unclassified | place...
TGTTTTTAAAAATCAAACCTTAAAATTGAAAAGGGAAATAAGTTCGCGCCATTTTGATGTGACAGAACTCGCGCTGCGCGCTCGGTTACAAGAACGATTCCCTAAGGGGACTCGTAATCGAAACCCACAAATGGCAGCGCGAACGCGAGACATACGAAGACCGGATCCACCAGCTTGAGGTCGAGCTCTCCTCGGCGCTCGAGGCACATACGCATCTTGGCGAACAGAAACAGGAAAATCTGTTGCTCAAAGAGATGATCGACCGGATGGACGAGGTGCGTAATGCGGCGAGCTCGAATACGATGAGCAAGAGTTTGGACGCCGAGTTGGCTGGGAAGATGAATTGGGATATGGATGGGGACGGCGAAGGTGATTCAGGGGAGATTATGAGTCCACAGACGACAGTGGTGGGTGAGGACGAGACGGAGGAGGAGGAGGATGAGGATGTCATTCAGACCATCATCACCAAACGGAAGAGGGTATGTAAACATTTTTATTTTATTTTAATTCTCGCCTTTCAACTATCATTCTAACCTTCGTTTTTTATGTTTGTATAAAGTACCAAGTCGAGCGGCCGTCATGCAATTCTACAAGAAATGCTTTCGAGGAGCTTAAAGAGTACTCGGACGGCTCGACGCAATACGATCCAACGCTCTTTGCTGTCAACCACGGAATGCAGACCAAACCAGAGCGTAAACCTCTCAAAGCCTCATTCAGCGTCCAAACAAAAGCCCTACCCGTACCTCCGCCGCATATTACAGTAGAGATGGACATCCAAACTGTTCCCACAGAAGAACAGGAGCCTGAACAAGAGCATTTCGAGAGCATGGTGTCGTCTTCGTTTACCATCGTCCCTCCCACACCTGAACCAAGCACCAGCAAAGAGCTTCCTAGCGACGCACCACCTGCATATGATCAGGTCACAGGCCCATGTGGATGAGTGGGAAAGAACAAATTGGGCATAAAGGGTGCGGGAAATTAGTACCATTAGTATGCAAACCTTGGCCACACCACCCGCCAAAAACTCTGAAAGTGAAATCGCTAATACCCCTTACCTAAAGCACTGCCGGGGCCGGAATCCGGATTATTTTGACGAGGAGGCAAAATGTTACAGTTTGAATTTTGCCCAAGTCACATTTTGCCATTCGAACGTTGGGTCGCGTGACTTTAGCAAAATTTTAATAACCTGCCGTCAATAATCAATTTTGCCTCCCCGGCAAAATAATCCGGTCGCCACAGTGAAGGTAGATAGATGATAAAATTCTCAATGATGGATGTCTCGTGTTTGGACGTAAATATTCAAATTGGGCCATGGGCGTGATTTAAGTACATTCATAATTTCATGACAAAGCTCGCTTGCGAGTCTCATTGATATCCCAACAATCATTCTTCTTCGGATTCAGTGCTTTCGTCCTCACTGCTCTCGGATTCCACTTTCTTTGAAGTTGGGCGGGTATACATCTTGGTGATTGTATTGTTCGTAACGCTGAAGTTCCTCCCAGTGTTGCTCACCAGTGGAAGTCCCCCTGCTGGAGTGGTAGTATTGCCACTAATGTTGAGTGTGGGTTGTGAGTTAAAGTAGTTGATGGTGCCTCCGGGTTGTCGTGACGAAAAATCATGCTGAAACATAGGCGGAGTAAAGTGGTTGTAAGCGCCGGGCCCATTGGCATGCTGCGGCTGTTGATAGATAGGAACTCCCTGAAGAGGATAGGGCAACCCATGGAATTGATGGAATTGATGCTGAGGTCCAGGGGGGAAAGTGCCACACCCATTCTGGGGGGGTTTCCCTAAAGGCGCAGTGGATGAGCCTTCTAGTGTGCTGTTCGCAACGGGGGGTGGATCGGGAAGGGGATAATTGTATCCCGAGGTGGTCTGAGACCCCGGGGTGGGTTGTTCTAGGGCCAATCTCCCGGAAGGTTCCTGACCAGTGGGAGATGAAGAGAGCTGGGTGTTGTTGCGATTATTTTCCTAGGATGACAGTTTTAAAAATGACGCTTCAGGATTTATTTAAAATGTCCAACCGTATTCTGATTTGCTAGGACTTGAATTTTGTGGTCAGAGAGCATAACAACATGATTATCTAAAAAGGCTTACGAGGAGACTTGCGGAACATTGTTTGTGTTACGACGTTAATAACTTGATTCGGTGCTTGGAGAAGAGAATTGGGCTAAGATAAGACGAGGTTGAAGGATGGGAAGCTTTATATATTCCAGAACTGCAGTGATACGCGCAGGGATGGATTTGAATGGGAATATTTTCAGTGGGCACAAAAGGCGGCCAGATCAAAGCTGTCATTGAGCTACGATGGGAACATGTCCAGAAGCATTGCGGATGAGTAATACATATCACCGAATTTCTGGAAGGCTGTGTCAGTCAATCATCCAGGCAAGAGGATAAAAACGAGACCTCACGTAACTTATAACAAACTGTTTACCCTGGTAGTCAAGATATAGTGAAGAACAATGATTTCAATTTCGTAGAGAATAAGGACTTGACCTAGTCCTTTTTGGATCCCATAGATTGTTTTGTGATGAGTGGGCGCCTAATGACGTTGACATTGACGCATGCCATATATTAAGTGCTAGCAGGCTGCCATTCCGACCTGCTGTTCAAATGCTGGATGTGAACACCAGAACAAGAAAATCAACTCAAAAAGTCACCAAAACTGAACAAAAATTCGGGTCACAGCAACTCCGAGTCTCCGCCAATATTGGTAACGCATCAGAGGGCGAACATGTGGTCGAAAGTATTCCAATGCAACAACATATAAGTAAACTGCATCGAGGACATCGGAGCCAACAGACTGGACTGTTGACTTGCCGGTTAAGTTCCGGACGGCGGTGTGTTGGCGGCGTGCAAGCGGCGTGTGCTCATGCCGAGTAAAGTTGGAGTAAAGTGATATACAAGCATGGCACCGATATGCCAAGTGGGGCCCAACGTTTACTTATATGTATGTACTACTCCCCTTCCAATTATTCTCGTTCAAGCGTGTAGTCCGGCTCTTATCATGTTGTACGGTTCCGGACTTACTTAAGTCGATTGAAACCTTGTTCATGTCCTATTGTAATATTTTACGTTAAGCTAGTATGACATGTCACTCTCAATCACTGTCCTTGCCAACCCCGATATTTGACAGATTCTTCTTGTTCTTTTGTTGCTGTAGTATCATATGTAATATTTTCCAAACGCTGCTCCATTCTGTCCTCTGGATCCCTCGCACATTGCTAAACTGATTTGTATGTATCTGCTCTTCTCACCTATGCGCCTTGGCTGAATGTTGAACTATGACTGCTGGCCTTGACAGAGGAATTGATGGTAATTATTCTATCCAAAGTTTCTATCATTATCGGCACTATGTTTAGCTTGTGTTTATAGGTTGACGCTAGCTTTGGTGCTGGCCCGTCTTCCGCTGGTCGGATGCACTCGTTTGCGAACAACCAAGAATCGAATTTCTTTAAAACTCAACCTGGATTTTTCCCCACTGGAAACTCTTCCCCGGGCGTCTCTGCTTCTCCTGGTGCGCCCCCTGGTTATTACTATAGTCCGCTTGCCGATCCTCAACTTGAGTCTGGGCGCAACTTCTCCCCAATCGCGTTGTACCCACCACATCCCTCACCCACTTATAATTACTTTCAATCCAATCCAACTCTCGTACAACATTATTACCCCGGATCTAATAGCCAAACCAACACCACGGATAGCTTTAACGTCGTCAACAATGTGAACAGCGAAAAAACTAATCAAGAACCTGACGTCCTAAGGAAAGGCCGTCCAACTCGTGTCCTTCGCAAGGAGAAGGCAAATGCCCAGGAAACAAATGTCAAAGAAACCATAGCCACCGTGAACAAGTTTAGGGAGCCGGGGCAGGACCTTGCAAATTCGTCAGCATCCCCTGTACGTCGTGTTCCTGTACTTTCTACTGTGACACGGACTTGAGTGCGATGGTCAACCTTTCAAACTAGCCCAGAAATACAGCATCCGACTTCAAAGTGGAGGATCCGACTGTTGTTTCTCCGCAATCGATTGCCACCCGTGATTATGTGAATGTCCGGGACGTGAGGACCAAAAGTTCTGACCTCGCTGCCTCTGTCGTCACCTCAATTTCCGAGGTACACAGTGAAGGTAATACCTTTTTTTCCCATTCGTTACCATTTCTGTTTTTAAGAGTCTTTCTGTCATCTAGGCAATCGACTGTTGCTTCAGGAACGCTCTCTAACTCCAACCGACAACAAAACTATAAACTTAGAGCGGGTATCCGAACTTCAGAGCGAAAAGACAAGTTTTCCTCGGAATGATCGTGATCTGTCGTCTGCAAGAGTTGACACGGTCTCCTTGGTGCACCAATCAAAGAAAAAAGGTGGCGTTCATCCTTTAAGTCGTATTGCCTACTTCCATTGAGATCGTATATATATTACTAGATAATGGGCGCAAGAGTAATGTGGAGCCTGCTAGATCATACTTCTCTCGAAAGACCGGGGGGACATCGTGGGCATCTACCATTATGACGGCTCTTACCCCTGGACATGAATGTTGGTGAAGTGTTCTGTGGCCCTCCACAGGCTGTACTGTGAAAAGTTACTAATTCAAACAATAGTATACTCGCCACTAAGGGCACTCATTGTGAGTACAGAACCCCGTTTTGACGTAGAGGATGTTCTTAATCTCTACGTCTCCCGGCTTTAGAATATACCAGTCGCCTTTGGCGAGAGGCTTGATAAAGCGGTCAAGACATACATGGATGCCGACTTGAAGTCCGTGCAGATAGTCGGCTGCAACCCACAACTTCATGCTCTCTGGGAACCTACTGCTACGGGGATGGAGATTGGCGATGTCGGATCCTTTGATAATACCGGCGAATTCATACCCCTCTTGAATATTTGTCGTTCGCAAGAGGAGAATGAGACCAAAAGATTCGGCGGGTTCAGTTTGGAAGGCCAGTCTTTCGAAAGATTGGATGATCAACTGCTGAGCAGAGACGCGTTACTCAGCGCTGGAATTCGTCTCCAGGGGGGTACCAGCAAAAAAGGTTTGAAAGGTTTCCGTTTCCTTATGTAAGGAAAATCTCAAAAATTGGGTCCAAAGACATCGCTAATTTGCCTTTGGATTCTATCTTTCTAGCGATGATGATCACCGTTTAATAATCGACAAAGGGGTGAAAAGAGGCGCGGCTCTAATACTCTCTGGTCCTGGAATACGTTCGGATGTCACCATTGGGGTGAGAAAACATGATCACTATTTCGCATCCCAAGCCTTGAAATGGTACCGTTATGCAAAGGACCGGGGCTGGACTGTAAAAAATGGTACACTTGTACTCATTGCAGCTTGTATTTGGGTAGACAGTTGGGGATACGCTACCTACCGTGGCGATGCAACTCCCCAAAAAATAACGGCTACTTTCGCAGCCAGAAAAGATGGCAACTATTATTGGGAGTTTCCCCCAGATCTGGACTTGGAGGGATTGTCCATCAGGACTCACATGCACAGGCAGAAGCAGTGCGTTGCCTTCAAAGCCTATTCTATTCATTGCGAAGATGGGGACTGGAAGAAGGCCTTCCACAGTACTTAGTTCACAAGTTTCATTTCATTCCCAGATGTGCTGTAAATCATTAGATTCTTTTGCCAGGAACATGCTTGCAGAGCTCGTCAAGGCAATCAACTTGAGTCTGAGGATGTATCGCTAGAATCCGCGGGATGGTATTCAATGGGTAAATACCGGTTGGTATCCATGTGATGCTGGCCTCTTCGAACTAGCTCTGTGAAGCCCCTGATTGCCCAATTCCTTTTGCGCATGGGCCAGAGCGAGTGTCGTATACTCGTATGCCATGAGACCTAATCAAATTCGTTTGTAATTTTGAGAGGGTTCGAATAGTGGCGTACCTTTTCAATCCTTTCTTTGGAGTTTCGCTTCAATCTCAAAACACCTAGAAAACTGTTCATTAATGAATCGAGAAAAGTGAGAAGGATGGATGCTTGCCTTCATGTTCGACTACATCATAGAACTCGAACAATTCTTTGACCATCATCCTGAAATCTTTAAAGGACGGTCCTTTCGAGCAGGAAAAGTTCAACGGAGAACGTCGCTCGAATGGTCCTTCTGTTGACAGATTCTGGTTTGAATCTATGAACTCAACGAAATCATCTATCAGAACCAATGAGGCGTCAGGCCACTGAAACATATTCAACACCAAACAACGTCAATAAAGAGGAATTGACCTACCAGTGAAAGCATCATCGGGCCAATAATGTCAGATAGATGGAATGGGTGCTGGAAGTAGGATTGAGTACGGCCCAGCGTGTAAACGAGATATCTTATGATCTTACGGCGAAATAGGTGAAAGCAGGCAGGTCGTCGCTTTCGTGACCGGCCCCAAGGCGGAGTTTGGATTTGATTACAGTAGCCCAAGGTGGTGGGAAATAAAGCTCGGTATAGGGTGTCGTAAATTCCGCATTGTCTGGTCGTTCTTCAGTATTCTCGATCCACTCCGCTCTGCCAACACCGATGCGTATCCCCCGAAGGAATACACACAAACTGCGAGAGGGAGGTGTCGTAGCTTTAGGTTTGATTGCATTTCTCACCGCGCTTAGGCCATCGAGAGCAAACAAGGCCTTGTTTCGGTACCTAGCGATAATCTTGGCTGGAGAATTCAGTCGCACCTGGAATGCCATTGTTGAACAATCACTTGTTTTGTCGACGCCTGTGACGACGTAAGTGGAACCGTTCTTGGAAGGATGCCAGCGACTTTGGGCAAAAAAATAGGCCCACTCGTGCGCGTTGCGTGCAACGTATTCATTTATTCTGTTTGTCGAGGCATCCTGCCGGGTGGCACCTTCCGGTAAAACTAACAATCCCCCAAGGCGTTCAGAAGAATGAAATGATATGTTCCTGCAGTCGCAGAAGAGATTTTAGCGAAGGAAGGCTCAAAGATATATAAATACGACGTACAATGGGCTTTCTGAATATCTAGTCACTTTGATACCCTTGCTTGTGACGACAGAACCGCGTGGAAAGTATTCCGTGACCGTGTGGATCTCCGACTCATCAAGAGCTTCGAGGGGAGAGAAGGAATCCGGAGTGTTGCCCTTATTATAAGGATGGTCTGAAGGCAGAAAAATGTTGAATCCAAAGACGAACTCTCCCTCATCTGATAGGACTCCGACATCACCAATGCTAATGCCGCAAACGTTGTGATAGTCCTCGGGGACCCTAGAGACCGTCATAGGATCATACATTGGATATCCATGGCCAGCTGCAAACAGGGAGCGCACGTAGGACTGGTGTGGGACGAAGGGCTTAATATTTCTCACAAAATAGGGAAATCCAGGAAAGTGGTCGAAGGTGCCTTGAACGAGAGTGATAATGAGAGCCTAAACCGACCATCTACGAACAAAGGAGACTCACATGAATCCGCGCTAACCTTTCTTGTGACGTTGTCTACATCCTTTGCATTAACCTTGCGCTGCTTTGGAAGGTCCCCAAGTCGTTGAATTGGAATTTCTTGGGTCAGAATTTCTTCATCCCGGTTGGCCATCATTTACACCTATTTCTTAAATTCAAAGGTAAGTGTGACAAAGGATAGGATGCTCACTCAGCCGTGGTCAGTTGTTGGCAGGGTGTTGGTTGAGGTTAGATAATAAGGGCCTTGACATGTCATTGTTTACAATGGAGAGCGTCGGATCGACTGGGAAAGGAGTGCGTGGACCTGGTGCATGGACCAAACCTTGCACCTAATTTACCACGGGCCACCCTCTGCAAGACTTGTGTACCTTAATACTTATCGTCATACCTCCCACATACTAGTATCTTGCATTGGCTCTCCAACACATGCCTGTGGTCACTGCAGTGACAAGCACAATAAGATGGCGCTTTTTCAATGGGAGTCACCTGGGAAAATGAGTGGACCGCTTCTTATCAGTGATACTGTAGTCACTGTAACCCCCTGTTCCAAATGTATTTTTTTTGCTCCAAGTCAAAGCAAATGTGCCTTTTCTTTCCGAGTCAAGGAATTATAAATTTTTGTGAGATGCCTATAAGTCTGCAGCAGACTTTAATAAGGAATTAAATAAGCAACTTTAACATGACACTCTTCAAAGGTTCCTACAATAACTTACAGGGCCAGGTGCGAGTGACAGATAGGTGCGAGGTGTAGAATACCTAAGTGACAGGTATCAGTATAAGGCTAGGCCCATGACATGGCCCTCCACAAATTCCAAAAGGACACGGGTCGCGTCGGCCCAGGTACGTTCACACCTCCGAGTCGCACGGCGGCCAGGTCTTCGCACCTGTGACCCAGTGGATCCGAGTGTCTGTAATATTCTAGTTATACGTCGCATGCTCAACGTGCAATGCCACTCATAAATGATAAAAAAGCCATCTCGTCAGGCTGGTTGCGGGACTATCAATATCATTGGAAGGGATATTCTCATCACTTCCAGACCGCTGGTACTGTTTACGTAATAAAATTCATCAATTCCGACAGGAGTGACTCGGAAGTGGTTTAGTTAGTGATAAACGTCTTCCGACCAAGACTCGTAGGTATCCGCCGCCTCCAAAAAATTGTTTGCTTTGGTCCTTGCAGCAGCAATTACATCCTTGTGAATCGGGAAACGCAGTGGAGGATTTTCAAGTGCAACAATTTTGAGGAATTGCTGCGTAGCCTTCTCGGAGCTGCCGAGGGCGAAGCCGGCGATAATAGTACCCTCCAGTTTGCGGTGGAGGTTAACGGGCAGATTCTCGTTGGTGTAAGCGGGATGAGGCGGCAGATAAGTGGCATTACTTAAAACATTAGTTTTGAAGGGGCCAGGTTGGATAATGGTGATCTATGTATGAGTTTTCAGAACCGATTTGAGGTGCAGAGAACGATCTAGTTAAGTACCTTAATGTTCCACGCTGGGTCGATTTCTTGAGATAGTGATTCCGAAAGGGCTTCTAGGGCTGCTTTCCTGCAGTGAAAGTGAGAACTGGAAATATTTGAGCTTCGCACATCAGATGCACTCACGCTGCACTGTAGTATCCATGTCCTGGGAAGCCTATGATCCCAAATTGGGAAGAGATCTGGAGGAGGTGTCCTCCGATAGGTGTATTCTCCCGGAAGTACTTTAACGCGATTTTCGATACGTTCGCGGCTCCAAAGAAAAGAGCCTAGCCAAGTAATTGATCAAGAGGAACGTTAAGGCTCGTCGTAGAGATACGTACCTCAAACATGGCATGAGCTTGGTCATCGGGGGTGCCTTCAATTTCACCAACCACACCCCAGCCGGCGTTATTGAAGACGACATCAACGCGTCCAAAGACTTCTTTGGCTTTAGCAAAGGCACTTTCGATTTCATCGGGTTTCGTGACATCAAGCTTGGTAACGAGGAGCTTGTCGGCAGGATACTTGGCTTGAAGATTTTCGAGCATCTCGGGTTTTCGCAGAGTCGCGACAACTTTGTCACCGTGTGCAAGAGCGGCTTCCGTCATGGTTAGTCCGAACCCAGAGGATGCCCCTAGAATTAAGATTTAGTGCCTTGATTCGCCATTTCCGAGGATTTAGCACACCGGTCACTGTGAGGGGTTGGTATGAGCAATATGATTAATTTCGCTATAGGAAAGACCTACCAAACCAAACTTTAGGGATGGACATTTTTGGAGAGGAATTTGTAGTTACTGTTGGATGATTTCAACGAAGAAGGGAGTTCTGAAATTTGAAGCAGGATTGAGCCGCAGAATTTATACAGAGGTTGGGCTACCACAGATCTAAATATGATATGTCAACCGTTGAATATTATCGCAAAGAAAGTCTTGCCTTTCCCATTCGTTTGGCGCCATGACTCAGCGACTCAGCAAGACTTAGAGTAAGCCGCAGACGCGTATCTTTCATATTTCTAATCCTTACCGAATCTTCGCAGTCTTCAGCGAGTTTGCCGTGATGGTTCCCAAGGATGTTCCTGTCATGGAGATTCGGAACTTTTATGATTTGAAATTCTATGACCAAGTGCGTGATGGATGAGTAACATCATATGCTGTGACCTTCGCGTCCGCGTCACAATTTTTGGATTCTGGTGAGTCATCTTATTCTTTCTCTTCCTTCCGCCTCCAAGAAATCATACTGTTATTATTCATTTTATGTCTGTGGACAAAGAAGGAATCAGTTTAATTCAAGACGACTCAGATGATGAATTCGATTGGGAAGAAGTAGATGTACCGGAACACCAACCACAACACCTCGAAATTACACTACAACTCAACCCAAAGTCCGCGAAAGCTGCTGCCTCAAACAAGTTGGTCGTTGATTCTCGTGGCTGAGAAATTGGTCTCATTTTGGTCAGGAAGAAGGGCATAACGCATGCGGAACGGCTAATACGAATCGACTGTCATAAGATACACACCATCGCCTTAATATCCAGCGCTCGCGTGCGGAACCACTGGCTTAATGACCCTCTATTGCATGTGAGTTCACTTTAAACTGTTGAGTTGAACGAAAACCTCTCAATTCTTCTTTATAGGCCAGACTTCTATCCTTGACGCCGCTGCACCTCCAGAATGCATTTGGTGTGATTCACAAGTCGCGTGTCCCAGACCAGAACCAACGGGGTCGCATGTTTGAGCGAGCCATTGAGGCTCTAAACAGCTGGTGGGCTGAGTCATTCTTTGAGGTCGTACCAGAAGGTCATATCCGCAACCACACATTTGACGAGATCCAACAAAAGCTGGAGATTCGTGGATTGAACGTCAAAGATGAACACGACCCCGATGCAATCCTGGATGAAGACATCCTGCAAGATATCATCGATGATGAAGTAGAGACCATTCGGAGCTCAAAAAGCCTTATGAAACACGCGCTCATGCGAAGCGGTTCGAGAGATACGAGCGCACAACTCTTTACGGCGCTATGCAGAGCGTTGGGAATTCCTGCGAGATTGGTTGTCAGCGTGCAGAGTGTTCCGTGGCAAGCCAGCATTGGTAGGCCGAAGCCGGAATATGAGCGGAAGCCGAAAGGAAAGGGGAAGGAGATCGTCCTCCCGGAGAACGAAGTTGAAGGATCTTCACCGTCCGCCTCTGAATCATGGAGTCAAAATGGTCGGCGGCTCGATGGTGAACCCGTCCCTCAAAAGAGTGAGAAGGCAAAGGGGAAGGAGAAGGCGAAACCTGTGATAAAGCTGCGAAAGCAGAAAAGCAAAGGGAATGTGTTGGGCGCAGGACCGAGTCGACTGGGTACGTTTCCTTCAAATGTGGTCTTCATCATTGCCTCATCTTTTTGCCACAGCATCTCCCGATCCATTGACGACGCCTCCAGTCTTTTGGACTGAAGTTTTTTCTCGACCAGACGCCAGATGGTTTCCTGTAGATCCCGTCCGAGGGATAACCAACAAACGCAAAGGCTTTGACCCTTCACCATCCACTTCCAACCCAAATGCTGCTCCGCCATCTACCATGTTTCCTCAGCTATACGCATCCAACCCACACGTCCGTAAAGCACCAACGAAAGTGGAAAACAGAATGGTCTATGTTGTTGCTTTCGAGGAAGATAGCTATGCGAGAGATGTCACACGAAGATACGCAAAAGAGTATGCCGCGAAAGTCGCCAAGGTGCAAGGAGGAAGCAGTGCACCGAATGTTGGCGGCGGAGGTAAAGGTCGACAGGCTTGGTGGGACAAGGTCGTTCATGCCATTGAGAGACCCTATCGCCTGGTACGCATTTCTATGTCAAGAATTCTATTTTGTGATTGACGTTTTGAGAAGCATAGAGATGACTTGGAAGATCAAGAACTCGTCGCACTACAATCAATGGAAGGCATGCCAACCACCATGGGCGGTTTCAAAGACCATCCTCTGTAAGTAAATTATAAACGGCTTCAAGTTCTCTTTCTCAAGTGAATTTTCAGCTATGTTCTCGTTCGACATCTCAAACAAACAGAGACGATCCACCCTCCGCCTCCGACGACACCAGAACTGGGAAAATTCAGAGGGGAACCTGTCTACCCGCGTTCTGCCGTTGTCTCGCTCAAGACCGCAGAAAATTGGATGCGGAACACGGGAAGAACTGTCAAGGAAGGCGAGCAGCCGATGAAGATGGTCAAAATCCGTGCTGGAACAGTCAATCGGATGCGGGAACTCGAGGTCCTGAAGGATGAGCTGAAGGTTGCGGGTCAGGATGCGGCTACAAACGGCGAAGGCTCATCGGCGGCGGCTGGAGGCGAGATTATGCAAGGCCTTTACGGTTATTCACAAACGGAACCATACGTCCCTGCACCTGTTGTCGATGTAAGTTTCTTTGTCACTCTGCCGAGAACACCAAAAATGAATGGGTGCTCGATGTGCAGGGCAAGGTCCCGAAGAATAACTTTGGTAATATCGACCTTTACGTGCCATCTATGTTGCCCAAAGGAGCTTCTCATATACCTTGTTAGTCCTTTTCATCTTTCTCGTGTTTTTAAGCTACCTCGAGTGATTGCTATCATTTATTACAGTCAAAGGTGTTGCTAAAATCGCCAGGAAATTGGGTTTCGACTACGCCGAGGCTGTGGTGCGTTCTATTCTTCTTTGTATCTTCTCTATTGCATTGTCCTTTAAACTGATTTTGGTGATCTCGCTTCCCTTGAACTTGACTCTGCATCCGATTTCCGCTTTTGATTTTATATAGACTGGTTTTGAATTCAAGAAACGGCGAGCGTTTCCCACCATCGAGGGCGTGGTTGTGGCGGCTGAAAACGAGGCAATCATATTGGAGGTGATGATCATCTCCCTCTCCCGTGTTCCCTGACTGTTGATTGACCCCACGTGGCGTTTTTGGTGGCAGGCCTTCTGGGAAGCCGAACGAGAAGCAGACGAGAAGGCTAAGGTCAAGCGGGAGGATCGCGTGCTAAAGCAATGGACGCGGCTAATCCAAGGCCTTCGGATCCGGCAGCGGCTGCAAGAACAGTATTCGACGAAATCAACTAAGAAGGAGCATATCCACGACGACGAGAAAGATGGGGATGGATTGAGAGCAGAATCGCCTCATGTTCGTGGTCAATTTCTTCACCTTTTTTTTTTTTGTCTCGCAGGATTTGGGATGGTACTCATCGGCTCTTGTTTTTTAGCAGAATGAATTGGCCGATTCCGCAGGTGGCTTCCTCGCTGGGGCAGATAAGGTGGTGAAAGCGTTCCATCTTCCCAAGAACACACATCCGATACTATCTCCTTCTGCTTCTTCCTCTCCTCACCCTGCCACTCTTGCCGCTCTCCCCCCGAATCGTCACCCATCGGGAGCATCACCATCGCGAAAGCCG
>Ga0307517_10010120_pt1 | contig 13248 bp, 10 predicted proteins | sample 23_EM_MG_FD_194515 | JGI IMG/M metagenome (GOLD analysis project Ga0307517, IMG submission 194515) | Populus trichocarpa ectomycorrhiza microbial communities from riparian zone in the Pacific Northwest, United States - 23_EM | ecosystem: Host-associated > Plants > Roots > Unclassified | place...
TCTTGAATATCGGCTCGTTCAGTGGGATTGTTCCCTCCCCCATGCTTGCCACATACTCCGGCACCAAAGCATTCGTTGACACGTTCTCGACCGCCCTCGCTGAGGAAGTTAAGAAGCATGGTGTGACTGTCCAGTGCATTAATCCATATTTTGTTGTAAGTAGAATGACCGAGCTGCCCACCGTAACTACTGACCCTCCTTCGAAGGTATCCAAATTGTCCAAGATCAGGAAGCCCAGCGTTATGATCCCGACAGCCGCTGCATTTGTCCGCGCTTCGTTGAATAGTGTTGGCCTCTCTGGTGGCGCGCGCTTCGTTGGCCGACCCGCCGGATCTGCACCATATTGGTCTCACTCTCTCCTGGAATATTTCGTCGGCGTTTTGGGGTGGAAGCAGGCTACGGTCGTCTACACACATGGGCTGCACAAGAGTATCCGCAAACGCGTGGATAGGAAGTTGGCTAGGGAGGCAAAGGCTCAATGAGCACTTTTTGGCAGTTTAGAGGACAAGGATTGGTCTGATACTTTGATGACTCGTAATACTTCGCTGTGTACCTTCCCGCATCCCGCTTCAGGTCTCGCGATTGTCGCGGGGTGATCGCAACACACAGCAATTTGGTGTCAGGGTACGTGGGAAACATCGGGGATCGACCAAAGCCGTTCGTCTGCGCCATCATGCATCATGCATCATCGGCCTACTCAATTCGTTGCATCAGGTCGACTGCGGTGGATTGTCAAGCTCAAACGATCATGTGGGAAAACACATCTGGGCTTGTTTCGATGATTCAAAGGGACCACACCATTGTGCCGGGACCAACGCAAATGTCATACCAGAGGCTCTGCCCTGGGAGTGATCAGTGATTAATCCGTTCGAGTTCGTGCTGCCTTGCCTACCTTGGATCCTCGGACGGTATAGAATGGCGGATAGAACGATGTCCCTGAGATTAGGCCCAAGGACGTGAAACCTGACAGATCCGCTGGGAATAGTCACACGCAGAGCTCGTCTGCTTTGGTCCGTGCTTATCTTGGAATTGCGGCGCTCGCGAAACACCTACACGAGAATCGAGGTAGATGAAACAGATCTCCCCTCAATTGGGCATGAGTAAGGGTGAGACTATTATTATATCATTGCTAGTGCTACATTCGGATATGACGGAAAAGTCTGGCATGCCAATGACAGCAATTCAAATAAGAGTGTTGTTACCGTGGAACCTTGCCAACGGCGTGGGCTACTTGTATGCAAGGAAATAGGCCGATAGGGCTGTAAAATCGCTCGAGGTGGCATCAGAGTACCCTTGACGTCGAGAGCCGTTGAACTTCATAACTAAGACCGGGCCACACCAAGGCTTCTTGGCCTGAGCACCCCCAGTTATACGGTTGATGGCCTTGTTAACAGGAGAACCTCGGGACAGCGATAGGGGGCAATAGAAAATATGAAGCGGATACCGCAGAGGTTCTCCGTTTAACCCTTGGGTGAGAATGACGGCGTACGGCTGGCTTTCAGTAAAGTAGCTCTGAACGATCGGTGTAGGGCAGGCCGTTCCATTGACGACAGCGCAGCTGACTTCTACGGTGCGTGGGCCATCTGACGAGGGGGTTAGCCTGTTATCAGCAATAGAAATACGGCAAAGGGTGATCACCATCACTAGGCGCAAGCGATAGGGCAGACGCTTTGACCGTTTGGCATTTGTCCATTGGCAGAGTGGTGTGGGTGGGTGTAGGGACTGCCACGCATTCGCTGCGGTGTCTGGACCAGTCCTGGTGGGGCAGAAGGATCAGCGTGGGACCTGGGACCCAGAGGGGGGAAATCATACAGATTGGAGATGGTCTGGGGAACAATACCAGGCGTTTTGGCATCGACCACACCACATCGCAGTGGATTTTCCGCAGAGAAGACAGGGCTTGTTGATCAGCGTAACAGCGTCCATCGCGTGTTCCAAGAAAGAAGAGGTGAGAAACGATTCGAAGAACTGGGCATTGGCACGATATAAATGTTCGCCGGGCGAGGGTTCTTGGGCGGGTCAAAGTTGGCCGACGTCACAATCGGGACAGTTGTAGTTGCGGGCGGGTTCAAACTGAGATGCCATGGCCGAGAGGCGACGCAGTGAGCGTCTTTAGATTAGGCGTGTGCGTGTGAATCCTCCGAAGCACAGCCTTTGCGAAGGGCTTTCATCAGTCGAGATCCACCACCGGGTCGCTGGAGAATGAAATGGCAAAACTATGAAGTCATGGCGACCGTGGGAAGGCCGCAACGACCGCTCGCGAGTCACGTGCACGGATTGCCCAGCCCCATCATCCCGACTCCGGCTGAGATACGATTTCTTGAGAAATCGAAATGTCCGAAGATGAAATGAACATCGATGACGGTCCGTGAGAACGCTCAGGTGCGGTCGCTGGCTGATTGTCGTCCCCAGGCGCCTCGGGTGTCGTCCGACGCAAGGGTCGCGGGTTTCAGAGTTCTGGTATGTATTGACGTACAGCGCGATATCTCTTTCGTTTTTTCATCCACTTCCTAGGTGGAAACGAGAGCGCTGTTGCAGGGGATCAGAAATTTGACCGTGTAGAATCCACAACTGAGACCAGGGCAACACGATGTACGTTTTTTTTGCCCTCTACCTGCATCATACGCGATTCTCAAAAAAACAACAACAACCTTTTCCAGCTGTCGAGGGGTGGATCGTAATGGTCACGAACGTCCACGAGGAAGCCACCGAAGAAGACGTCACAGACAAGTTTGCAGAGTATGGAGAGATCAAAAACCTCCATCTAAACCTCGATCGAAGGACTGGTTATGTCAAGGTCCGATTCTTCTCTACATGCGTTGACCATTCGCACGCTCAGTCGCTTGTCAATTCTAGGGGTATGCACTGGTCGAGTATGAAACGATGGCGGAGGCACAGGCTGCAATTGACAGCGCATCAGGGAGCACCTTGTTGGAGCAGGCAATTCAATGCGATTACGCCTTTGTCCGTCCTCCTCCATCAGGCCCTAGAAAGGGTCGAGGTGGCCGAGACCGAAGTGCAAGTCCACGCAGAAAAGACTAGTCATATCGCCCCTCTTCTCTTGTGCCACTCTTTCAATGCTGTACGGACTACCTCCGCACAGGACGTTTCCCCAGCGCGAATACAGGTCATATCAATGAAATTTTATTGTCGGATTAAGCTCGTTGTCGAGAGGTGTCATTGCCGATTCGCTGAAAAGAACTGAGAGTGTATCCGCAATGATTTGGAGTTCGGACACGTATTTCGGTGCGCACTGTTGTGTGACGCATCCCGCGTCTGCTGTACGACGCGATGCGAGTCGATCACGTGTCTCACTTAAACCTGACCCTCTCTCTCCGCGCCGCCAACAATCTCCGTCTCCGCTCCCAAAACGCGTCAATCAGCCTAAAACCATGCCCCGCGCGAACTCCCCCCAGTCGGAGAGCGACTCTGAGCCCATTTCCTCCAAAAAGCAAAAGAAGAGAGAGGAGAGCCCCGCAGATGACCCGATGGATGAGGATGAAGCGGAGGAGGAGTACGAGATTGAAGCTATCCTGAACTCCAGCAAAGATATATTCAAAGACGTAAGCTCCATCTGGCGGTCTTGGTTTCGAGGAATCAACCTGAACGTCCTGACAGACCGAAACGGCGTACTTCGTGAAGTGGAGGGGTTACCCTAACAGCGAGAACAGTTGGGTCCGAGAATCCGACGCGCCGTATGTTTCTCTGGCATTGGCGTAGTTTGGTGCTGATGACTTCGATCTGCGCAGGAACGCGGACGAGCTGATTTCCAAATTTTTGGATTCGAAGCGAGCCAGAGAGAGAGCTACGGCTGGGAAGAAGGCGGCCGCGAAACCTCGTAAGTCTACAGAGCCCGCCAAGTCGGAGCCCAAGAAACGTGGAAGGGTCAGCACAAAATCCAAGGCAGAGTCCGACGAGGAAGAGCCAGAGCGGTCACCGGTTCAGCCCATTGCGAAGAAGCAGAAAAAGGCACCTGCTTCCACTAAGAAGAAGGCCGAACCAAATCACGACGACGAAAGTCTCGACATGGGAGAATTCTCGTCGATGGAAAAGCACATGAACCTTGATTCATGGGATGACCTCATCGAGAACATCGATACCATTGAGAGGGACGAGGAAGGGCATCTATATATCTATGGGACGCTGTAGGGGGTCTCCGTTCGGCTTTGACTTCACCGCGCACTGACCCAGCTTCGTTGTAGGACAACAAAGGAGAATTTCAGGTTACCATCGACTACCGCCAACACCAGATTCCCTCAGAAGGTACGAAAATGCTTTGACTTTCAAATACTTGTGCTTGATGTGTCGACAGATAATCAAGTTCTACGAGGATAACTTGCGTTGGAAGTCTGTCGAAGAGACTGCATGATCCCTTTACATATTGTTTGCGCCATTTCTAGCCCCAGCTTGCCTCTATTCCCTAGCCCATCAGGCCAACAAGTACATTGTTTTCGATACGTTAATGCACGCATTTCTTATCTGTTTCTTCTGGACGCCTTTAATCCCAGGCGTGGACTCCGCAGATCGAGATCGTCGCCCAACCTTGTTCGATCATGACCTCCATCCGCTCGAAGACCAAACGGGCCCAACAAGAACTTCCACCAGAACTCGTTGACCGCATCATCGATTTCCTCCACAATGAGCCAAAATCACTTGCCGCATGCTCGCGCGTAGCCAGATCTTGGTCCGCCACGAGCAGGTACCACCAATTCAGCTCGGTCAAACTGATCAGTGACAAGGATTGGGCAAAGTTTGATCGCCTTATCGAAATCTCGCCCACGATGATCCACACCATGCGGGGCATCACCATAGATTTTAGTGGTGCCCATTCTGCGAGATGGGTTTCCGTGTGCACAAGATTCACCTCGCTGGAAAACATCACGATGTTCGGGGCGATCATCCCTCCGAATTGGGAATCAGAGGCAGCTACGATTTCGGGCGTGGCTCACAAAATAACCTCTTTCACCCTCAACGCCGCCTTCGTATCCAGATGCGACTTTTGGCCGACCATTCGGATATTCCCCAAATTGGTATCCCTCCATCCTTCTGGAGCGAGGTTCGTTACCGAGGTGGTACCGTCCCAGCCGTCAGGTTTACCCTGTTACTCCCCCCCAATATCATCTATATCTATCGTAACTCCCGGCCAGGAGCGCATATTGGATGGCCTCTGTAATCCCCCTTACCCCCTCACATCCCTATCGACCTTCGATATCTGTGATATTCCCGACCCTGAACCAACACGCGGGCTTCACGTTTTGGCAGAGACCTACGCTGGTCAAATCTCCCGACTTCGTCTACACGTTCGGACATACTCTCATCAGTGTACATCTCTGCGTTGCTTCCACCCTTTTCCATGCCGCTAATGCACTGTCGTAGATTCACCCGACTACATATCCAGCTTCACGAACCTTCGTCATTTGACGCTTGCGAATCTTCATCCCGCTCCAAGAGACCATTACAGGCGGAACGGTGGCGGGAAATCCTTTGCATGGGTGCGGGGCGCCATAGCCGCCCTCCAATCACCCATCACCAATCTCACCATCGAGATCCTCGTTCATCAACCAACTGATCTCGGCGCCATTGACTGGAAAGCCATCGATGTACTTCTCTCTAGGCGGGAAGTATTCCGGTCGTTGGTTCGGGTCTCGGTAGTGTTTTTGGATAGGCTGGAGGATGACTGTTGGGACCCCAAGAGCATCGCTCACCCTATGACTATCCGTAGGTTGATGCCCATGATCTCGGTAATGGGTCTGTTGATCATTGCCACTCGCGGACCGGAATTTCGCCCGTAAGATCTTAATTCCTACCCCATGATCGTACGCCTAATATCCAGTGGTCAGATACCGATAGACCTGGGGAGTTCTGGATAAAGAGTTTTTGTTTGTATCATTTCACTTTTCGCCCTCACCGTGTCAAACGTAGTCCGAAACTGTAACACCGATACCAATTACACCAATCCCGGCTGGCGATGATCTTCACCAGCATCAGGGAAAGCCGGAGTCAGTTTCCACGAGCTTGGGGGCGCTTCTTGTTCTTGAACTGTGCAAGGAAAACGGTATGGGTTTGCACTTCACCCATGTACTGGCGGTGGCTGCGTACGAGATCGAACTGAGGGGTGTCGGATTGCGAGTGGGAAAAAGTGTGCATCTGAAATTCGGCTGGAGGGTGAGTTAGAGGGCGAGTGAACCGTGGTGTTCCTCAGGCCTCACCGCTCGCAATGAGAAGTCAGATCTGGGTTTGATGGAATCCTGTGGCACAGTCAACCGATGACGTTCGACCAGCCGTGAGGCATTGAATGGGTGTTTGGCGCCGCAGACCCTTCGCCTTGCCCGTCTCGTCCCAGAATGCCGTTGTTAAAAAAGTCTAAGAAATCTCGCCAACCTTCCCAAAAGTTAGTGGCCTTGGGGATCACCACTCATATCGCCGTCGGGCCTCTCGGCACCAGCGCAGACCTGGCCCCGGAAATCAGTTCTGAAGGTAGGTTCCGTCCAATGAAACCCATCAACCGATGGGGCTGATTTGACCACCACGGCGGGTGCAGATGAAGGGAGCGGTTCTTGGATTGTACTCCGAGACAGTCAACGGCTTGACCCGTCGGGTGCTTCGACCCCGACTCCTGGACGTGAGGATGGCATTACATGTGGGTGCATTCTACTGCAGCTGGTGGGACCGATGCTCATTATCTTAACAGCATTACACGAACAAGAAGTCCGCCCCAAACCAGCAATTCTGTTGCAACGCTCCTAATCTCCACGCAGAGACGCAATCGGAGGTTAGGAATCGGAGAGAGCGCGAAGATCAAAGGCACCTTCTGGGTGCATATCCGGCGGTGATCGCGTCGGCGGAGGCGCGTCTGACGCCGCCGAGTTGAGGAGGTCCAGGGATGAGTGTTTGTGCCATGGTGCCATCCTAGCTCGTATTGATCTCTGCTAGGTGTGGGAAGAGACTGGAAAGACATGGCGCTTGGGGCTGCCCCCATTCTCGTCGGTATCGCAAATTTGGTCCTCTCAAAGCCATCCTAGGGGCCATCTCCTCCACCTATACCAATTACGAAGTTCACTTACAACCCCCTGCTCAAATTCTTCATCAACAAACCCATTTGTTTTGCGGGGGGCCATCCCCGTCGGAAACAAGATTGAAGGCCTCTCACGAGGTGCCGGAGTGAAATGATACAGTATGCCATTATCCCCCTTCAGACACGGTACTCAGTTCCTCCCAGCAAGCTTGAGGCATCGAGGGATATTTGTGGTCACCGCATGGAAGGTCTGGGCTGCAGCGACTTGTTGACCACGTTCAAGACGACGAAGAGGTTTCCGGACTTCTCAAAGATCTACAGGAGATCACCTCCAATTATCAGGTTTGTTCATGACCCCAGGACCCTTGTCGGTGTTGATGAGGGTAGCAGATGGTACAGAAAATGGAGATCCATGATCAGCGCCTCAAAGAAATAGTAAGTGTCCCCCTTTTGTGTCTGAGCACGTAAAAATAACCTCTTAGTGGAGCACAGGTTGTCATAGCACAAGCACCTCATTGGTAAGCATGTGGCCAGCACACCTGGAATTACTTCTGCCCTCTATTGCTTCCTGGAGAAGAAGTTCTCATTCTGGTTGGAAGTGCTCAGTGTCCTCGGTACTGTAAGGGATGCAGTTGGTGCATTGGAAGTTGTTACAAAGTGGCCAGTGGTGAGTTGAGTTTCTGTGCTCAATGCACTGCCTGAATTTGCTGACCTAAACCAGGAATCACCAACTCTTGACCCCACCAGTGACTGCTTTCAATTTGCCACTGGATTCTTTGAGGTCCCACACAGTGGGCACCAGGTCCTATTCTGCCCCAGAATATCCCCTGTATTTTCACTATTAGTTTACTGTTTGAGAATACATGGTAAAATTAGTCTGAAAATCCTGTGAAAATGCAAGATATTCTGATGGGGGATATCATGATCCAAGGACTCTATTGGTTCACACTGCAGAATATTTTAGATAATCTGCAAATTTTTCCATCCCCAATCCAGGGTGAATTATTTCCACTTTTCATAATATACAGAAAACATGTGAAAAATATGACCTATTCCACTGAAAACCCAGGGATATTCCAGGGCAGAAAGGGACCCGGTGCCCACTGTGTCAGTATATCTACTCCACATACATATCACTCTCCTCTCCTCTTATCCCCTCAAACATCAATTGTGCAGAAACTGTATGGATCACAGGCCCACCCAATGGCAAGAGTTGTTCAAGGAGTACTGACTTTATGGGATCCAAGTATTGCAAATACAAGGTTTCCCAGTAGCATTGAGGCCGCTGCATGGTGACCATGCAGCAGGTTCATTACAATTGCCTGGAACTCATCTGGTGAAATAGCAATTCTGGATGCAGTAATTCTTGGATGACTCCACACCATAGACCCCCCAGAGCAGTCTATTGCCTGGGGTAGAGTAACCCCAGGAATTTTTACTGTTGCTCTAAGGTGAAGGGGATGGGGTTCAAGAGTTGTCCATTGAACCCCACTGAGAGGTAGAACAGGTGGGGTGAGAAGTAATGGTGTTAGTACAAGGATAGAGTACTTTCCAGAAATAGTGGGGGCCAACAGGTTGAGCTGATGATGGTGAGACTCATTTTTATATTGATGTCCTTGGGCTGGTACTAGTAGTGCTCAGTTTGTCCTATTTTACCCCTCTTTTTGATCTAATAAATATTCTTATTCAGAGTCACAATTATAGAAGTAGTACACCACATACTCTTACTCAGGATACATATGATAGAAATCCAAAACCAATACCTCTCCAGAATGATAACCAACTACCAGATACCGTCCATCCCACCTTGTGACATCAGGTTCTGCATGCCTCCCAAAAAATTTAAAAACAACTCTTCCTGTAACTGTATCCTTGATTCTCCATGGAACACGGATAACATTCAAGCGGGGTTTCTCTGAGGATGGGTTGGATAATTGGACAGGAGAAGAGCCTGAGGTCCCAAAGTCCCATCCTAGGGTTGACTGGTCCTTCAACTGAACCCAGATTCTTGAACCATCCACCTGAAGAGGATCCAGATACCTCCATTCCTGTGCCTCCACCTTTACTTTACCCACAGGCTCCCATGTCCACATAGACCATGCTTGAATAAGTTTGTCATCCAGACAAAAAACTTTTGACCCATCTCCTGATATCCTGAGGATCCCCCACTCAGATACACCCAGTGTTTTGAGGAGTTCACCTTTCTCAGTATCCCAGATGTGAATGTTCTTATCTTTGAGCCAAACCAAGATTAACCTGCCATCTATCAGCTGGGCATCCCTATAACAGCTGCCTTTAGCTGGGGTTTGAAAGGATGTTCTACAAAGACCAGTCAAGATGTCCCAGGTCTTGACCACTCCAGCTGAATCACTTGAGATAGCAATCCCATCTCTTGTTTGTAGATTGATAGACCAAATTGAGGCTGAAGTGGATGGAGTAAACTTTGAATCTGCCTCAACTTGGTCTGTTGATGAGCCACAAATCTGCCAGAATCTGATTGATTTATCATCAGATGCTGAGATGAGGGAAGAGGGGGAGGAAAATGCAAGGGACCTGATGTCATCGGTATGACCAATGAAGGTCTCAACAAGGTGAGGGTATAGGCTGGTGATATCCCAAATATAGGCAGTGCTACAAACAGCAACAGCAATAAGCCTGCCATCAGGTGAAAAACAGCAGTGCTGGGCACTGCCATTAACCACATGGAATTCAGCCATAATTGCTCTGGAATCAGAGTTTTGAACTGAAACAACTGCATCATTGCATAGAACAAACTGAGTGCCATCTGGGGAGAAAGCAACATGTGAACCACCATATACAGGTAAGATCTGGTGGCCATTGATGTCCCACTGCCAGACTTTGTTGTTGGATATTGATAAAAGGTACTGAGGGTCTATGGGAAAGAAGCTAACATGCTCCACAGTATCCTCTTGCTGTATAACACAATGGCACTCCCCTGTATGAATGTCCCATAAGCAAATTGTCCCATCATCAGATCCTGAGGCAACCATAGTATGGTCTTCTGAGATAGAAACAGAGTAAACACAGCCAGTGTGTCCAGTAAAGGTCTTGGAAACCCCACCAGTCTGCATGTCCCAGAGCTTGACAGTTCCATCATCACTTCCAGATACAAGGGATGTCCCATCTGATGAAAATGCAAGAGACCCAACCCAATCAGTGTGCCCAGAAAGAGTAGCCACCTGGCTGCCTGTGACTCTATCAAGGATGATGATAGCCCCCCCTCTAGAGCCAACTGCAATAATTCTGTTGAAGTGTGAAAGGGCCAATGGGCCTGTGTCCAACAGAACTGTACGAGAACACATTCCCCATTCTTCTGGAAGTCCTTTGACCACTCTAACCTCTTGTGAGAACTCTGTACTATAGCACTCACGAAGCCAAGAGGAGGAGGGGCAAAATGGGAGGGCAAAATGGTATATCTGGGAAGGGGAGTTGTAGATTGTATCAAAGTGTTCCAATAGGAAACGTCGGCTGTCATTGGTCCACTTGCAAGAAACTCCTGCCTAAATAAACATAAACACAGGCAGACTTTTATAAACACTTCATATACAGCTCACCATCATATACCATTGCTCTATGTCATTAATAGCATAAATGCCATCATCAAGGTTTCCCATGAGGCTGAGGACCTCAATCCAAAACAAAAAATGTGATGTGAAGAACTTTTCAATTGCTTTGTGCACTTCCTCAACATCAGGGCTGCTGCTGGGGACCATAATAAGGTGTTTTGTCCAGAAGCAGCATGTATATCCCAATGCATCTCCAATGTAAGTTGTCCTGGATGTAGGAAGATTCTTAACCTCACTGAGGGAGACATAATCTTCCAGTTCACAGATATTCCTCTTCAACTTTCTTGCCATTATATTGAGACATGAAAGCAGGATCTCTCTGTGATAAATTGAAGGATCAATAAAGAATTGTTGATCTGTGCATCGTTCCAGGTCCATGAGGAAGTCAGGAAATGACTTGTGGAAGACATGAATTGGTGTTGGATCAAGTTCACTTGTTGGGATGACAAGCAGTGAATGGAGGGAGCGCAGTGTAGTGGATATATTTGATATTCCTAGGAGGTCTGACAGGGCAGTTGCTGAGAGTGGGTTGAATATAAGCAACACTGCCCCAACCACAGACTTGAAACGGGAATAGAATGCCCTGTCATCAGCCCGTATGTTGAGGAATGCTTGCTGCAGGACCTCAGTGTAGAGTTGATCAATTCCAGACCTTCCCTCTTTGATAGTGCTTTGAGGAAGTGAGGTGATGTCATGAAGCCTCTCAGCAGGTTGGTGGTCCTTGGATGCAACAAATTTGACAACTGTTGAAGCATATATGAAAAGGCCAGCTGCCTTCTCACAGAGAGTGTCAAGGTCAGATGAACTTGGCCAATCTCTTAGGAGGTTACAGTCACTTCGGTTCCTGGTGATATCAGCCAACTGGGTCCCAAAAAATAGCCTGAGATCACTGTCCACAGAGGAATATTCAACCTCATGGAGCCTGAGCACATCTGTGTGGGGCTGAAGTGACTCCAAACGAAATCCGGAGCGAATCCGAGATTCGGGCCGACCAGTAATGAAGAATTTGACGAGGGGGATCTTGTCGACATAGCGGGAAAGTACAGAGAGAAGGGCGGATGCGGGTTCCTCGTCTCGGCACTCGTCGAGGGCGTCGATAATGATGAGGGTCGGAGATGGCATCGCCTGGAATGGACCAACAATGAGTTTTTCCATTTGAGAACAAAGTTTCCCCCGTCCAATTCCAGGGTTGGCCCTCAAGACTTGGATCAACCTCTCTCGAAACAGGGGGTGCCGATATGCAAGTTGAAAGGCGAGTGTCGGGAAGATCGCTTGAAGGTTGCTCCTGTCCTCAAAATTCCGCGAGCAGAAGAAACTTGCACCAAGTTTTCCCTCCGCGAAGGTAATCTCAGCAAATGTCTGGGTGATGGTCGACTTTCCGGTCCCCGCGAGACTGTTGAGCCAGAACACGCGCTGGCCTTGCTCATCCTCCAGCCAATCCTCCAGTTGTAGGAAGATACCCCTTCTCGTTCCCCTCAAGCACACTTGCCTGTCGCCGGAGCGGTGGTCGGCCTCAACGGTGTGATGCATGCCGTTCAGAAGGATCAGTTCCATGTCACCCTGTTCGCAAGTTACTATACGTGGTCGGGTAGTACGGGAGTAAGGCTCACCATGAGTTGACAGCTCTTCTCATAGATATCTTGTTGTAACGAGGTCTGAAATGGATGTCAGGCGTGGGCGAAGTGAGTTTGTCCTGGTCACGGACCTGGTAGTCCATCACAACATCGCGGACATCTTCGACCAGGCTGTCCAGTTTATCCGCATTCTTGACGTTGCTGAAGAAACCCTCGACCTTCCCCTGTTCTGCCAATTGTTCGAGTTCTCTGAGAATGTTTTCCAATCCCCTGACGATCCCTGTTTGTCAGACTCGACTCTCGACCTCGGAGGGTCCGGGCTTACTGTTCCAGCTGCTTTCTCCTGTCTTGCTCCTTGAAATCATTCCCAGAAACAGACGCACAGAGTGAGGCAGAAAGGACTTTGACCCTGGGTGCCAACGACTCTATCATTTGCGTATTTGCCTTCGTTCGCTGGGGTGCCTGTAAGCGTTGTGCATAGTGTATGTCAGAGGGTCATACCTCGCAATTGTCCAGGATATAGCAGAGACCTCCGGCAACAGATTTCAATGGAGGGAAGGCGTCTGCGGATTCATTCACTCCACGAAGGAATAATTTAGCCGTGGAAGACGCGATGGATCCCAAGTTCGATCCGCCCTGATCTGCATCGCTCGGTTTGCACTTGTTGGGACGACGAGGAGCTTCTTGGACGATATCTGGAACGGTAGGGGTGTCTATGTGCCCTGAAGGAACAGTCAGGGGTACCACAACTTAAAGAATGTTGTTCACATACTGTCGGGTTCCCTATCGTGAGGGACCGATGGTGTGGATGTGGGCGGGTGGGCCTGATCAACTCTCCTCCCGTCGCCACCGTTCCCCTCCAAACTCGGTCCACTTCCCACCGCGCCCCCATCAACCTCTGAATGTAGGTGTGAGGTCCTCCCGCTAGCTTGGCTTCCTTCGACGTTTGTCTCCCTCTCTCCTCGGTTACTTTCGCTCCCAGATCCTCCGTCTCGCTTGCGACTACCTCTCGCGAGACGATGTTTCAATTTTTTGAATGGTTTCAAGAGACTCTGGGGATCCATGTCGGTGC
>Ga0307517_10010121_pt1 | contig 13247 bp, 21 predicted proteins | sample 23_EM_MG_FD_194515 | JGI IMG/M metagenome (GOLD analysis project Ga0307517, IMG submission 194515) | Populus trichocarpa ectomycorrhiza microbial communities from riparian zone in the Pacific Northwest, United States - 23_EM | ecosystem: Host-associated > Plants > Roots > Unclassified | place...
ATTGGGCTGTTCGCAACAACTCTCTTACAAGTCGAAGGCTGCAGTGGATCGATCCGCTGGTATCGGTCCATACCAGGTCCACCACGCTTTTCCACCGGCCGAAGGTCCAGTGGACTGACTTGATCATAGTCATTAAGACTTGCATGGGTTCCCAGGGCGGACGGAATTTTCTTGAAGGTACCGCACAAGGGGGGATGGGACGGGAGCAATGGAAAATCACGGCCTCCAAAACGGACCCCGTTTCTTCATACAAGCGATGTTCGCTCGCTACGTAAAGACCGTTGCAAAGAAGTAAACACACGAAGGGGTCGTCGCAGATGATGCCACATCGATCCCATTGGGTTCGAACCGTGAGTTCCGTCATGATTGAATATTGAGATTGGGCCAATCGATTGCGAGTAAAACCCGTCAAACCCTCGCGAAGATTAAACACCGTTGAAATCATGAACGTTTGTATTTGAGGTGACTTGTTGACGCAAATAAACCAATAAACATGGTCGGCATCGAGAGGGGGCCTCGAATAGAAAGTACAGAGAAACACACCAATTAGCTTACATCTATCGAGTCAAAGTAGATGATATATCGTAACAAACGTCGGACAATACGTCTACTGATAAGTCTTCTGGCAAGCCTTGGGAAGCTCGTGATCGTTGGTCCGGATTCCTCCACCCCATGGGGTCCTGCCCTCAACGCGAGCATCGGGTCCGAGACCGCGTTTTGAGAACCCTTCCCAGAGTGTGCAGTAGTTCTCACCGCCGGTGAGGATCTGGTCGGCCTGGATGATGGCATCACGAGCCTCGAAGAAAGAAGGCCTGCAAGGTTGTAGCTTCATGCCGTTGATAACGAGCTGGGTAGCGAGAGTGTTTCCGTGCTTGGGAACGAGAGGCTTGGGGGTGCCGTCAGCTTCACGTTCTCGGGGTCGATAGAAGTCGCCGGTAGGAATGGTGCCATCCTCTTCGGCCAAAGGAGGGAAGAGGGAATCCGAGAATTCGTGCTTCTTGATGAGTTTCTGGGAGACGACCCAGAGGATCTCAGCCCAGACCTCACCAATCGCGTGGACACCCCAGTAACCTGGCTTATCGAGGGTTTTGTACGTCGAGGGATTTACTTTGATGTCCTGGAGATACCCATTAGGCGTTGAACTCGATGCGATATAAAAAAGGACTTGCGGTGGAGTAAATATAGTTCCTGATACCATCCTTCCGGTTAGCAGCCCAGGCACCCATGCTGTAGTCCGAGTAGTTCGAGGTGCTGCGGATGGTGGTAGCCAAAAAGTCTCCCCAACCCTCACCCATTCCACCACTCTCACCCCAGCCGAGACAACCAGAGTTGGCAGGTCCACCGGTCAAACGGGTGCTCAGACCGTGGGTAAGCTCGTGGATAACGATGCCGGCCTCCAAGTCACCATCCCTGTAAGGGGTAGCAGTGTTCCAAAGGTACATCCTGCAGCGACCGTTCTGACCGTCAGGTGGGGTCATAAAATTGGCATTGTTGAATCCGCTGCCATCCTGAGCATTGGCAATGACACCGTCGTTTTCCTCACCGCCCCTGCCGAAGTTGTGCTGCTGGAAGTTGCCCGATGCCTCGTCGAATCCGTAGCTAGGTGTGCGGTCAGCCACGCGGTGTCACTCATAAAAGCGGAAGAACATACCGATAGTAGAGATCGTGAACCATGTTGGTGGTATAGAACAATTGGGTGATGGTGGCGTTGACGTATTTCTTAGCCTCCTCCAAAGCGTCCTCGGCAGTGGTGGGTTGGGGGTCGTAAACATAGTCGAAATTGAGGTCCTTTCCACCGTCCGGTCGGTAGTTGGAGAGGTAGGCATTTCGGCCCTCCCAGTTCTCGTGGGCGAAAACGTTGTTGCCCCAGGTAACAGTGGTGTTGCGAACCGAAGAACCATCTCTAAAACGTTTGTTGGCCGAGTATGGGTCATTGGCGATGGGTAAGGAGTGCCAGCCCAAAGGACTGGCGAACTTGTCGTTGTACTCCGTCTCGACGGTACGGTTGCCTTCGCTTGGGTCATTGATGCCCCACTTGAAAACGTTGTAGGTCGCGGGTCCCTTTTCCTTCCTGGGAATAGGAGCATGGGCATCGGAAGCCCAGTCGACCACGGAGACAATCTTGTGGGGAGAGTGGGCAGAGACAGCAGCCTCATACCAGTTATCCTTCATCTCAACCTCGAACTTCCAAACTAGGTCGAGGTGGGTGGAGTCACCATCAGGGACCTGAATGTAAGCCAGACGAGCCTTGACAGGGTTGACAGCCTCAGGAACGTTGTGGATGAGCTCTATGGGGATATGGGTTTCGTCGCCGACGAAGTGGTTGTCCATATAGGAGGACATGCCATTGATGTAATCGTCATACTTGGAAAGGATGTCCTGGACCATGTGGTCTTCGGGAGTGGCTGCGATCATGAACTGGAGGAGGGCGTGACGAGGGTCTTCCAACTTATGGTCTTTGGAAAGGAACTCGTCAGGAAGGTCGGTGAACGCGCAAGTTGACTCTAGTATATGTTCAAGGGGACGGAGGAAGGTATCACGATAATAGGCGAGTTCTTCAATGATGGTTTGTTCGCCGCCGAGCTGGCGCTTGAAGTGGACATTGCGAGCATCAAGTTCGTTGGACAATTGGGAACAGTAGTCCGCATGGGGATGAGCGGAGGTCCGGACGGGACTCATGCCGGGCGCTGCGCCTTGATAAGCCTTGATATAGTCGTGTCAATGAGGGACCAGGTGGTGTGATTGCGTGTTACACACCGAGTTTCCGTACGAAAGGACGATTCCCTCCTTGATATTCACGTTGAGGTCACCATCGGCGACTTCGAGCCCATTGATAAACTGGCGGAGATAGGCGTGGGTGACGCCGGTGTTCTTATCGGTGTAAGAGTCCTTACGGAGAACGAAGGTGGCAACGCCGTCGAGGTGGGGAGGGACGAGACCATTTGCGAAGCTCTGCGCGAGGTGGAGGGGGTTCTCGCTCTGGGGGATACCAAAGCTCTGGGGAATGTCCGAAGGGTTGGAACGGAAGACAGCGTGAGGGTGAACTGGACCGAAACCCAGGGACTTCCTCGGCCTCACCGACTCATGGGCGGCGACGGAGGTAGCCGAAAGGCCAGCCAGAAGGAGAGGAACAAGCAACAGCTTCATAGCTCGCAACTCGTGTAGGATGTCGTAGACGGTAAAGCAGAAGGGGGGTTGTACTCTGTTCACTCCAAGCGAATGGGGCGGACAAGGTGGGGGGTGATGGGAACTCTCGCTTCGGAGCAGACCTTATAGCAACTCAGTCTCGCGTGGCTGTCACGTGCGACGGCTCTCGCCCCCTGGAAGCCGCGATTGGTGTTGATTGGTGGCTTTAATTCCACATGGACCTGAAGAAATGGGAAGAACAAGAGCGCCGAAGATGCATTCAGTTGCGGGGACAAAGGCTGTCCACCCGACAGCCAGCGGTCACGCGACACGTCCCATATCCAGTATCTGCTCTCGCAGAACTCTGCGTCTGCCCACCAAACAATTGTGGTTTTCCATATTCGCTGTACGCTCAACCGCCGAAGCACCTCCAGGTCTAACACATCCCCCCACCATTGCGCGGTCTTCTGCGATTACTTACTTCTGGTTCCCACGACCGAAACGCCTCCATTTTCGCACACCCAATTCGCCCCCCCAACACCATAAATTCAGGCAGAAATTTTCCGCCCCGGACGGCTACGACTGTGTCTTCAAGACCCTTCTACCACTCGCGCCGTCGTTTTTAAGGGCAGGGTTCTCGTATGGGGTACTCGAAGTTCCAAATACCTGCTGCATTGTAAGTATGGGTACCAACTTTTATTCAAGGATGACCTTCTCCGATGGTTGTTTCTTTGCATGCTCGACCCCCGGATCAGACATCTATCTCTGGAAGGAGTCTCCCACTGGCTATATCCTTCATGAAGTATTTGCATCAAGCTGTGCACATGCCAATCCATACCTCTCCCGAGATGGAGAATCGATTGCCGTGTCTGGTGATCGCACGACCCGGTTTATGGCACACAAAAAACTTTACCGCCCCCCCCCCCCCTCCCAGCGCCTTGACCCGAGCCCCTCAACGCACCGAGGATCCATCCTGGAATTTCCCCCTGACGGTATGTTGGCAGCGTTCACGATGCAGCGGGACAATACGGTCATGGTTCTCAACCTCAAATCCGGTGTCCCGCAGTTGACAATCGGCACGAGTATAGAGATTTATGGTCTTGGGGTGATCGGGAATACCGTTGTCGTTGTAGGTCTCGGGAGCGCCATCACTTGGAACCTGCCTGCAGGACATCGCGTCCCCGATGCCAGGATTGGCCCCGAAGATAGCTCTTGGACAGTAAAATTTAGCCAGTGGAGTCCCTTCGTGAGCGGTGCATCGATCTCCCCCAATTCCCGCCACATTGCCGTTATCTCGAGGCAGTACCCCCACTGCCTGTCCATTTGTAGCACATCCACCGGAGGGCATCTTGGGGAGACGTCAATAGATGGAACCACACCTGGAACCACACTATGGTTTTCTCCAGATGGGCGCGATGTCTGGTGTGTTCGGGATAGCAGCGAAGCGCGCCGAGTGCGGAGAGTCAGCAGGGGGCAGGAAGCGCTGGAACGCCTGGATTCAGAGTGGCGAACGGCTAATGTTGAAGGATACCCCTGGAGACCATCTCACGGTTACCAGGTTACGAGCGGTTGGCGGATACTTGGCCCGGATGGAAAGCGACTCTTGATGCTGCCTCCTCCTTGGCAGCCTTATCCGGTACATCGAGTATGGAAGGGGCGGTTTCTCGCGTTGCTGCATAGCGCACCAGTGTCAGAACCTGTTATTTTGGAGTTGAATCCATGATCTGCATCGACTATCTCTTTCACTTCCCATTTCTACTTCTGTCTATACTTAACTCGCGCCGATGTGGCTGAAATATGCATATCTGACCTACAGTTTGCTCCCCAATATCCGAGCACCCCCCACTTAGCGTACGCCAATGAATCCGAAAAATCAAGCGTCGAGATGGCAGCAGCACATGGTGGGGTTGAAGTAGCTTGGGTTGCAGAGATGGGCCGAAACCCGTTTACTCGGTGCCTAACTTCCTCGTGATTCCAGCCCCAAACAAACAGAGAGGAAACAAAATCAAAGTTCATGACAAGGTGGTTACCCATGCCCGAAAACAGGAGATGTTCACGCAGAATCTCCGCAAAACGCAATCAAGAATGGACGGGATTCGATCGGAGCAGGAACAGACGACTGACAGAAGCTCGAGCAACGCACAAACGAATTCACAGGAGGCTATGAGTGCCCCGGGAAATGTGGCGAACAGAAGGCGCATTTACACGACGAGAATCGGGTTGATGTCGTACGGATTAGGGAGTAGCTGGTTAAAGAGAGGGAAGAGGAGGGACAACACTAGCGGTCTGACTGGTGTAACTACACCGCCACTAAACCCCAGAAACCTTCACCCAAGAAGAGTCCTAGGATCAAGTCAAGGGTGCATGGGACCCCCAATAAAAAGTGGTCCGGAAGTGGAGGAAAGCCGAGAAGGGAGTGGTGGGTGGAGTGTAATACGTAGTTGCCTTTTTTCGTGGACGCTGGCGTTTGCCAACGTGGATCACCTACCGTTCACAAGCGCATCAGCCACGGGTCATTGCAGCTAGTGTTGGTAGCTTGGGATGGTTGTCACCGTTTGCCTGAAGGCGTCTATAGAAATGAACTATAAAAATACAGAGCATGCCGTTGCTGGATAATCAAGGTAATGTCTTTACACTGTGCCATATAGTGGATGTGACAAGCACAAGGGATCTATCCCCATAATCTGCACCGGAGATCCATCAACCAGGGCGAAAAGAAGAGAGGAAAGGTGAGGAACACGCACCCAATGACTGCCATAGCACTGGCACCGACCAACAAGCTGATCAGAGCTAACGCTTGTTTACCCACACCACTCTTCCATAATGAAGGATCCATAATGAAATCTCCGGCTAGCATCTCAACTGAGGCCGCGTAGATGAGCATGCCCGCCGAGACAGCTGCCATAACACCTTGTGTCAGTTTCATCTTGGCTGTTAAAGTAGGTCAGATATGGGGGATGGGAGAAAGGATAGAGGAAATACAGACCTCCTTCGTACGGACCAGTGAACAAGAGGAGTCCAACCGCAATCCCGATTGGGACTGTTGTCGCAAACGACATCATCATCGATGGTCGAAGGGTTCGGGATTTGGTGGGAAGTGTCGCTATCCGTGTGCCCAGCGACAGACCCTCGAACAGTTGATGGAACGTGACGGCGGTGACAAGGGAAGCTGACGTGGGCACAGATTTCAGAACATCATAGGGGTCGCATGTGGGCACACTCACTGAACTCTGACCCAGACGTGATCGACAACGTGAGACCGATGACGAACGAGTGGATCATGATCCCGACTTGTAGAACCTACCTGAACGGTCAGCACTCCAGCAGCAAACCTTCATTGCGGTGAAAACGCTTGCCAAAATCCCGACGATTTGTCTGCGTGGCGACGACGCTGGGGTTTCAGGGTTCTCTGGTTCTGGTTGCTGGTCTTGCGAATATCCTGCCACAGTCGTAGAGTCATCTTCAGCGGAATCGTATGGGCTGGGCTCGGGCGCTGTTCTATGAGGGTGGGTTGTAACGCCATCAGAATGCCCATCCTGTGTGTCGCAGAACAACTTTGATAGCACCCGTGGCGATACTGGGCCATCGGTGCAATGTGATGCCCTTGATTCGAAGTGATGATGTCCGTCAAAGATTTGCGACGTACTATGCGCGGAGAGCGTTTGAGGCCGCTGTGCGGTTGTTGTTTGAGAAGTTATAAGGGGGGTACGTTCGTGAGGTTCACTGGATGACGAGCGTTTGCATGCGTCGTGTGAATGTGTGGAATGTGAAGGGAGAGAAGCTTCCAGGTCGTGCGTATGGCCGTGGTGGTGCTCGTGCTCTGGATCCAGTCGTGAGACGTACGAGGAAGAGATATCTGTGGGGAAAGGTGAACAGTGGGCGAATCGTACAAGTTCTGTGCATACACTCGATGAAGAATATTGCCAGAAGGGAAGCGAGCCTAGAATCTAGGGTCAGTTTTTTCGCCCCAGACCATGTCAACACACTCGCACTATGAGTCCAGTCCAATCCCCAATCTTGGATTTCTCTCGAACGTGGTGGCTATTGAGCGATTTGAAGGCATCTTGGAGCAGATGGACGAATGCCGTCGACAAGATAACGCCCGTTCCGAAGTGTTTTCCGACGAAGAACAAGACACGTGGGATTGAAACATGGGTGGTGTGGGCAGATATGTAAGGGAACGACACGGCTGTTCGACCCGTGGGTCAAGCTTGCCGAGCACGGAAGGAAAGTCAGAAGGCGGGGTGGGACATACCAAAGAGGGATATGACAAAGATCATTACCGTCGTCCCCGCTCGCTGGAGCGTCTCGGACTCTCTTGAGGCGACAGTGAATGGCGAATTCATGGTGGCGGAGGATTGGGAAAAAAGATGGCTGAGTATTGGGTACCGGAAGGACAGGACTAGTGTTCGCCACGACGATTGGATGGGATCGGCCATGCACCCTTCCGGTCACGCGGATCCCATCAGGTTTGGCACTCAGTGGGTATCTACCTGCGTAGTGCGCACACAAATTACTCTACGCGAACCCGTTCAGCCTGTCCGCCGCCTCCGCCGCCTCGCCGATGTTGAGAATAAAGCTCGGGACTCGCCCGTTCGCGAACTGGGTGCAGTCATACGAATGGGCAAGAATCCTGCAAGAAGCGTATAATCGAAATCAAATCAAATAACAGGCGGTTCTCACTCCGGAATAACCCGGGATGATTGGACCGTGGCTTCCAAACAGCTTGGTGTTCAACGAGTAGTTGATCATGTACATGTGGTTTGCATCGGAAAGAGTTCCACCTGTCTGGGCGACTCTACAAGGGAAGAATGCATCCGTAACACCGAAGGATGCCCCCCAAACCTACGCGAGGACTGTCGGTCGTGAATATCATCTACTGCGGCACGCCACTGACCATTAAATTTTCAGGAAGGATGTATTCCACCTCTCCATCGTTGGCTCCACCGTCCACAAACACGACCGCCCTCGTTCCACTGTCAATCAGCTGGCCCAAAGTGGGCCACTCAGACTCCTTCAAAGGTTTGGCGGGCGGAATATAAGCCAATGACGCAGTTCCCGAGTTGACGAACGCCAGATCCCAGATATCCTTGGGGGAGTTGCCCTCTGGGTTTGTGAACACGAAGGTCAGGACCTCGTTGGGGTTCGAATCGAGCCACCCCTTGACATTTTTCAGGTAGTCTGGTTCGAGAAGGTGAGCCGATGTCGGTCTCATCGCAAGATTGTTAATACCTTCCACTGTTCCGCCATTGTATGGGAACTATGTGATCGGTTCGGGTTAGGGACGCCCGGGAGACAGGGACTTCAGCGGCTACGCACACAATTTATTTCATGAGTCAGGGCGAGCAGACATCCTGAGATGTATCGTGCTTACCGGTATGACAGAAATGCAGCTTTCCCTCCCACATGTGCGATTGCGCTTGCAGCAACATAACTCCCAGATTGAGTTGGGAGCTTACATCGACCTCCTGGTTCCTGGCCAGATCGAGAAGATTGGTATCGACCGCGCAACTGTTGTGGCTTCCGATAAACGTGATATTGCCGTAGCTTCGGTCACACAACTCCGCACGGCCATTACAGACGGTAGCCCGGTTGGCTATTAGGGGAAACGTGTTGACGGCTGGGGCGAGCAAGAGCGCAAAGAACACCGCGAATGTATGAATCGGTGCAGTATTCAGGGAGGAAACAAGTCAGTTTACACGGGCTGCCTCTTGCCTTAAATAGCTCCTGTGAATACAATCCCAAACGAGCCGTCACCGGGAAAGCATACTAACCAACAGGTGAAACCAGAGATGGAAGGGAACGTTGGTGCGTGGGCGTTTTGCTCACGCCCCAGTGAATTCGTTCGAGCGTCGAGGAAGTCGGGGATATCAGCGTAGCAACATTCTCCCTCCAAAGTGGACCCGAGAATGAGTAGCAGAACCAGGATGACCGCGCTGTTTGATCGTAGCTCAGGTGGGTCATATGGACACACTGATACAGACTGCATTAGCCGTACGGCGACTCCGTAATCCACGTCGATATCTCAGGACGTTGACAAGATGCAAGTCAAGAATCAAAGATTTGGCCGATCTCTCTTTTCGCCAACTCCGTCTCCGATCGGATGACGACAAACATTTACAAACAAAGCCGTCAACCAATTAGAGGCATCGAGGGGTTGGGGAAGGAGTCTGCCTGGTCACTTGAACATCGACGCGACGGACCCGCTCATCTCCTGGTAGGGGTCCCGATACCTTCTCTGAAGTAAAGCTTCCTCAGGCTCATCGGTTTCCAGGTGTTGCACTCTTCTGGATATCACGATGTCCCACCGTCCTGCTCAACACAGGTCACGGTCGAATCCACCGCCGACTCATCGCAGCCAACTTCCGACGTTGCATCATACAGCGCGTCCTGATGGTTATCGAAAGGATGCAGTGCTCTCCCCAAGAATTTCCACGCGAGGATACTCAGAGGCAGGAGAACCCATTCGACAGTCAACACATATCAGCTACCCTACTCACGTTATCTCGGATTCTGGCTCTTCGGACTCGGAGAGGATTTTACCTGAACAAACCAAAACGCATTCCACCTTACGACGGAAACCTACAGGCGGGCGCAAAACATCTGTTACTTCTGGAACTACTTTCGATGCCCCTTCAGGCTCGAGACACAGAAGAAGGGGCAGTGGTCCGGAAGATCTTGCCTTACTCGAGACCCACATTCTGCCCCCGCTCAGCAAGACCGTCGATCGTATGACGAAGAGCAAAACCCCGATGCCCTCCCTAGCGACTCCAGACTTAAATGACAACACTATGCTCCCAGTACCAAAGTCCTCGCGATTGCCGAGTAGACTACCCTCTGTCAAGCCATCACCACAGCCGAGCACCCCCAAACCGATACTCAAGTCATCTATGAGGACACCCACTATCCCTACCATTTCAGCTTTCACCCCAAATAACAATTCTTTGCGGTCCGTAAAGGGTTTCAGCCCTTCCCCGAAACCACGGAGTGATTTCAATGACTTAACCCCGACGTTTTCGCCCACGTTACTTCTCTCCGAGAGACCCCCGGCCCGTCTGAGTCCTCAGGGTCAGGCTCTGGATATGTCTGCATCATATCATTCAACTCCAAAAACGCCCTCACGGAGACCAACAATCTCCCAGCGAGCCTCTCCTCGCCCGTTATACGCCGCTACGGATTACATTTCACACCATCCGAAATCTCCGAATCACACTTTAGATTGTAGCACGGAACAAGACAGCGTTCCGCTTCTGTCACCCATCACCGCCGAGCGAGCGCCCTGGGATGAAGTTTTCTCCGAGGCATGGCATCTAGGCAGCCGTCTCGGCACTACCCCTACAATTTCGCACCCCCAGAGATCTAGTGTTTTACCGCGGAAAGAAGAGTTTTACACCTCCGGCAGGAATTTCGAAAGTCGCCGCGAGCCTATTGGTAATCCTGGCGGTTACACTCCCGACGGCGATGGCGCAGCCCTCCAGAGGAAGCGTCGCGAAACACTACTTGCCATAGTCGATGGAGTCAACTCCCAGTTCAATAGCGGGGCGCCCGCGCGGGAGTCGAGTGAATACAGCGGATACGTGGGCGTAGCAATCGGGTCTAGGGAATCGACGTTCGGCGAAGGGATGGCTAGCCTGCAACGCCCTCCCAGTGCCGATCAACACACGCAAGGCTCTGGCATAGTTCGGAGGAGGTCTTCGGTGTCTTCGGCATCCAGGCAGGTGTATCCTGGAGAAGAGAGACAGTCCTGGTATGAGAGGCATCAAAGTAACAACTCCCCGCGGATCGGCCGCCACACAGATCGTCAAGAACCGAGGAGGTCCCCTCCCACTCGCGAACCTGCGACTCTACCCAAACCGATTCCAGATGCCCAAATGTCGAGGCGATCGCCCGCTCGTAACTCCTCCGAACCGATCCACTCGGTACAAGATTCCTCACTCCTTGATCATCCATCTCAGTCCCAGAGAGAACAGAAACGACGAAGTGTCTCGACTCCTCCAGTAGCTCGCCGCTCCCACACGGACCCAGCACAGAATGTCAAGAAACGGGAATCTGGGGCTCTCTTACCCCGCACACAGTCTTCGTTATTCCTACCTACCAATGGGAGGGCCAGTCGACTTACGTCAGGTGACGGTTTGGAAGCTTTTGGATTACCACCTTCGCTATCATATGTTTTCAAAGATACAACTGGGTATGGTGGCATCGAGCCTGCGGAAAGCGGGAGGTCTCTAGACGACCGAGAGGAGAGTTGGAAGAGAGAGACGGACGGACGGAAGAATTCCGAGGGTCTCCTGAGTGGTGGGGCCGAGAGGTTATTCTTGGCCTTGGCTGATGAAGATACTATCAGGGAGTCGAATGGTTCTTCTCGCTCACCGCATCGTTTCTCGCAAGCATCCCACGAGGCCCCGGCACAGGATCGACGTGCTTCATTGCCAGCAGTTCGTTCGGATTTTTCCATTGCATCGATATCGAGCGCTCCATCCGTTTACGACGATCAGGCGGAAGAGTACGAAGAGGACAAAAAGCGGCGGCCCCAGGAACCCGCGAATCGTCGGTCATCTGCTTTCGACCCCCTCTCCAACTGGAGGTCAACGATCTCGCCACCTATTTATAGCTCCCTCGCACGTCTCTACGGTGAAGCAGAGATGCAGCGCCAAGAAGTGATATTCGAGATCTGTCATACCGAAGCTCTCTTCGTCCAACGGCTTCGGACTGTGTTACGCCTCTTCATTCGGCCACTCAGAGCTCAAGACACTTCAACGTGGATTTCGGGTGTGCCTGGGTCTATCGCACGGCTTTTCGATTGGTTTGAGGACATCATGAACCTCCACGCCGAAATCAACACAGAACTGAGGAATGTACGATCGGACCATCAAACGGTCGTAGAACGATTTGGAGGGATGCTCAGAAAGTTCGTGCCACGTTTCGAGGTCTATCAGCCCTATGTAATCAGGGTAGAAGGGGTACTGGGGCAGTTGAGAGGTGAGGATAGTGATAACATGGACGGGAACTGGGTAAACTTTCGGGAGTTTGTGGGTATTCAAGAGCACGAAGAGGACTGTGAAGGGTGGTCGTTGCAGAACCTCTTACTCGAGCCCATCCATCGTCTGGCGAAGTGCATGGAGATGTTCCAGGTTGGTGGTTTTCGCCAGTATCGGTTTTCCCTGCTAAGTTTTCGGGTTTGAAGACCTTGCTAGAAAGAACATCAAAACAGCACGTGGATCGTTTACCAACTGTTTCTCTGGTGTTCTCGATGAAAACGACGTTACGCGTTATGCAAGAGGTGAAAGCTCGGGAAGAAGAGTACAATCTGATCAAAGACTTGGCCATGGCTATCGAAGGGCTCGGTTCCCCGTCTTCTCTGGCTAGGCGGGAACGGCGACTCCTCATACGGGGATCTTGTCGACTACTGGCTTCTCGATCTCAGGCTCGCTCCCAGAGGAATTCCAATGGAAACGGACACTCTCTAGTTCTTCTGGACGCTATCAATAACTGGGACAGCACCAAGCGGTCAGAGAGGCGGCGGTCCTTCCTTCCTGCGTCTTCACCTGATGTCAATCAAAACACTTTTGCTGGTTCAGCTTCTCCTAACAGGACCACATCTGGCAGCTCTGGGTCTGGTTACGATCTGACTTTTTCATCTGTCGAGGCCTTCGTCTTCTCCGATGTCATTGCTTTGGTTACACCAGAGGGTAAGGACCGATGGAAGCTGGTAGAAAAGTTTGGCGCAGCACGAATCTTGCACGTGGCGGAGAGTACTGTCGCAGTACAAGGTGATTCTGGACTCCGTTTGCACCATTGAAAGGGTTTTCACTGTTCCTGTAGGGCGAGAGGAACACGTCGCCGAGCTCGACCTCGTGCCTGTTGGCGATCCCCAGTTGGAAGAGGATTACATCGACGAAGATACTTTGATGTCGACCCCAGTCTCAAGCGTTCATATATCTGTAGACTTGGAGCATCAAGGTGATGCGGACCGCCAAGAGGGACGGAAGAAGTGGTTCGCTGCTTTCGAAAAGTGTTGCCACGCCACGACCCTTTCCTTGGAGTTCCCGCTTCGATTCGATCTTCATCAGGGTCTCGCTGGCTTTGGCGGAATGGAAGACTTCGATGCGGGCAAATACCAA
>Ga0307517_10010122_pt1 | contig 13247 bp, 18 predicted proteins | sample 23_EM_MG_FD_194515 | JGI IMG/M metagenome (GOLD analysis project Ga0307517, IMG submission 194515) | Populus trichocarpa ectomycorrhiza microbial communities from riparian zone in the Pacific Northwest, United States - 23_EM | ecosystem: Host-associated > Plants > Roots > Unclassified | place...
AGCGTTTCTAAAGTTTCCGCATACCGCCAGGTCTCATTCAGAACATTCCCTACTGGAGGGTGGGTCGGGTGTAGCGATGAACGCGAAGGGCGACCTCCCACAAGGAATAACTTAGGACTTGTTGATTTGTCGCCAAGAATTGTCGAGAGGCGTGGGTCAATGAGCGCGAGCGGCAGGGACTGAGTACTTGCCATGAGTGTTAGACTGCATCGAAATGCGCCACCAAAATTTGGGGGGCACGGTCACGGAAGCATATCTCTGGTGGTGGTAGTTTGAACCTTATAGAGCGGGTCGGTATAGGCTAAAATGATACTCTGACGTCTTTCTCGCATGACACCCACGGAGATTCTCCAGCTCTGCTGTACATGATTGACCACTCGATTACGACAAATATCTGCACTACAATTCGAACCGGGATGCGTGATACCACCATGACAACTATGTAATTAATTACGTCGGTCATTTCTACTCGCTTGGGGGAACACATCCGAGAGAGATAGTGTTCCCAGTTCGCGTAATGAAAACTGGGCCGGCAAGCAGGCCCACAGATATCAAGTTTCTTAGAATTATTATTTATCGGTCAACGCTGCGGCGCCGCCAAAAGCGATACCATTCTATCCCGACTCGTGATCAGCAGGAGGTCATAATACGAAGGACTACACGTACTCTTTTTGGGTTTACTCGGCTGGGGTCTGGGAGTGGCTTGGGACTGTGGCACTTTCGCGCGGGCGTTCTTTGCCTCCCCTGCAGCCTTATCGGCCTCCTCTTTCTCACGTCCAACCTCCCTTTGCCTATCTTCCCTCTGCGCCGGTGTTGGAACAATTTCGTATCAGAAGAGGAGGATCACAACGCACCTCGGGCCTCTCACTGGGTTCCCTAGCCTCCTTTAACCTTCTTGCAATCCCTTCGTCCCCCTTCGCCTTCCCAGCCTCTTCAACTAGGTTTCGACGACCATTTGATGATCCACCGACCTGCTGCTGGCTGTCCTGAGCCCCAGTTAAACGGGCTTCTAGCGTGTTGCATTCAAACGAGTTGAATCGTGAATAAATCTGGTGTATGTACTCACCTGGAGTATCTTCCGAGACGCCTTGATTTTCTCGCCCCTGCCCACCGTCACGATTACCTACAAAAAATGCACAGGTTTAGTATCCCTCAGTAGTTCTCCGCGGATCTGTACCTGTGGGGTCCGAGTCGTCCACTTGGAATCCCTGTGGGATAGGAGGGGGGGTTCTACACGAGAAAACAGTGAGGTCAGCGAATCTATGGTCAGCAAAAGGTGGGGGACTCACGAGCCGTGCAGAGCTTTGAATACTTCTAAAACTTCCGGACGCGAGTGAGGATCCTGATGCCAACAGCGCTGCATCAACGTCCACAACTTCTCCGTGAAACTTGGATGGGTTGGCCGAGGCGGGCGCTCGCCTTTCATTATTGCTACGATAGCCGCCGCAGGTACCCTATCATTGAATGGAACGACGCCGGTAAATCCCTGTGATAACACGCGGTGACAGTGAGCCAAAGCCCGACGAAGATAGCCCTTTCGTAACCCACCTCGATCATGACCATCGCGAAGGAGAAAATATCCGCTTCCTTGCTGAATTTCTCATCCCCGGTCAGGATCTCTGGTGCAGTCCATCGTGCGGCATTACCACAGCCCCCCGGGGCGCTCGGTAAGGAATCCAAGTTCCTGGTGACTGTAGCAAGACCAAAATCCGTGATTCGCGCGTGGCCCGTGGCATCCACGAGGATATTTGACTAGACACGTGTCAGAACGGCGGTAAAACAGGACTCATGTCAATCACGTACTCCCTTGAGATCACCATGAACTACGTTACGGGAATGGAGATAGTAAAGGCCGCCAACGACATCAGATAACTGATGGTAAGAGTGAGCGTGAGATCAAGCACAACGGGGAGATACCCACAAGACCATGCCGATCTGCATCTGGATGCTCCCTGACGTGTTTCGTCAGGACTCCACCAGACATCCATTCCAAAATAAGCTGAAAGGGAGTGGTGGTGATACCGAGGAAGGGGACAATATTTTGGTGTTCCAATCGTTTCCATACTACAGCCTCTTGGTAGAAGGTCTATGGGACCCGTCATCGACACCACTCGGAGGAAGCGATGGGACAACTAACTTTTGCAGAGCCCGCCCAATTCTGGGAGTACACCCGAACACGTTTGATGCAAACTTTTGAACCGTTGAGGGTCCCTTCGTACACGTCAGCAGAACCCCCTGAGGTTACAGGTTGGGGGTTGACATGTAAAGGTTGAGACGAGACCGTATAAGATGTTGGGAGTATTGTTTTGGAGCCGCATATGTTTTTAAGTTCACGTAAACATTTCCGGAATGCGGAACTACCAGGATCGAGAACATCGAGGGCCTACTGTAGGTTGAGCGGGGAACGAAGAGGTGAGACACTGTGGCGTACCTTGTCCAGATAGTCGACAAGCCCCATCAGACCATCGTCTTGAAGATTCGGCATCCATTGTTTATACTCCTCTCCGTAAAGTACGTTGCTGACCTGATCTTGAAACGTAGGAGAGGACGCGTCGAGATGACGGAGTTGGGTCAAGGGATCATGAGAAGACATGGGAAGTATCCTTTGCTAGGGTGGCGACTCGCTGGTGGGCCAATGGAATGTCCACCGCTGAGGAGATATTGTATATGTACTGGATACCTCCCCTTATCCGCGAGGAGCATTTAATAGCCTATGTTGACCTGGGCCTGTGGGCGTGATGTGCACGCGTCCCCGAAGCACCAGATAATCTTTACCGGAAACGGTCAGGAAGACGGCGATGAGTCCCAGGCGGAGTCCTGACGGCAATTTTGGCAGGCGTGCAATCAAAAATGTGACGAATGCGGTTGGAAGAGAACGCTTTGCGATGTTCCCGAGATCGACCGCCACACACTCCGCCAACGCTCTCCTGTGAGGACGCCTTCTCCCCCTTCCGGCTCCACAAGGAGCTCCTGCTTCTCTTCGCTTTCGTTTAGGTACCTGGTGCATTCACTAAACTCGCCAAACCGTTCGTTCCACAAAAACTGGGATTCCGCGAGAAATGCTCGAGTGTCTAACCGACCGTTAGAAAGATGATCGATGAGGCCAGGGTTCAAATAGGCTAACAGTATTGGCAGCATCCGGTATCCTACCGCCCGATGCCACCCACACTATTCAAGTTGAGGTGGGAAGTCTCTCACGGGGGTACTAATGAAGTGTTCGAATAGTCTACTGTCTACGGCCAATGAGATGAATTTCTGGCCCAGCGGTAACTTGGTTGGTCGGGTGTAGAGCAGAACCCTTCAGAAGCGGAACCAACAGGCCAACCTTCAATCCCACAACTTTCCGTCCTAAGCACCCCGTTAACGAAGGTCCCAGAGCAAGCGGCTTACGCGTACGAGTCTCCGGCACCTGCTGGAGAACCTTCCGAAGTTAATCGCATGACCTTGGGTCAACTCATAACACTTTCTTTGTTAGCAACGGGACGATCTGGATGAGGTCAGATGGAAGCCCCGTGGACAGGGTGAAGAGTTTGAACTTGACGGTGAAGTTGATCTCATATAGCCTTTTCTCTTCAGCATGCCTTCGGATGAACGGCCAGCACCAAACCTCGAGGGTTCCACGACCCCCATGATCATTATACACACGGACATGACGCGTGACGCGTGAAGCTTGAAGCTGGAACTAAGAGCCGCGAACCGACTGAGGACGTATGAGAGAATATGTGATCGTGTTATACCGTGTCGTTTCTAACTAGTATTTCTAACACGGTTGACGGTTAGATAACCGTAAGCATCAGTATATACACGTGAGGTTAGAATGCTAGTTAGGGACAGGCAACCTTGCACGGTGATTAGTGACCGTTAGTTAGACACTCGGGGCAAGTTTCTTCAAACCGTTGGGAACGAACGATTCATGCGGCCGATCGAGATGTACACGAAAAAGTATGCGAAGGCCTCAATACCTCCCTCATCTTTGTTGGTTCCTGCCTCCATCATCTTATCCCCAACCTCTGCGACATGTGGGCCGGTTCGTTCAGCTGTCGGCCCACTACAAAGAACACCCTCCCGATGTGGGCATTGGCCCCATCACCTGGGCCGGCCCTCCCTCGAAATCATCCACCATCCGGTCGTTAACCTGCACCGGTCTCCCAACTTTCCTCTTCGCCGCGTTTCTCGCGATGCTTGGGAAACAGTGACCGTACCTCAGGAACGTCCTGCTGCAGACAAGAGCCGTGACGGGTCACACAAGTTGGAAGGGCTGGGGAAGTGGCATTTCCGCCTCGTCATTTAGAGTCTCCCGGTGATGCTTCGACTCGCGTTGTTGTTACTTGGGCCAGCCCTATCGCGATATCTCCGGCAACCAGCGTACTGCCACAGGAGCCATTGTCGCTATCACGTTCCTCGGTGTCATCCCGCGCGGCCTCTTCACCCCCGCCATGACCAGACCCCGCCTTCCCTTATGACCCGGATCTCGACCTCATATCAATACACGACTCTCATCCCTCCAATCACACCGCTGGTCCCCCCTCCCGTTCTTCCTGGAAGGAGTTTAGGCGATCTCCCCGGTTCCTTAGGGAGTTGGGGTTCGTTTGTCCGAATTTTTAGTGATATTTCGTGGGACTCGAAAAATCGCAAATCAGACACCTGACGCGTTACGCGGGTCCCCTACTCCACCATGGACAACACAGTGATCCTCTGCACCGTCCGGTTCGATGCGGATGTTATCTGGTACCCGGAGATCGTAGGGGATGTCACCTTGTATCCCCACGGACCTTTTTCAAGTATCTGCTGGACCGACGAGGAGGCTGGAATAGGCGAGTTTGACTAGGATGGCACTGGTCTCGGTATTCGGGATTCAGCTATGGACCGAACCTGAGAGGGAGGACTTCGAGGGATTCTGCAAATGCACTGTACGAAACGCTGACCGACGACCTTCGTGCAGGTCCCACTCGTCGACAGTCATTAGAAAGGATGATTTCCAGGCCAATACTACCGGTTTGACATTCCACACCTTGATTCGCCCCAGGCTTAAGACTTACAAGATTCATGTGTTGCACGGTTACGCGAGATTCTCGACTCTAGGTGTTCTGGGACTGGGGGATGTATATGGCAAGCTCTGCAGTTCGGCTTTCTGGGAAACAATTCCGCTCCCCATTTATGGAATGTTTCGACCGTACCCACTCTACTGTGCCCCACCCCCTCCTGGATTTCCTCCTGTTGAACGAGAAGTTTTACTTCATACACTCTCTGCCGTATTCATGGATTATTGCCCTCCACATTTCATCAACCGTCCCAGCAGATTTTGACTTGACGATGTTACCTACCCTCGCACATAGGCTACAATGATATTTTGAGGTCTTTCTCATATGACTCTCCTCACCCATGGACGTTCTCTAGCTCCGTCATGTGGGATTGTCCGCTCGATTGTGACGAATGCCGGAACACACTTGAGAGATAAACTATTCCCAGTTAGCATAATAGAAACTGCGCCTACAAATATATCCACATCAAGTATCCTAGAATTACCGTCCATCCCTCAATGTGACCAGGAGTACCATTCTATTCCAACTTGTAATCAGCAGGAGGTTATAATGTAAAGGACTCCACGTACTCTTGTGCTCCTCTGGCTGGGGCGTGCCCAAAACCCCTTGTGTGTTCCCTTCTAAACACGAAAGTACATCTTTTGCGCTCGGCCGGTTGCTTGGTTGAGGTCCCCAACAAAGTCCCAGCAGGCTCCATATAGTGTCTGTGAATAGTCTCCCTCCTTCTCCTTCAGGTCTCTCAGGACGTTTGCCCTCCAGAACCTTCCCAATAACAGCAAAGGGGATAGATGGGGAAAATGGTGTCTTTCCGCTGAGAACCTCATATATTACCATCCCCATTGCATAGCAATCCGATTCCTTTGTTGGACGACTCTTCTTCAAGCCAAAGCGTTCCGGGTCGAGGAGTTCTGGGCTCATCCACGGAACCGTTCCGCCCTCCGTGCATGACGTTATAATGGTTGATTGGTCCGAAGCTACTGTGATTAAACTGAAGTCTGCTAAACAGGCGCAGCCGTTGTTGTTGATCAAGATATTCGCCTTAGGTCAGGTAAGGTATGTGTGGGAGGCTAGCAAGGGGTTTTGGAACGTACCCCTTTGAGATCACCATGAATTATGCCCTGGTCATGCATATAGACCAACCCCCTAGTGATGTCTCTCAACTCCAGTGAATGCGTGATTATCAATTATAAACAAGGATAGGAATTGGACGAGAAAACATACAAGTGCCAATCGATCCACATTGATATTCGCCTTCAGGAATCCGGTGATACTACCATTGACCATCCATTCTGATACCATCACGAGCTGATTATTGGTTGTCATCACACCTAACAGCGGCAGCACATTTGGATGACAGAGGGTCTTCCACCCTGCAACCTCCTTACAGAAGCTCTAATAGACATGATCGTTTATCAATAAACATAACAGGTCAAGAGAGCATCATCAGTGACCCACCCTTCTAGTTCGCTCGAGCTCATCCTTTCGGCGTAACCTCAGAACCTTGGCTGCAACCTCCTTGCCACAATGTTTACCCTTCCATACATCTTCAAACCCGCCGTGGCATACTGGTTGCTCATTCGGGTCATAACAAAGTGGAATTTCCAGTGATTGCGGAACCAGAGCTTGGCGACCGCAGGTTTTGTATACAGCGTGCAGAAACTTCCTGCGGATCTGTGGTGCGAGGCCATTCATCACCTAATCGACAGGGGGACAGGGGGCGAAAGTCAGAGACCATCCATCAATCCCTCGGTATAGACACTCACCTCGTCTATGTCTATCATATCGATGAAGGTCTGGGCGTCATCCCGAGAAAGGTGTCTGGGTGTCTCAACCCGATTACTGTCCGAGAAGATTGTAGTAATCAGAGAGACGCGCTCGCGCGTGGTGAGGGTATTTCTGATCAATCCTTTCCAGACCGGAGAGTCTGAGCGATCCACGGTCAGTTAACAGGGCTTGTGATGGGTCGAGTCACAAATGAGTCTGGTTGGTGTACCTACCTAATTTATCTTCCGGGGTGTTTTGGTGTCCCTGTCCTTGCTTACCACCACGGTCGTCTACAAAAAAGGTGTAGGTTTAGTATCCCTCAGGAGTTGTTACGTGCATGGGGGAGGCAAACCGTCAATCCGTGGGTCCGGCGCCCCGTTATTGTTTCTAGATTCTCGCCTTGAAAGGGCACCATCACCCGTGTTCGGGAGGCCGGGACGGGAAGTATTCTTGCCCTCGTCATGCGGATCGGTGCCTGTGGGATCCGAGTTGTCCACTAGGTATCTCTGTGGGATGGGAGGCTCCCTGCACGGGAAAACGAAGGTCAACGAATGTACGACCGCCAAGAGAGAACTCACGAGTTGTGCAGAACTTTGAACACCTCTGAAACTTCTGGGCGCGAGTAAGGGTCCTGATGCCAGCAGTGTTGCATCAACGCCCACAACTCCCCTGTGAAACCCGGGTGGGTTGGCCGTGGCGGGCGCTTGTCATGCATTATTGCTATAATGGCTGCTGCAGGTACTCTATCACTGAACGGAGCGGCGCTGGTAAATCCCTGTGATAATACGGGGTGGCAGTGAGACGAAGCACGGAGAAAATAACCCATTCGTAACGCACCTCGATCATGACCATCGCGAAGGAGAAAATATCCGATTCCTTGCTAAACGTCCCATCCCCTTTCAGGATCTCTGGCGCGGTCCATCGTGAGGCGAAACCATGGTACTCCGTGGTGCTTCGTATGGAATCTAGGTCCTTAGTGACCGTAGCAAGACCAAAACTCGTGATTCGCGCGTGGCCCGTGGCATCCACGAGGATGTGTGGCTGGACACGTGTCAGAACTGCGGCAGAACAGGACTCATACCAATTACGCACTCCCTTGAGATCACCGTGAACGATGTTGCAAGTGTGGATATAGTAAAGGCCGCCAGCAACATCGCATACCTGGTGGTTGGAGTGAGCATGCGATCAAACACAACAGAGACACCCACAAGAGCACGCCGATCCGCATTTGGGTTTCTCTTGAGGTGATCCGTCAGGATTCCACCAGGCATCCATTCTGAAATAAGCTGAAATGGTGTAGTAGTGATGCCGAGGAACGGGACAATGTTTTGATGTTTCAAACGTTTCCATACCACGGCCCCTTGATAGAAGCTCTGTGGGACTCGTTATCGCCGGCGCTCGGAGGAATCGATAGGACGACTCACCTTGGTGGGGCCCATCTGGCTGTCCTTGTGGGAATATATCCGAACACGTTTGATGCAAACCTTTGAACCGTTGAGGGTCCCCTCGTACACATCGGCGGAACCCCCCGAGGCTATCAAGCGGGGACTGACATCCAAAAGCTGGGACGAGTCCGTATACGATGTTGGGAGTATCATTTTGGAGCCGCATATACTTCTGAGTTCATGCAAACTCTTTCGGTAGGCCGAACTGGCAGGATCGAGAGTACCGAGGGCCTATTGTAGGTTGAGTGGGGAATGAAAGAGTGAGACACAGCGACGTACATTGTCCAAATAGTTGACAAGCCCCAGCAGGTCTTTGCCTTGGGAGTCTGACATCCATCGTGTGTACTCCTCTCCATAAAGTATGTTGCAGACTTGATCGTGAAACGTGGGAGAGGTTGTGTCGAGACGACGGAGTTGGGTCAAGGGATTGTGAGAAGACATGGGGAGTACCCTTTGCTAGGGTGATGACTCGACGGTGGGCCAGTGGAATGCGCACTGCCGGCGAGATACTCGTATTGTACCAGACACCTCCCCTTATCCACGGGGTGCGTGGACGGAAAGTCCAGCGCTAATATGTTGGCCGGAACCTGTGAGCGTGGTGTACACGCGTCCCAGAAGCACCAGATCCTTCCTCCAGATCGTCCCCACCAGTTCGCTTGCCTTGGATTTGACGTCCTCTGCAGACCTGCTGTGACTGAGTCGTCGGCCACACGTATTTCTACGGATATAAATATTGATCCACAACACTCGAGTCAATGTTAACCTCCCCACCACGCCTTCATCGTGCACGTTACACTAATCCTCAACCTCACCCCCAGGCGGCTCCGCTCGCCAGAGGATCGAAGAACTTGAAAACAGAGGGACACGCAGTCATGCAACCCGCCTCAAGGTGGTGCGCCAGCCTCATCCGATTACCGCGCCGGAGCACCGATAATCCAGCACAGCCTCCATTCTCCCCTCAAAGAGTTCTTCAAAGCGTTATTAAGAATGAATGATTCGTGTCCCGACGAGTCTGATCTAGATCACACAAGAATGTATTCAACACCCCTCTCATCTCCGTGAGTGCTTGCTTGTCCCCATCACGAGTCTGCCCCACAGACACCACATCCACTCCCAACCCGGTTGCCAAGTTTGTCCAACTTGAAGATCCCAGAACGACCCCCCTATGGGAGAAAGAAGACACCTACCCCACCCAAAAGTATCGTGGAAGACGTGCGTGACACGGTCAGCTTGAGTCACCGTTGGACTTCTCTTATTGACCTTATCCCCGACTTCTACAACTTGTAGGCCAGTTAGTTCTCGGCTGTCGGCTCTGCGTTTATCGTCGATGTACAATCCACGCTGGGACCCGACCCGAACAAAATGGCTGTTGCCCCCACGCAACTCATCATCCGCACTGTAAACAACTCCCTCCTCCCGATGCGGGTACCAGCGGCACCATTACCTGGACCAGTCTTCCCCCGGAATCATCACCACACGCTCGTTGCTCTACGTCAGCCTCCTAGCTTTCCCCTTCGCTGCGTTTCTCGCGACGCTCGGGAAACCGTAGGTCGGCCGGGGCATCAGGAACCGTGAAGATTCAACCGCAGACGAGAGCCGTGACGGACAACGCGAGTTGGGGGGACCGGGGAAGTGGTATTTTATCTGGTCATTGAGAGCCCCCGGTGCCACTTGGGTGGGCTCTGTTGCGACATCTGTGGACGATAAATTGCACCGTCGTCGTTCCGCTTTTTGGTGTCACCTCTTGCGTCTTCTTCACACTCACCGCGACGTTCTTCTGCAGTCACCCTTACCGGACCCCCCCTTCCCTTACGATCCGGATCCTGACCCCACATCACTACACGGCTCTCGCCTCTCTTGTCGCACAGTTGGTTGGTCCCCGCTCTTCCTGAACAAAGTTTAGGCGTTTTCTCCTGTCCAAACTTTTGGCGATATTCCATGGGACCGGAAAAGTTGCAAACTAGACACTTGATGGATTGTGCGGGCCTTCTACTCCACCGCGGATAACGACGTAATTCTCTCCGCTGTCTGGTCCGCTGTGGGCATTATCTGGTACCCAGTGTCAGGATGTGCCCAGATGGATAGAGATCATCTGCGATATGCGCTTAGTTCCCCGACTCTGCGTGTATGTTTCAAGTGTCCGCTCCGCTCTAGGACTTATCGTAGTTTCAATTCCGGATGCTCCGGTGTAATGCAGCGGTACCCAGAACTCAGTTCCTCTTTATTAACAGTCATCAGCATCGGGTACGGCGTCATCATTCACCACCCCATTCAACGACCACTACGTCAGTATTCGATAATCAATAATCTCTCGCTGCAAGATGGGACATATCCTCCACCGACAATGCACATGATTGGTTTACTTCCTCGCATACGCGCTACTCCATCTCAAGTCCCATAAGTTCGTAATGTGTAGCATAGGTGTGCCCTACCTCTGTAATTATAAACTAGTACATAAAAAATAAAAATAAACCCTCGGTGCATGGGACAAAGTTCGAAACGTATCTTACTTCAGGCTCAGGGAGCAAAGGCCGAACCTGCAAATGGGCATATATCAAGTTTGAAATGTTCTACCATTCTTCAGCAACAGAAGAATCCTATCCCCGGCTTGTAATCAGTGGGAGGTCATAATGTAACGAACCAGACGCACTCCTTAACCAGCGCTTTATTTGTTGGGATACGCTCGGAACCTCCTGTTCGGTCACAGAGGTAGATTCTGGGAGCTGGGTTGTGACAGCCGAACCACCAGCCATTTGTCCGTGGTTCTGGGGATCCGACTGAGTAAGGTTTCAAGGGGGGTCCAGAAGCTTTTCAACGGATTGTTGATGGCGCCGCTTTGTCGGGAGACTACAACATACCTCGGGTTTCTCCTCGGGTATCCCTGCACCCCTCTCTCCCCTCGAGCGCTCACGTTTGACCGCAACCTCTGTCGTAGAATTGTCCACGTAGAAGTCATTGTTACTCGCGGATCTGTTTCGGATTAACGAAGAGGAATGAGGGAACGTACTGTTGGTACCAGGCAGTTGCCGCGACGTGGGTTCACCGGTGGGTTGGACGCCTTGGAGGGTTCCTGACACGTTGTCTGGTGGACGAGCTATCACAATTCGACCGGTTGACATCCTAGTAGTTCGGCAAAGTATGAAGGAAACGAACCTAATATAGTTTCCAAGCTGCCCGGAGAGAAACAGCAGGGAAACTCTATCACTGGCTCATAATCAGCGGGAGTCAATAACGCAAAGAACCGCACGCACTTAACCAGAGCCTCAGTTGGTTAGTTGCCGGTGTGGATCTTGGGGGTATTGGTGCGGGGTCAGGGCGGTTAGCAGCTTGTCCATGGTTAGGCTAATGACCCGATCGATCGACGTTTCGAGAGTGATTCGGTGGTTTACTGACCCGTTGCTGATCAGATCGAGTTTCTTTTACACCCCTCTGGGACTGTGTCAGAATGGTGTTGTGTCGGATGGGGGGTAGAAATCACAACAAACCTCGAGCTTCTCATTGTGTTCTCTAGCCTCCTTCGTCCTCTCTTCTTCCTGAGTCTCCTTCCCAGCCTCTTCAGCGAGGTTTCTGGGGCCATCTGGCGGTTTCTCGACCTGCTGTTGGTTATCCTGAGCCCCTGCTGAAGGGGTTCCGGTGTTTTGTCTTTAGATGGGTTAGGCCGTGGATAAGTATATCTACCTGCCGCATCACCAGAGATGATTTTGGCTCTCCATCCTTGCCCACTGCCACATTCATCTACGAGAGAAGTGTAGTTTTAGTATCCCTAAGGATTTGTCACGTGCATGGGGGGGTCACACCGATTCGTGGGTCCGACACCCCAGCGCGTGTCTCTGGTTCCTGCGATGACCCTTGTTGATCTTGGTCTTCCTGAGGGAGGGAGATTTCCTGGTCGCCGAGGAGAGTTTCGCTGACATCTATGTGGGACTGGTTGCGAAATTCGCTCCCGGTTCGCAGGTCGTTCCCTGATCCGCGAAGAAGTCAGAACAGCAGGAGGTCAGGAGAGGTGTAAGACTGACGAGAAGTGTTCCTTGCTGAATAACCGGTATCCACGCCCGAGTCAACCCTTCCAGATATTCGCCTCGAGAGACTGGGACGAGAAGCATTGTTGCCGCCGTCGTACGGATCAGTCCCTGTAGGTTTCGAATCATTCACTTGATATCCCTGTGAAATAATGAACGAAACGAACACACAAGGTTGGTTGTACTGTTCCAGGTGATCCCGGGGTGGGTCTCCCAGTGAATCCACGCCTGTCTGAGATGCCGCTGGTCTTCGGAACATAGAGGGGATAACGTGAGAAATGAATGGGTTCAACGAATATGCAATCCCTTAAAAAGAAAAAACTCACGAGCCGTGGAGAACCTTCAACACTCCCGAAACTTCCGGACGAAAGTGAAGATCCTGATGCCAACAGCGTTGCATCAATTCCCATAGCTCGTCTGTGAAGGTTGGATGCGCCGGTCGAGGCGGACGCTTGCCATTCATTATTGCAACCATCACTGGCGTGGACCCGAGATCACTGAAAGGAACCGCGCCGGTAAACACCTATGATGATAAGAGATGGTGGTGGGTCAAGCTTCAAGGTTCGATGTAAATCACTCGCTTATTTCATACCTCGATCATGACCATCGCAAAGGAGAAAACATCTGCCTTCTTGCTGTATGTCCCTTCCTCCTTCAGGATCTCTGGCGCAGTCCATCGTACGGTAAAAACCCTCTCACCCGAACGGCTTCGTATGGAATATATGTTTTGAGTGACCGTAGCAAGACCGAAATCTGTGATCCGTGGGTTACCGTCGGCGTCTGCGAGAATATTTGGCTGGATACACGTCAATGTGATGGCAAAACGGGTTTAGAACAATCGCGTACTCCTTTGAGGTCAGCATGAATTACGTTACGGGAGTGGAGATAATGAAGGCCCTCAGCAACACCGGATAGCTGATGGCGGGAGTGAGCGTGGGATCAAGCACAACACCAGAGACACCTACAAAGCCGCGCCG
>Ga0307517_10010123_pt1 | contig 13244 bp, 17 predicted proteins | sample 23_EM_MG_FD_194515 | JGI IMG/M metagenome (GOLD analysis project Ga0307517, IMG submission 194515) | Populus trichocarpa ectomycorrhiza microbial communities from riparian zone in the Pacific Northwest, United States - 23_EM | ecosystem: Host-associated > Plants > Roots > Unclassified | place...
CTTTTTGCAGTTGAATAGATTCTTTCAATACCGAGTGATAGGACGTGATCGCCCCCCCCCCCCCCACAAGACATAGCGTATAAGACCTGACATGTTCCATTGAACAACAATAAACACCTAGTTTTCACAACACGCGGGATACATTACAATTTTCTACATCCTAATTCCTATCCTCTCCGAACAAACCTTCGTCAATCGTCCAGTATTACACAATGTCTAGAGAACCACAAGGCAATTCACTCAGCCAGCCGGCTCCACGAGTAGGCAATATGTACGGGCGCAGACGCAACGCCGTACCCGTGGATAGGGCATCCGGATCAGGAACACGGCGGAATGATCCGGGCAGCTCCCATAGTACACCAACACTGGCGGCCGAATCAGGCAGCTCGCACGGTAGACAGTGGTCAGGTCGGAGTTCTTCCCCACCACAAATCATAAGACGTCTTCCATCACGACCTATGAAGCGCGCTAGAAGGAGCACATTACAGACAACGGCGTATACTGAACATTTGGGGGAGACTGACGCACCACCACAAATCGAGACAGTTCGTCTTAGCGATGATAGCAGCGATGAGTACCAGAACTGGCGCAGATCTGATCAAACTGAATCAGACACAGAACCAGACGCAGAAGACAATGATATTCCAGATGACGACACTGCACCAAGGACTCGTCGGCGCTCACGAACTGCGGAAAGACAACAAGCAAAGAGCCGTGTTTCGACTGTGCGAGTTTCCACCACATCCGGATCGCCGGGGGCAGCGCCAGTCAGGCGCACCCCAGCTGCTCCACGACGTATAATCCAAGGTAGTGCGTACACTCCACCGACGTTCACATCTTCCAGTGTACCACCGTATTCATAGCCGCTGGCCACCCACAGTGCCACTACGTCTGCAGTCAGAAGCTCGTGTCCTCCCGCTGATCCGCGTACGCCACGACATGAGCACATCTTGCTGCGTACTAAATCACGGCGAAATATAGCCATTGAAGCTGAGGCAGACGTAATAACGCGGGCCAAGACTCTCATTCTCCGGTACACCATGTTTGTTAATCCTATTCCAGCACCTGCTACTTTGATGTCTGAGGTCCACCGATCTTGGCTGAAGGCTCTCGATGACATATCCGACGCAGGAAATATTGCAGCATCGGATGCAAGCTTAAAATTAGTAAGTCGACGCTGATACTTAAACATTACGCTCGCCGCCGAGGGTGCTTACTAAATGTGACAGATACGCGCGAGACACTCTGCCGTAAGATCCCAGTTTGTTTTCCATGTAAAGGATCGCATTGGAAATTTGTACGATCTCCCAGAAGACCCGACAGCGATTGCGCGTAGAGTGGACTACCTGCTTGAGAGGGATAGATTTATGTGCTCCCCAAGGGGGTATGAGGTAAGTGTGCGCTAGGTAGTGAGCCTGGCCACAACTAATGCGTATGAACATGACCTAGCAAATAACGAATCGATTCCTCGCGCCCCAGATTCCTGAGGCAATATGGGGAAAGTACTTCAAGGGCAAGAAAATGTTTGGGATTTCCGAACCTGATTTTCTTGGTCGCATCAATGGCATCATGGTTTGCTTAACCTGTGCCATACTGTGCCATACTCTGCGCGCATGGCAAACGGGGGTGCATCTTGAAACATGCGACTTCAAGCCGGAGGCCGTAGCAGGTGAGCCTGACCCTGAACCCGGTCTCCTCTCGTTCCGGCTCAGATGCTAACATGACGTTAAGCTCGGATGATCTTTTTGGCCGCCAGCGCGAGACGTGGGCCTCTTGCCCAGACTGGGTACAGACTATGATTCTCAAGAACATTCGCGAGCCCATCAAATCCAAGATGCAGCAGGAGCCTAGGGTCCGGGAAGATCGCCGTGAAGGGTTTACTAACGATTGGGCTGCAGTCGCTGCAGAGGTCCAGAGTCAGATTTCGAGTCGCGCCCCCACACGAGCAACTCCACGAATTCAGAGTCAAACTCCCGGCAACCTGGGAATTGGGGCCCTGGCGGCCCCCCCGGGTAACCAATTCGATTCACAAGAAACTGTCACGTCTTTCGATTTCAGCCAGACGGCCCGACTCGCCCCCACACGCTCGACTCCACGGATTCAGAGTCAAACTCCCAGCAACCTGGGAATCGGGGCCCTGGCGGCCCCCCCGGGTAACCAATTCGATTCACAAGAAACGGTCTCGTCTTTCGATTTCAGCCAGACAGCAACGCGACTCCTGAGCTTTCTCGATTCCGATCCACAGACCCCGGACGGCTCACAGGAGGTGGCCATGGGGCTAACTTTGGACAATACCGTGACTCCTACTACTTTGCGACAACTCGCGCTCAGCATTGAAGATCTAGAGTCGCAAGAGGAGGCTGCTGTGCATAGCGAGCCGTCGGATATGGAGCAGGGGCAAGGTGGGAGTAATGATGCGTGCAGTTAGGAGATTGAGAAAGTGTAGCATAGCTGTAATAAATATTTGGATGCGGTCGTCGCTCTCACATGTGGGAAGGGTACCCGGAGGAGCTTAGTATTAATATGAGGACATCAAGCAAAATCAAGGATTCAGAGTAGAATTAGTGACACGCGATCAGGATACGGTAAAACTCATGGTGACAGCGTTAGGAAAAGCCTCTAGGCGTAGGACCAGGATAGCATTAGACTTAGTTCACGATGCGTCAGAGATCACAAGGCGACGTCTGATAGAGTCACGATTGGATCAGGACGCGGCATGTATAGGGGGTAAGATCAGGAAGAACAGACCAGACGTCAGGAAGGGAGAGATCAGGATCGTGGGATCCGGACGAGGGAGGCAGGAGAAGAAACAATCGGGACGAGAGGTGGTAAGATCCACGAGCCCTGACGTTCGGTGAGAAGCAACCGGCATCTGGGCGCGAGAGTCTTAGATGAGACGTCGTCAGGGCGGGAGAGTCGTAGATCAGACGTCGTCAGGGCGGGAGAGTCGTAGATCAGGCGACGTCAGGACGGGAGAGTCCTGGATGAGGCGGCCTCAGGACGGAGTAGCGGAGCACCAGACGTAGTCAGGACGCACAGGACGTAGGGGTCCGAGCCCGGATGGCGTCAGGACAAATGGCGCCAAGTAACGCAAAGTCAGGACGCAACGTCGATCCGACGTTGCGTCCTGATTCGCGATTAGCGTTCCGGCGTCAGGTGCGTCAGACTCACGCAACGCATGGAACGCAAGGTATTATTTTTGCTGATGTTACGCTATTGCAAAAAGGGACTAAAACTTGAAATAGGTGTAGGATTATCGATCTGGCCACACCAGCAGGATTCAATCAGCATGATTTCGATGAAGACTTTCTAAAAGCGTTTTTAGCAACGAAGCTCGCCTTTAATTGCTCAAACAACCTTGCCTTTGGTTGTGTCTTCAAGTACATTCGTCCGGGAGTCGAAATCCCCAGCCCAACAACATTAACATGGCATTTGAAATGGCTGGGAAAGTCTATGGTGGATGATATTCGAACATGTCTACCGGCTGCAGGAAAGATTTCTCTGGCTGCCGATACATGGACTTCACCGAACAAACTTGCTTTTTTACCAATTGTGGCTTATTGGATCTCAGATAGCTGGCAGATGGAGGAGGTGCTGATTGGGTTCCAGGAAATCAGGGGTTCTCATACGGGGGCTAATATGGCAGGGATAATTAATGACGTTCTAGCCAGATACGGGATTCAGGATTGAATTCCGGGTTTCACCACCGATAGTGCCAGCAATAACCGAATGCTCACCGAAGCCTTAAACAATGCTTGGAATTTACTATCGGTTGAATGGTGTCAATTGGAAAATCATATTCCATGTATGGCCCCTGTTGTTCAGCTTATCCTCACGGCATTTATGAGTTCCATCAAGGTGAAATCGCGGGATGGTCATATGCCGTCTGGCTTTAAGGCAGGCTATATTGAGAAGGTTATGAGATTGGATAACGGCTTTCACAAAACAGTAGAAAAGGTAATGTGTCCAAGATCTCATACCTAGCACCTATATTACAAATGCATACGCACAAATTCATACGCACAAATTTATACGCACAAATTCATACGCACAAGGGTATATGCACAAATTCATTATTCCAAATTGAATGCGCGCCAATGTGAAAGTAGAACCAAGTGTTTTCCCCATTATTCTCACCTAAGATACCTTTAGTCAGAGATAATGCTAATAATGGTTTATAGCATCGGAAAATGAGTATTGCGGTTGGTGCTTCACCTCAACCGCGTCAACACTTTATCGAGATACAGAATAAGCGGGTTAAGATCCCTACTACACTACTTTATAATGTCAAAACACGGTGGAACTCAACCCTAAATATGTTGGAGAGATCTGTATGGCTGCAGGAATTCACCAAGGACTGGTTACAAACCTATGCCGAGTTTACGCCTCTCTGGTCAACCCCGGAAGAGTGGAGGCAGATTGAATACATCTTGGAGGTACTTCAACCGATACGATTTTGGACTTTGTGGATGTCAAAAACACGTGGCATCACCATTCATCGAGTGTTTCAAGTGTATCAAGATATCTTTGATCATTTGGAAATGCAAATTTTCAAGTTAGAACAGAAGCGGATGCAATGGAAGGTTGATATTCGTGAGAGCCTAGTGAAAGCTAAATTGCAGGCTGCCTCTTACTATGGTAAAACGGAAAGTTCAAGAGGTCTTCTGTTCGGCATTGGAACTTGCCTAAATCCTTATTGCAAACTCAACCTTTTCCGGAATGGCATCTTGATGCCAGTGGGGAGACTGAGTATGAGAAGTCATATAAAAAGGAGTTCATAGTGTATTATGATCTGTACTATGCACCAATAAATAATCAGGCACCTGATATGTCAATTCCACGGAGTGGTCTGAACAGTCGATCCAACCACCTTTACTCTTCGAGACACAGAGCAGTAATCCTGAGTGAGGCACTAGCGTATATCGAAACCAATTGTGAGATTGAGCCGCCTGAGCCAGACGCTGAGGCTACGGATCCCACACGTGAGGCCTGCCCAGCTGGGACTTTTTACGAGGCAAATATACTGGAGTGGTGGAAGGTTAATGCGGGAAGATTCCTGAATTTAGCTCGGATGGCTAGGGATATTCTCGCTGTTCAAGGGGGTAGTGTTGGAGTAGAGCGGGTGTTTATCATGGCAAGAGATGTGATTCCCTATCGGCGCTCACAACTCAAAAGCAGTACAATTCGATCTTCAATGCTGGTGAAATCCTACGAGAACGAAGAATTACGAACAGAGCTAGCAGGTCACGATAGTGAACGGGAGGCAGAAAAACTCGAAGAAATGGCTGCTGCGGAGGATTATTGTTATTGGGCTGATAGGAAGAAAGAAAGTATAGAGAATGATAATGGCTGTATCTCCGATAATGACGAATCATACAAGAAGGACACTGAATGGTCTTTCGTTGATCAGGATGGCAGACGAGCATTTGGAAGAGAGCCAAACGCTATACTACCTGAGCGTGGACTGCTTGAATCTCAATATGCACGGCCTGGACCACCTCGAAACCAAGGTGTAGATCACTTGGGAGCCTCCGAGGAATCAGATCCTGAAGAAAGAATCTGGGATAGTACAGTCAACATGTATGTTGCATCCGACACTGATGAGGAGGAAGGCTCACAAGAGGGTGAGATGGAGATTCCCAGTGAAGGACTGAGCGATCTTGAAAGTATCGACCAACAGGGTGACGAAAATTCCGGCTGCATAGCAGGCTCAAGGGGCCGCCTGGAAGAGGATTGTTCGGAGGAGGAGGGCCCATCGGGAACCACTGACCCACTACCGGTTATACGTGTAACCCGCGGAAGAGACCAGACAGGAACTAATACCACAATTCAAGTTCCACCCAGGAAGCGTGCCGGAACTGGGGGGAAAGGAAAGAAAAGATCCTGTTTCCACTAGGTTAATTTTCGTGTAAAATAATTATAAAATCATAGAATTTTACTAAGTAATTGGGAAGGCATTTTTACTATCCCTTAAGTTATCCTAGTGGCCAAGACATGCCGAGGAGGTGTCAAGTCAACAATGTCTACTGTAGTGAATGACGAGCCGCCATGGATTGATTGGAAAATGCCCCATATAATCGGGGGACTGCATGTGGGATCGGGCGGACGGGGTCTATTTTCTGACCCTCGTCCGCCCGATCAGACGTGCACACCCCAAGTAAATGTAAGAGTATGTAGAAGGATTCTATGTTTTCAGAGGCGGAAATTCAAGAAGTCTGAATACATTGTCCATTTATTCGAGTTCTTACCATAAGCTACAGGAACAGGAGCATTGTCATGAAAATCATACGCCCAGAAAAATCATACGCACACAAATCATACGCTCAGAAAAGATCATACGCACCGAAAGATCATACGCACACAAATCATACACACCCAAGATCATACGCTCAGAAAAATCATAGGTCCAAAATAATACACTGGTAATGGTGTCATAAATAATACGCACTAGTGCAAAAGCTAGTTGCATTGGCTCTAGTTAGTCGAGTTTGTCAGGTCATAGCGTGATTTGTCTTCCCCTATATTCTTTCTGTTTCCCCTTTTCTCCCATAGACACAGATAGCATTCGCCCCGCCGGCCTCTGAATCTATGTCCGGCACTGCGCCCTCTTGAACCCAAGTTCCTCCTTGTCCAAGTTCCTCCCTGCCCAAGTCTCTCCTTACCAACCATCCACTCAAGCACATTTGGATACCTTTATCGTGGCTCTATACCAACCGCATTTCATTCTATCCTGCTTTGAGCGGGGGGAAGCTTGCTTTGAGCGAGTTTGTGTGGCTGTGGAAGACTACGAGAGGGCTATCAAAAATGAAGAAGACGGATGCGGAGAAGCGCAAGCGGCAGCGCGAACGAAGAAAAGCTGCGAATCACCTCTACAACTCTGAACATGGGAGTGACTATATTGCAAATTCTACCATGGATGCCAAAGGTGTGTTATTCCCTACTATTTAACCGATCTCTCTGCATAGGCTTGCAATTAGCAATTGTTGTATTTAGCTTTCAACTCGGTCGCATATCTGTATTTAGGGCATATACTAATCTCCTCGTCGTTTGTATTAGATTCGGGGGAACGATGTCTATGGCTGGAGGGGAAATATGCGCGATATGCTCCAATGCGCACACCCAGAGGAAGCATAAATGCCACCAAACAGCATGCAGCGGCCACAGGAGGATAATTCCGGGCTGCTATTTAATGACCCCCACCAAATATCCAGCTTGTGGAGGCCCACGCTCCGCACTAGACAATAACTGCCCCCAGAAGTTGAGAGTGAAAGAAGCTGCGAAAAGAAGTACGATCTGCGGATGGCCTCCCTTGCCAGAAACAGTCGGACAGAGCGAACCCCTCAAGATTAGGCCGTTGGGCCCGTATGAGGGGAAATAGCACTCAAAACACAATACCGAGAAGATGGAGAATAAAATAGCTCAACACAATTGCCGAGGGAGCAATAGTGTATTTATTTCCTTATTTCATATTATGAAGGGGTTTGATGTTTCCTTTATATGTGTACAAGATCCACGATTGTTTAACGGCCAACCCTTAAGGGCGCCGGGTTACGAATGTATTTCTTTAAATGCTGACAAGGTTTGAGTTTGTACTTATGTTTCCTTGAGAGTTTTATTTGATATTTCTTGTGTCATGGTGCCTAGGGACCAGGATATTTTGTACTTGAGGATTATTGCGAAGGAAGGGAGCTTGCTGGGCAATCACCAATCCCTCGGAATAATCAACACTTATAACAGACCAGCCGAAGGAGGTCACACAGTCACCGCCAAAAGCCTTTTTGCTAAAGCCAATGAGCCTACCCTGGTGGTAGGAGACCTAAACATTCACACCACATACACTGACCCTATGAGAAACCTCAAACCTGGTGAGAGAAGGAGGGGAGAGCACTACATAAGATTGGCGGCATTGCAGGATTATACCATAATCAATACCCCGGGAATATACACGAGATTTCCGGACAACCCTACGCTACATCGGCCTTCCATTATCGACTATACTTTGGCAAACAACTCGCTACTTGGAAAGGTGTCAAAATGGAAGGATGTATACCAAAGATCAGGATCAGACCACATCATAATCGTTACAGAACTAGACTCAGAAGGGGTGGCACGGGCTAGAGCGTCGCTGGACTGGGAAAAGATAAAATGGAGAGACGAAGAAGGGGAACCTAACCCGGTTATCGAATCGGCCCTGAAGCGATATTTGACTGAGGGAAACGAATACAAAGAAATTTATGAAGCGGAACGAGCAGAACAGAGATTTGGAGACAACCTAGCAAGGCTGATCCAGATGGTCAAGAACTGGGCACCGCAAAAGAACCCAACCAGGTGGTCCAAAGCATAGTGGGCGGCTGACATCACCGAATTGAGAAGAGTATACACCTCGGCTGCCCGGCGGGTAAGGCATTACGGGAGGGGGGTGGAATAAAGAAATAAGGCAAAAAAAGCATACAAATCAGCGATAGACAAGGCGAAAAGGAAACACTGGAACAACTTCCTAGCAAGCGCGACGAAGAACGATGTGTGGATGACTCACCAATTTACAAAACAAAGACAACCTGTAAGGATACCGGGAGGGCACAACGATAGCCCGGACCAGACCTCACAAAAGATAATGGAGTATTTTTTCCCACCGAGCGAAGATCCGATATCACCATAACTCCCCCTTAGGAAAGAGCTAGCGGATAGTGACCGTGTGACCGCTGGCGAGGTCTCACAGACTTTGGAAAAGTGTAGCAACAAATCAGCTCTGGGGCCAGACCAGGTGCCATATGGGGTTTGGAAGAACATACACAGGATGGAAGGGAAGATAATAGCAAAGTTAGCGGAAGACATTTTAGAATGGGGGATTCATCCGCATATGCTAAAAGAGTCAACTGGAATTATCCTACCGAAACCTGGAAAGAAGGACTACACGGACTGTGCGAGCTTTAGGGTAATCGCCTTAATGCAAACCTTTTCGAAGATCGTCGAACAAATCGTCAACAAAAGGCTAATGGCGATAGCCTACAAGGAAGACATGTACTGCATCAACCAGACCGGGAGCCTACCACAAAGATTAACGGTAGATGCCACACTGTCACTAAAACACTGGATAAGGGAATCCCAATTCGCCGGGAAGAAGACTTCCACCGTCTTCCTCGAGGTAAAGGGGGGCTTTGATAATGTAAACCACAGTAAGCTGTTGGATCTACTGGGGGCCGACGAAAAGGTACCAAGATACCTAGTGGACTGGATCTCGAACTTTATACACACAAGACAAATCGCGCTGGCCTACCCGAGTAGCCCTAGGACCTCAAACAAGGCCGACAGAGGGATTCCCCAAGGATCACCGCTATCACCCTTACTGTTTGTGATATACGTCAGGGCACTACACCCCGAAATAGAACACTCAGATATATTTACGTCATCATACGTGGACGACTTCCAGATCACGGTAGCGTGAACAAGTTGGTACAGAAACACAAAAATACTGGAAGAAAGGATACAGAGGATGAACAGTACTGCTGCCAGTCTGGGGCTATCATTCAGTATTGCAAAAACCGAACTGATGCACTGGAGGAAGCCTAAGGAGAAGGGCGAAAGATCGGAATGCACGGTAATGTTCCAATCACACGTTATCGAACCCGCCGGGAAAGCAGTAAAATGGCGGGGATTCTAGCTTACGGATAAGGGAGAAACGTCAACACATTTCGGAAAGAGACTTGCGCTGGCACAAGGGACTTTCATACGAATACAGAGACTGTCAATGCCCGGCAAAGGCCTAAACCCATATGGGGCAAGGAGGCTAGCGAAAGGGATAATTTTACCAACATTGCTATACGGGGCCGAGATATTCGACCTGACGGTGACAATGATACGGAAGATGCAAACATTTTGGAATAGGATCCTTCGGTGGATTACGAACTCCTTTTATGCAACAAATACAACCGTTGTGTCAGCGGAAGCGTACTTGGAACCCATCAAGCTGTATGCGAAACAGGGTAGAGAAATGAGAGCTGTCCGAATCACTATGGCAGTCCCAAAGAACAACATAGCTACGGCGATGCTACCTGGAGGGTACCCTTTGGTAGAGGAGTACAGATACCCTACGAACAGGAGACAGGCATTTGACAACAACAAAGAAGGAATGAGACCCAAGACGTGGAACTCAATAGCCACAACGACGGCCCAGGTCCACCTGGCAATCGACGAGGTGGGGGCAATCGCAGCGGGAAATTACTCGGCGAGACCTTTCCCGATGAAACCAAACTGACTCTCAATGGTAACGGAACAGGTAGCGAAATCCTGGTTCAAAGCCAAGCAGGGGATCCGGAAAAATATACAGAAAGAATGGGTGGAATGGGAGTATCCGCCATACTACGAATACAGACCACTGTTTAGGGAATGCTGGTACTTCATGACTCTCCCGAAGTTCAAGGCAGGTCGAATACACCAGATGAGAGCAAATAAGAGCTATTTAAAAGCACAGAAAGACTGGTCAAACTAAGATCAAGACCTGCGTTGTGTTCGATGCGGACAGGCAGACCCGACATTTCGACACATTATCACAGACTGTCCAGCTCTGGCAAGCATCAGACATGGAAGGGACCCTGAGATATTTAACATAGGCAGACAGTCTGCGCTATGGAAAGGAGATAAACTAGGAAAGGCGTTGATGAAGGAGTTTTCTGGGCATGTGATGAAAAATTTGATAAACTTTCCAGTTAGGTTGGGAGTTTTTCCTTTTACGAGAGACGGTGATTTAAGGTCATAAATTGTTTGTACCCTTATGGGGAATGATGGATGAAGGTGATAAGGTTATTATCGTTTATTTGTTTTATGTAGGCGGTGATGGAGTTTTTTATGTTTATAGGGTTTGCTAGGCCATACTTTAGGGTGCTTGCCAGGATTTTCCCATAATAAATCGAGGGATTTAACAAAAAACAAAAAAACATGTTTACGGCTGGATATCGATAAGGTTTATTCAATGAAAAGGAATATTTCCCACATGTTGAAAACCCCCGATCATCCACGCGTCAGATACCACCAATGTGGCGATTTTGACGTTCTGGACTCAATCCTTTCGCGACCTAAACGGCAGCCGGATAACAACTTGAAGGAGCGTTTCGAAGGGGAAAATGAGCCCCAATTATACCGGATCACCGGTGACATTGTTATAATAAAGGACAAGTAAGTAATTCATCCTTTGGGCTAAGACTAGGCTTATATACTAAACTATCTTTAGGCAAGGCGTCCCATGTGTAATCAAAGCTGGGAATAGCAAGGCATGTTGGCTATTACCGCAAGTTGAACCGGCGGTACACAAATATGTTGCGTCACGGAATATAGCGGCAGATCATACCCGACATGGTGCAAGCGGTACGCGGAAGCGCTATAGGCCAAGCGGCGAGATGGAAGGCGCTCATACCACTCACAAGGCTGCGAGTGATAGTATGAAGGATGCTACAACCCTGAGTTCTCCTGCAGGAAACGGGAGCAGCGAACATAACCCGGACGGTACTTTGAGAACAAAAGGCTGTGTCATTGGGCACCGTGCCTTCGTTCCACGAATGGGATCACGAACGCAGAATATTGAACTTGGACCCGGGCCAGCCCAGTCATATAACACGAAATCAGCAATTCACGCACTAAAAGAATTCGGCCAACAGCTTTTACCATTGACTCAAACCGTTGAGGCGCTATTTCAGACTTTCCTCCCGGAGGAGCATTCCAAATACACAGCAGTCTATGAGACCATTTACGATGGGAAAGCTGACAATGTTGACGAGGCATTTGGAATATGGACCTCCCGCTCACTTGTCATCAACGCCAATACCAATAACCATAAGGATCTGGAGGACGTATGCCATGGGTGGTGTGCGATAGTAGTATTCGGAGACTTTGAGGGCGGCGATGCCTGCTTTCCTGAGCTTGGAGTCAAGATTGATTGTACCCCTGGTATGTAGAGACTCCCGCCCATCTTATCCAATTCCAATAAGTAACTAAGATATATTCTCTAGGTTCCATTATTTTCATGCGTTCCTATGCAGTGGAACATTATATTGGCTCTTTTGTGGGAAATCGGTGTAGTGTTGTCCACTTTACACATCAAGCAGTGCACGATGCATATGTGGAGAAGACGGGGAAGCCATTGTGGGAGTTCAATAAGATGCCTAAATGGTGGCAGAAGTTGCGCATGCATCTGAATGTATAATAATGTTCCTAATCATTGATTTTTCTATTTAGTATGGGTATACACTCACACCCCGCTGTCCCGGATCTTGATAATCCGGATACCTTGCTGTGTCGTGCGAATCTCAGTAAGTTCTGAATTTCTTTACACCAAAGCCTAGCCTGTTGTCCCGGATCACTCGCTATGCCGGATGGATTCTTAGGATTTTGTCCGTCCGGGATAGCGGGGTGCTAGTATATACTTTTGAGCTTGGCCTGCCCTCGTTTGCAAGGCTGTGCCCCCAAAATCATACGTCCAAACTATACGCCCAAAACCATACGCCTATAACCATACGCCTAAAACCATACACCTAAAACCATACGCCCAAAAACATATGCCCAAAACCATGCGCCCAAAACCATACGCCCAAAAGCCATACGCCCAAAGCCAAACCATACGCCCAAAGCCATACACCCAAAACCATACGCCCAAAACCATACGCCCAAAAGCCATACGCCCAAAGCCAAACCATACGCCCAAAGCCATACGCCCAAAACCATACGCCAAAGAGAGTCACCTAAAACCATAGCTTTTTATACACCATAGTGAGCGCCCAGTTTAACCAACTATCTGCAAGTTTAGGGTAAGTGATTGCCTGAACCTCAGACCAGATTTAAATAGTGGCTAGTATTTGGGTGGATGGCTTGCAAGGCATGTGAGACGTGACGCCTAAACCAATAGTCTTTGAATGAAAAGCCCAAAACTGAATGCCCAAAGCCATAAGCCCAAAGCCATACACCCTGAATGAGATCACGAAATGATAAGCCGGAGACCATATCCTCAGGAAGATAGGAATCGTGCATGCACCACTATACAACTATACGCTTAGAGTTATGTACCCGGAATCATATGCTTAGAAGTACTTAGAAACATACCTAGATTATACGCTTACAATCATATACTGAGAGCGATTTCCAAACACTATTTATCTCAAACTAGAAGCCCAAATCATAATGATAATGTGAGCACTATATTCAAATCCTATCTTTTGAGATAGTTGCTGGATTGCTATATGGAATATCCAAATAGT
>Ga0307517_10010124_pt1 | contig 13242 bp, 9 predicted proteins | sample 23_EM_MG_FD_194515 | JGI IMG/M metagenome (GOLD analysis project Ga0307517, IMG submission 194515) | Populus trichocarpa ectomycorrhiza microbial communities from riparian zone in the Pacific Northwest, United States - 23_EM | ecosystem: Host-associated > Plants > Roots > Unclassified | place...
CAAAGGCAAACTAATTGATCAAGGAACAAATATGAAGTGGGAAAACAATGCCAGGCCACATAAAGTAATTAATATCTGAATGATATTGTAGACAGGTCAAAGCTTCTTGATTTCAGTAACAGGTAGCAAACAACAAGTTTCTAGATCGCACTTATGGACAATACAATGTGTATGAGTAATAGATTGTCCCAGGTGATTGATAGACACATACCATATTTTCCAACAATTCCTGCCTTCTTTGTTCTCTTTGTCTGCAATCAAAACAAAAGATGCACAGCTTAAAACATCTAAATCCAAAACGAAGCATCAAGTGCTAACTGCATAAATCCTAACAGATTCAAGGTCCTTGAATCGGAAACTTCTTCTAAGCAGCAACCGAAATAGGCAACTCTTACAACCAACGAACCCAAGGACAAAAAAGAAGAATAATCTATGTAAGAGAATTTTTAATCACGGATGCTATTACAACAACCTAATATATGATAGTAACATGTCACTTCTAAATTCAGAAAATGAAGTAAATAAGAGATCATCAAAATCCAATCGTCCCAAATATCTACGAAGGTTATCACTTACTAAATCAAGCAAATCAAATTGCAGTACTCAAATACCAACCTATAAAATAGCTAAGACGATCTTTGCAAAGACAAGAAAAAACCTAGTTTTAGAAACCGTTTTCCATCAAAACATAAGAAACATACACAGAAAGATGGAGAGATGGAGAGATGGAGGGAGTACCATGGTGGTTGGTTGCCTTGACGGGTCTCTGCTTGTGGACTGAAGGAAAGCAGCGGCTGGAAATGAGAAACCCCTGGCTAGGGTTTCTTTAATTCCCCTTATAAAAGCTTCGACTTGTCGAATGGGCTGCTAATTTAAATCCCATCTGGGCCCAGATCCGTTTATGCGGTGGGTTTTTCTTTTTAACAAGTTTTTTTAGACTATGCTTGTTTATGTGTTTATGTGGTAGTTTTCATGTTTAGGTATTTTCTATAATTTTGATATGTTTAGTAAGCTACAAACCACACATTTTAATTGTTATGACCCATAAAAACCTGCGTTCCAACCGCAAACGTAGCAAAAGCCACTCGCGCTTGCTTTCGAGTGTGGCCGCTATTCAAAAAACATGGTTTTATTTGTTTTTTCTTTAAAATCCAAAATTAACCTTGGTTGGTCTTCTCCTTTCATCGATCTTTCCTCCTGTCTGCACTGTGCTTCCCTCTCTCAACCTCACACAGACCGCAAACCGTCTCTTTTTTTTGTTAGCGATCGAAGATCCCGGCCATTTTTGGGAATAGTTGAGTCTGTCAACAGATCTATTGTCTTCTTCTCTCATTGATCTTCCCCTACTCTCTCCATTGTGCTTCCCTCTCTCATGCCAAGCTCACACAAACCTCACACACTCACCTTATTTTGTAGTTGATTCCCTGCTCGCGCCATTGTTCTTCCCTTTCTCATTCTAACCTCACACAGACAGCACCCAGTCACTATTTTTTATACCTGATTGGAGATCCCGGCCATATGCTAACAGATCTGTTGCCTTCTTCAACTCCTTTTCGTTGTTATGGTGCTCCAATAACCAAAAAATGGTTAAAGACACTCTAACATTATTATGATCTCCAAGGTAATTTTCTTGTGAATTTATTTTAAAAACTTTATGTAACATTAGATCTGCTACAATAATTATACCCTTCTTCTTCCTTTTGTATAATTTATCTTGTTCTGTTTTGATTCAGGAACCAATGAGTTGACATCGTTGTATCTTGGGAAGAATAACAAACTCCCGATCTGTGTTAATAATATGTTCTGTTTTCTATCCGGAACTAAAGAGGGCTTGCAAATCTGTCTTCTAGAAAGCACAACAAACACTCGATCTCTGTTTCGGTTGATCCTACAAATCACAGTTGCTGTGTATAGTTATTGGTGGCCGGATTTTGGTGGTGGAGGAAGAAAAACTCGATTATCACCAATTACAGCCATAAAAAAAAAAGTTGATTTTGGTGTCAACGACTTCCATTCTGAAGAGTTTAGCTTAGGTGTTGTTGCCTTTCATCTTGTTTGAGATGGTAAATTTGAACTTAAAAAATCTTTTGGTTTATGGGTTTTGGATTTTTGGGCAGGATTTTTGTTTGTTTAAAGCCATTGATGGATTTATCAAGTGTCAACAATATTTTCTAGGTGTTTTAGATTAAAAAAATAGATTGAAAATTAATTTTTTAGACAAAAAAACCTAAGGCTTTGAGTTTTCGGCGACATTAAGATTTCTGAAAACTAGGTCAACAAATGACGTGTTAGCTGCGTTATTTTTTTTACCTTTGAATTAAATGGTGGATGGCGTGTTGTCTGCCATTTAATATAAACAAAATGTTAAAGAGAGAAAACAATTGTAAAAAAAAAAATATAGCACGCGGGCCATGTCTTTTTAATGGGCCTGACGGTGAATTCAGGCTTTTTTATGGGTCAGGCACTTGGGTAGGCCTACATGCCTGGTCTGTTTGAAAAAAAAATGTTGTTTAATATAAAAAAAAGTCTTCTACACTTGGTTGAGATATAATTATATGAAAGATAATTTAAAAAAATAAAAAAAATTGTTAGATCCAGTGGGATGCATGACTCATAGCTCGGGTTTAATATGTTAACTCGAGTTAATTTGAGTTTTTTTTTTGTCATTATTAAAATTAATAATTTTACTTTCAATTTCATCTTTTCAATATGAAGTTGATTGAGAATTGAATATCCTAATTTATTATAATTTATTTTTTATGAGGTTATTACAATTTCAAAACCTAAGTTAGATATTTGGTTGATTAACTCAAGTTTATGTAAATCGATCCAATATGCTAACGTTTCAATATTTTTTTAAAAAAAATACCATTTAATATGTGTTAGATTTTGAATTCTTGGTAAGTTTATTTCTCTTAAAAAACACATTGACGATGCCTTGACATTTTTTTTTTGCATTTGAAAAAAGATTAATCCAACTCACTTTTTTTTTGTGTTTTTTTTTATTGTATGATTCAATGAAAAATAATTCTAATAAGCAAAACTATTAAACGCAACTAGGTTCATTGTCTATATTGAGAGATCATATATCTGAATACATATTTATCTCTCAAATTTTCAATTATGTTTTTAGTTATCATAATGAATTTTCTTTTGCATTTTTTTATTATAAATGATTCTCAATTTATTAATTAAATTAATGTATAGGGTTTTTAATTTGTGTTTAGAATTTTCTTTTAGAGTAAAAAACACATTGTAAACACTTGCACATTTGTTTCTGCATTGAATTTTTTTTTATCACGGTTAAGCACGGGCATATAATTAGTGAATTAACTATATAGTGTTCTAAACTATAAGACTAATTAACTAGTTTTTCTAAACTATAGGAACCAAGTTATAACTTAATATTTTTTAAATCTCATAGCCGAACATTTTCACCCAATAAAAAGATATGTTTGATATTATGATGTAAATTATTTTTCGTTTAAAAATTCTTTTAAATGAATTTTTTTCAGATATTTTATTTTTATTTTTAAGATCAATACATTAAAATTACTAGAAAACATTAAAAAAATATCAATTTAATATCTTTAATGCTATATGCATTTTTAAAATGCATTTAAACATAGTTCTAAACAAAAAACAAATCTTTTTTAGACTCCATTTGATGTTTGATATTGCGGTCCAACCATACTTTTAAAAATATTTGAATCTTTTTTAGCTTGAAATTATTTTTTATAATATTTTTAAATTATTTTAATATATTAAAATTTAAAAAATAAAAAATATTATTTTATCATGTTTCAAAATAACAAATACATGAAAGACAATTTTTATTTGACTCGCAGACTGGAATTAAGAAGCCAACAACAACAATAACAATAAAAATTCATCCAACAAAAACAAAATACTAAAAAAACAACGCCAAAACAGAACATTAACGAGGAGACATTTTCATACTTGCATAATTGATTTAGTTTATTTTTTTTTCATCTTTAAGATCGAGAGAAACTGTAAAACCTTGGATCTTGGTCCTTGATCGATTCCATAACCTACATTGTACGGATCGGATCAGGATTTCAAATCGTTGAATTTCTTTGTTTTTTTTTGTGAATTCAAAATTCGTAACCCAAATTATTCAGTTACCAATTGCAATCTTAGGCATTTGTGTGAAGAGATTCAATTGAATTTTTGGTACTATTTGTATTCTCTACGAGATGCATTAGTAAATTTAATAGGATTTGATTAGTTTTCGAGCTCATTTTGAGCTTGATTGTTTGAATTCTTTTTTTATTTATATGTGCATTGAGGATTATTGAATTATAGGCAGAGATGGATCCTTTATCGTCGATCAGTGAAGAGCTAGCAGAGATCAATGGACAGATCGCCGATATTTTTCGAGCTTTATCGTAATTCTTCCTTTCTTTACAGTGTCTTTCTTTGTAATGTAATTGAATGAAATTAATGAACGCTGAAATATAAGCTTTGCATGTTCGTTAATTGAATTGTATGGCATTTGAAGCTGGAGAGAGATTTGTTGGATTTTTTTTAAGAGTCAATGTTCTTGGTTTAGTTGGTTAACTGGTATGGGTTTTGTAGAAAATTGACAAGACATTTGCAGTTATTGGTGGGTTAGTATGAATTGATAGTGAAATGCAACGTGTTTGTGTTATTGTTGCAGAAATGGGTTCCAGAAATTGGAGAAGATTAAGGATGTCAATAGACAGAGTAGGCAGCTGGAAGAACTTACGGGGAAGCTGCGGGAGTGTAAGAGGTATTTGCAAATTGCACCTTCTCTTTAACTCTCCTTATATATGCATGTTATTAGTTTGTATTTAACAGTTCACCATTGGCTGAATACAATTCCCAATTCGATATTGAATGAAAATGCAATGTTGGGTCGATTGTTAATTATGCTGATTTTTGTTAGGGATGATCTAGAACCAGGATGCATCAAATGATGGAACTCACCTTAGCGCAAAACATTTACTTTATGAATGACCAATCATGAAATGTATATTTTCCTTTCATTGTTTAAGCAGTTATTTAACAAAACTTACCTTAGCACACAACATTCACCCTCTGTTTCTTGGAAAAAGAAAATCATGTTTTATACAGTGCTGTTATGATGTCGTTTGTACTATTTGTTTTCCTAGCTTCTGTGAGAATTAGATGGTATAATTTAAGGGGTCTGGGAGTCTTTGACCAACTACAGAATTTTATTTACTGATGTTTCTTTTATCAGGTTTCCTATCCATGTATTTTCAACTTATTTCTTATTCTGAAACTCAAATTCTTCTATAGTCAACTCCATTTCTGTTATCACAGTTCCACATTATAGGATGAATATATTAAGAATGTAGATACAGCAATGATTGTAAACCCTAAGAACCGAGTTGCTAAGATTTGATACAATTGAGGATCTAAAAGTCTATAGAGGAGTGACAATCTGGACATCCCATACAATACTGTTAGGTTAATAGGACAAATATTGCTGACACTTTAATTTTACTTCTTTTCTGTCAGTTCTCTTTCATACTTACTCAATTAGAATTAGAATCAGAATAATGTCCTCCTGTTTTTCAGGCTTATCAAAGAGTTTGACAGAGAAATGAAGGATATGGAGAGTAGAAATGATCCAGACACCAACAAAATGCTGAATGAGAAAAAGCAGTCAATGGTGGGCTTTTGATTTATCAAGAGTCTAATATTTTTGTGTCTCTTTGCATGTCTAATGTTTTCTGAATGTTGCTGTCTTTACCATGCAGATCAAAGAGTTGAATTCATATGTTGCTCTTAAAAAACAGTAAGTTTGTCATCAGTTTCTAAGTTTCCATCTATGTTTAATATGGCACCAAGAGATATTATCATGAAGAAACTATGACATATTGTTCTTACAATTAAAACATGTAAAGACAATCTGATGTCTTCTTTTCTCTACTGGGTGAAGTAGGGAATGATATAATTGTTTATTCCAGTTATAGGATTATGAATTTTTTTTTCCAAACTAAACACTAACTTAATTTCACTTTCTGAAGTTCATATTTTCATTTTCAGTCACAGAGAAATCTTTGAAAAAATTTTGCCAGTTTTTTTTCGAAAAACTTTATGAGGAATTTATCTGTTTGGTTAATATTTCTTTCAAAGTTGACACCCCTTCCAGCCCAAAAGAAGAAAAAGAAAAAAGCAAAAAGTTGAAATTTGTTGATGCTTGTGGTAAATTGGCAACATCATATGTCCTGATATACAATGCCTTTTCTTTGTTGGTAGTGTGCATTTGTGCCTTTTCCTTCCACATTTCTTTTTACAGTCTTCAAATCTGATTGTTAGTTGATTTTGAAAAGTTGAGTTTTGGTCCACAAGTCTTCACCATGGTATGTCAATGGCTCTTTTTTCTGGTCATTGTACTAGAAATAGACATTCCTCGACGAGATTTTGTTCGAAGTTGTTTAACTTTCTCTCAACTAGCAAATTATATTTGGATGGTCAACGATTTTGGCTTCAAATTGATCTAAACTAACCACTGTTTCAGTTACCTTCGGAACGACTGAAGAATATATGTTCTCAAATTCTTGGTGAATTCACTTATTTATCCTTAAAATTGAAGATCATGGGATTTTGTCTCAGAATTTTGAAGGATAGAACCCATACATGATTGTTTGCATTTTTCTGAATAAAATATGTTGGTGATTTGTCCTGTTAATGATTTTGTTCTCTATACAAGAATACTTCTGTTGCCTAAAAATATCTGATTTCTTTTATCATGTGTGGTTAATTATTTTACATGTTACCTATAATAATTAACAACTGTTTAATAATCTTTTGCCGTGCTTCTAATCCTTTGTTTGCTCTGTTTCGACATTGTTGTGATGGTGATACAGATATGCGACCAATCTTGAAAACAACAAGAGAGTTGATCTCTTTGATGGGCCCAATGAAGAGTTACATGATGACAATGTGTTGCTAGCTTCGTGTAAGTTATGACCTTTTCTGCTGTGCATGAATTTTTTCTTTGATATATAAGGGTTGTAAATGCTAAAATCTTAAGTTTTGAATCTTGGTGCAAGTAATCGTGTTAACTAACATTATTTTCTATGCTAATATTAGCATGAAGCTTTGGCAATAAATATGCAAGTACATGCTCGCTCACCTATTCACCCACTCAATATTATGTATAGAAACACCACCGCTTATTTTTGGTCATCTTGTTCTAGGGAAGTAAGTAAAAACATGAAAGTGATCTTGTTCCTTCACTAGAACTTCTATTTGCCTCCAAATTGTTACTGCTTCATCCAGCAATCCTGATTCCTTTTACTTTGAGTTAGATGTTGTAGTTCTGATATCTTTTTACTTCAATGAGTAGAGTTTCTTGGGGAATGTGAAGGGATAGCTGAACTTAGAAAGGGGAAATGGACCAAGGAGAGCATCCATGGAAGGATAAGTGTATGATGCACTCTTTTCTCCCTTCTTTTGTTTCTTCCCTGTCGAAGAGATCCAAATGTCAAAACTAAGGGTGTCATGTATGGCAACCTAGCAGGCCGTTCACAAAGGGTCAATTCATGTTCAGTATTTGAAGGTGGAATGCATTCACTGCAATGCCTGATATAAGTGGCGATGTACACCGTACATGTTGTCATTTTGTATTTTTGGGAGGCCTCTTGGACCTTGGGCTGCACAAATTGGGGGGGGGGGGGGGTGGTGGTGAAGGGTGTGGTGTAAGCCCTCCTCTGTTACATAATAATCAAATAAACTGTTGTCATTAGGACTCGATCTTGCTTCACCAAAGGAAGCTACCGAGTACACAACCACTAGGCTATGCCAGCTTGTGTTACATGTTGTCATTTGAGGAGATGAATATTAACTCTAGCTTTTTCACCTTGTCTTTAATTTCTGAGAGTAGGGTTGGATCCATCTTTGTTGGTACCATGATAATGATTGTGCTTCCCACCCTAACCTTTTGCAGTACATCCATCCACCCCTGATTGCAATGGAAATGCATTATTGATCATTCATTTGGTTATAGCCTTTCGTGGATGTGATGTTGAACTGGATTGGATATGCCAGAGATTCATATGTTTTACAGCATGTCATCCTAAGTTTGTTCACTCCAAGCTTGAGATTTTCTATCCATTGATGCCTTGCCCAGAATAGCTATCAATAAATCATTGGATCCTTTTTAAAAAGGTTCTTAGAAAATCTATTTTACCTGAAGAATGTGTAACATGAAAATGGTGACTGCTTTTAGATGGAAGAGTTCCAGGTAAAATGTAATAGATGATTTAGCAGAAGGGTGTGAATGAGTTTGGTGCTCTCCTTGGAGATGTGCAAACTTATTGACAGTTATGAATTGCAGCTTTCTGGTTTGCTTCAGGATTTGGCATGTAGTTTTTTGCACTTGAGGGATGGAGGGTAAAGGAAAGAAACTTCTAATGACATGGCAAAAAAATGGGCATGGAAGTCACCATCTTGCTGGCAAAGGGAGCTATCTATAATAGTCCTTACTAACTTGTTTCACAAATAAGGATTTTTTTCTCTTTTATGTTCCAATATACCAATTCATTCCCTTTCTTAATCTTGTCCTGCTTTTGATACAGTTAAAGTGTTATGTTTAACTGAACAAAATAGCAGGCATTATAATTGTTTTTTTGTGGAATTGTTTGTAAAAAAAAGCTATATATTTTTGCAGCTATGACAAACCAACAGCTAGTGGATCATGGAAATCAGATGATGGATGAGACTGATCAGGCAATTGAGAGGGGAAAAAAGGTTAGTTTGTGTTATGTGACATGTTTTTTTTCTTCATGCAATTTATGCACTCTTCAATTCTAGCCTTTCTGGGTGAGGCTGACTAACGCTTTAGGTGCCTTGTTTGTTTAATGGAAAGCACTTTCCTTACTTTCTCATGTTTTGCTACACGGTGGAAAACTGTCAACAAAATTCACTTTCTAGGTCAAAGGAAAACTTAAGCTTTAGATGGAGAAAATTATTTTATGGTTTAAAAGATTGAAAAACACTTTCCATGAAGGACCTAAAAACTAAAGTGGTACAATACTTAATTATTCTTATATATATATATATTAATAAAATAATTTAAATTGTAATATTATTAGAAAATAATAAATTACTAATATATTTATATAGGACATAATATATTAGGAAAGTGTTTTCCATGAAATAAGTTACTGATTTTCCAACTCATTTTTCTTAGCATAGTCAAACACTAAAAAGTGTTTTCCAGTTTATTTTTCATGACACTGCCAATTATTGAAAAATAATCCACTTTTTTGGAATTTGTTTTCCAAAACAAAACTACTTTCTAGCAAACAAACGAAGCCCAAAATTTAAAAAAATTCTCCAAGATACCTCACCTCTTTTCATTCTGTTTGTCAGATTTAGATGGCTTGCCATATAATTTTTCATCCACTGGAAAGTTATACACAATTCTCTCAAAGTACTGTCTTTCTTGCATTTTACTTTCAAGGTTTAGCATTGCATCTGGCCCCAAAGCTTGGATGGCAGTCCTACCTTTTAATGAGGATTGAAAGAAATAAGAAAAAGCATCATCCCCAAAGAGACGTTCTCTCGTCTTACAATAGTAATAAGGGAACCTCTAGAAGAGAAAATTCAGGGAGAACTGATTGATAGGCGTGGAGGAAATTTCTTCAACTTGCAGCATGTGTTCTCAGTACAGTAGCTTGATTCCCATGAACTGGTTGTTATCTGAGGCAGTGCAGAGTTCCTGCATCACTCCCTGATCGTGTATTCTTGGGCGTAGCCTTTGAAATAAGAATGGTTAAAGCAGTAGGCGGGAAGCAAAAAGGGCTAACTAACAATCTGTAACTTGGTGGTAAATATTTAGGTCTTCCACAGAAATCAATTACTGGAATCAAAAGGAAAAAAACAGAAATCTTTGTTCCTCTAAACCTTGAACTTGATTTAGAAGGGCAGGTGGTAAAAGTTTGACCCTATTAAACAATGATGGTGTTTCATATAGGTCTTCTACATACGGACATCTGACATGGAGCTAAAGTGATTCAGTTACTCAAAATCCAAAGGAGAAAAATAAGCTTAGTAGCTTAAAAGCTCAAACTTGATGCGGAAGTGCTTGCTTTCCTGAAACCTATTGTATTCTTACTTTTAAACTCATTGTTTGTATGATTGCATAGAAGAAATGCTACTGAAAATGCTTGCTAATCTTATACCTGTTTCAAATCAAGTTTACATATTTCAAATTACCACAACACCTAACTCATTGCCTACCTATCAGAATCTAAAGTATGTCCAACCCCCTGCTGGCCAAAGGGACCTCAGCACCTCTGAACTAGACCTCTTTTAACTTATAAGCTCCAAACTTGCTATTGTTCCCAAATAAGGTAGAGTGTAGTCACTCACCTCTCTGGCTCTGTTATGGATTGCTTGCCTTATGATGAAGTTGGCTAGATTCTTTGCAGCTTTTATATTTCCTGTACTATGGGACCAACATGTATAGAGATATGAGAAGCCAGTGTAGCATTTAATAGTTTTGCTAGTATAATAGTTGAACTTTCAGAAGCTTTTCTCTAACCTTTTGATAAGATGAAAGCTCAATACCTAATTTCTCCCTGGATTTTGTCCTTGAAAAATTCCAAAAATTCCAAAAGCTATTGATTACCACTCCCCATGAGCCCTGTGGAAATTAAAAGGAAATCGTAGAATGGTATTTCTTCTTTCTGAGTTTGACATTTGACTTCTATGTTTTTTCTATTTTATGCTAGGTTGTTCAAGACACCATCAATGTTGGAACAGAAACTGCAGCAGCTCTTAAGGCTCAGGTATATACTTTGACAGCATCCGAAAAGTTAACATAATTTTACTTTGTAATATCCTGGAGTTGGTAGTTGCTTTTCCTTTCAATAGAAAAGGCAAAAAAAGGTAAAATATTTGATATTGCAATGGCCTGTAAACTAAGACCATTTTTCTGTGCAGACTGAACAAATGAGTAGGATTGTTAATGAGCTCGACTCTATCCATTTCTCAATCAAGAAAGCTTCGCAATTGGTGAAGGAAATTGGTAGGCAGGTCAATTTCTAAAATATCCACTTCCTTTTCTTTCATATTCCGGGCCTAGGTATAACTTCTTTTTACTCACTGCAAGTTTTTCCACCAGGTTGCAACTGACAAGTGCATTATGGCATTACTCTTCCTTATTGTTGTTGGAGTCATAGCAATCATTATTGTGAAGGTATTCCACTTACTCGATTTCTTTTAAATTGAACTGTATTTTTTAACCAATGGAAGTTTGCTTTTGTTGTCTGTTCTGAAATTATGTTAATCTCTGATTTTTTCCCCTAATCTAGACATAGAATCATGGACACACTCTTAACTGTTTGTTATTGGTGTCGGAGGTGTCTTAGCCTATTACCTTTTCCACATAACATCTTTTGCGGTTCAAATTAAGCAGCCTCCTGGTAATAAATTGAGCTTCCTTCTTAGATTTTGTATCTGTAAGAGCTGAAAAGAAATCTCAAAGAGTTGTTGTGTAGAACTAATCCACCTTTAAGATTGATGAAACCCCCCGTGGATACTAGCTCTGCTCTACAGACCCCAAAATATTGGGATCTTTACTGGGTAATGGCCTTTATATTCTAGGTATCACTTTGAGATTGCTGACAATCTCATATTTGCAATTCATGATGGACTTTTGCATTTTTTATTTAGGGTTGAAACATGTCCATGAACAGCGGTTTGCATTTATGGAGTTCATTTGTTAAGGAATTTTAATTATTGCTTGAAGTTTAGTTATCTCACTTATTTTCATGGGATATCTCGCGGATTGTGGAAGCTGCAGAGGTTTCATTTTCAGCCGTCGCTTCAGAAAATATAAAGTACCTTACAATTAAGACCCTGAATCTAAGATCCTAGTGTACATCTTTTAACCTCCATCACTGCAGTCACAACTCTGCAGATATAGGAATTTATACACGATCAAGTCAAAGCTTTTTTGTCATACACTATGAATTTGGATCCTGCAATTGGTTGAAGCAGTCTAAGTAATTGATTTTCAAATTATTTTAGTTGGGATCCGTAACTGCATTCAAGTTGTTATGGAATAATGTCTTAAATTACATTAGAGTTCAACTTGATTGAAGATTGATTTCGTGGTGAAAGTGTCCTCCCGGCTACGGTTTGACTAGATTGCTTATTACACAACAAATCTTGTGCTCTCTCCAAAACATTATTTGTGAAGCTGACTAGCTCACTTCAACTATCTGTTTGTGTCAATCAATGTATTTTCTGTAAACATTCATTATTTATCACTGCCCTTGATTTTTCAGCTCGTGAACCCAAGCAACAAGGACATTCGGGATATTCCAGGATTAGCCCCGCCTGCACCGTCTCGCAGATTACTTTGGATTCCTAATCAAGAAACAAGCTAGAAATGGGATTGTCAGGATCTACTGCAATCCAATCATTTTGGATACTGTTGGCAGCAACCAGTACTACAGAATTGACCTGGTGGAGTGTACTCAATGTGTTTTCCGGCTTAAATACCAATCTTCTGAGAGAAATTTATTGAATTGCTTCAATTGGAAGATTTCTGCACAACTATCTTTCAACAGAGTGAAAGTAAGATTATCCGCATGCGAGAGCAACTTATTTTGTATTTGAGATTGTAATGGTTCACGGATCTGTATAATCACCCTCGTATGATTGTTGTTTCATAAATTGTTTTATTTTTTTATTTTTATTTTTTAAATGGGGTTTCATTGAAATCAGTGTGGCGCCCGTCTCTCCCAGAGTGTTTGAATTTTTAGAACCTGTTGCTTTCCTCAGCCGTCACCCATGGAGGAACGAGGGAATCCTGAATTCGATGAGACAGCACGTCTATATTCCCTGAAAGAGTGGAGACAATGCGAGGCATGATCACATTGAAATTTGAACTCGGAGGAGTCCCTTTCTCAGTGTTTCTCGTGCCTGCTTGTCAACGCTTGTTTTCTTTCTGGGCAATGTGGAAGGACGGTGGATTCCCTGTCTGTTGTTTTTTAAAAAGGTGTTGGACTCCCTTCATTTCACATTGAAAGTACAGGATCATATCCCACGTCATCAAAAGCACACTGCCACCTCTAGCTTGCGTATGTGTTTATTATTTTTCAATTTTAATTTTATTCTTCAATGTTTTCTTTATCAAAAAATAATTTTATTCTTCAATGTTTGTGTTATAGTGTGAATTTCAAAAATCTCTGAACTTCACTAATACAAAAG
>Ga0307517_10010125_pt1 | contig 13240 bp, 17 predicted proteins | sample 23_EM_MG_FD_194515 | JGI IMG/M metagenome (GOLD analysis project Ga0307517, IMG submission 194515) | Populus trichocarpa ectomycorrhiza microbial communities from riparian zone in the Pacific Northwest, United States - 23_EM | ecosystem: Host-associated > Plants > Roots > Unclassified | place...
GTTCTCTATAGAACTGGGACTTTGATCTCGGTTGTGAATGTCCGATTGCCACTATAGTTTGCCGGAAGCCATCTTCACTGCGAACGCATTATCTGTGTTTTAAGGATAAATGCTTCCTCAAGCTGCCCCTCCCGAGGGAGGCCATAATATGGCCCTCTCTAAGAGAGATTTGTCTCCGCTGCATTAAGGGTGGTGATGATATTACGAGTCTCGTCTCTTGCTGCCTTTCCATCGAGAAATTTATTAGAAACTGGTGTTCACAAAATAAAAATCGACACACCCGGTCTCCGAACATTTCATTATCATTACTAGACGACGGGGTGCACGTTGATCTGACCGCTGGCAAGAAGAACCTTGAGGTGGGGAAGTTGTCTTCACCTAGCTTAACCAAAAGAGCATGCAAGGGCCTCGTTTCCACACTTCTTTCCCTTGTTCTTGCAATATTCTGTCTCGATGAGTTCAAGTCTAGGACTTGAGGACTTGAAAAATCTCCGTTCAAAGACTGGCGGAAGCCACCATTGATTCTCCAAACGTATGCAGCCTCCACAACTGCCTGTTTGAGACTCTGAGTCTACCTGCTCTAAACTTAGCTCAACACAAGCTCGATGCTTGCATTTTCGCCAATCAAAGCTACCTTGGATTTAGAAGCTGCGTTGCTTGTTTACCACCTCTCAATATTGTTTCGCACATAATTTTTTTTCCCATTTTGGGGTTGGGGTGTAACGCGCTCCACTCAACAGTCAACGGTGCAATCCAGCACTCTACAAGCTTCTGGAGTGGAGCGCAGTTCTGACTGGCAAGAAAAAACAGAGGCAGATTCTACATTGCGGCTGGCCTTTATGTATTCACAAAGAGAGTCCTAGTTAACATGGCAAGATCAAATCGGAAAAGAGAGCACTGGTGTTTTGTATGTGCATGGAGAAAAAATAAACAAGCAAAGCTAATTTTATCCAAGGAGAATATAAAGTTCAGAGGCGCTTGAGAAGCAATTTTATGGGAGGACAAACACTAACTCCTTTTTTTTCCCCCAGTAAATGGAGTGCGTGCTAAGCATCCGAGAGATCAGCAAGCAGAAATCATACCATTGTACATGATTTTACAAAAGAATGTTTTTTACATTTTATACTTTTTAAGTAATAATAATAAGGCAGAAATTTGTATGCCGTAAATCACTCAAAAACCTCTCTCATCATGGCCAGAAAACCAAAAAAAACTCGCCACTCGATCTGAACAAACAAATAAATTGGAAGACTGGAGCTGAAATTAATAACAAATTGAATAGCGTGATACAAAAATGATGGAAGAAAAGGCAGTCCCTCCACAGAATTAGGGGAGACAGCAGCAGGATCCAAACCTGTGAAAATGAGTGCAACTATGTCAATTTATGCTAGTGGAGCAGGACACTACATATTGGTTAAAAGTTTGTGTACGGATAGACTCTCAACAAATAAATCATTCTTACCTGATATTTGCTTTGGTGTCCTTCCTGAATTTAGCCTTCAACTAAAAGGCAGGCAACACAAGACGTTTTCTTTGAGAAGCACACTCTGTAAAGGATGACATGTAGAAAACCAAGGAAGAAATCACACTTGCCAATTCAATCAGCCATCAGCTTTTGGGGGCAAATGCACCTAAAGCACTAGCATGTGCAGGCGATAGGTTACTTAATAGAGGTTGCATTTGATGGCCATAGAGTGAAATCAGGTGTGCAAAAGCTCTTCCAACTTGAGCCTTGACTTCAGCAGTTTCAACTGGAGAAACCACAACCTGAGCAAAAAGATTGACCAGCTCTGGAACAAGTGCAAGGATCTGCTTTTGCATATATAAATTGAGAGAAACAAAGGGCACAGCATCAGTGATGGAAATAAACCTAAGGAATAAGATTCGTATTTTGTGTGTTCACAATTGTGCAACAGTGCGAGCATGCATGCGTGTGAGGGAGAGGTAGGTTCAAGCATCAGCAGAGTACAACCTGTTACTTCCACCACCTCATAATCATTTCAATGATCTAATCATTTTCACCAAACAATCTTTCAGTTGTAGTTTTTATCCATCTCAATCATGTCTACCCACACACAAGATTACCTGTTGATTGGATGACAAAACGAGAGTAGAGACACAACTGTAGACAGCCATGGACTCTTCATGATCTTCTTTCAGTGGGAGAACTTTCAGGAAAACAGGAAGAACCTGTGAAAATCAACCCAAGTGATATAGATAAGCACCATGGGAATAATTAGTCAAAAGTTACGAGGAAGAAGTAAGCAGAATATTAATGGGACGGAACGGGATGTTAACCTGATTTAATGGGACAGCCTGGGGATGTGCCATTATCATCCTTGCAACTGCACCAGCTGCATTATCCCTAACAGCATCATCTGGCTCAGGCTCTCCAAATAAAGGGAAGAGTCCACGCAATATATCACCATAATATCTGGTGTTGATGAGAGGAAAAATCTCCAGCAACACAAATGAATGGGTTATGCAAAGATGAAATTCAACACCAAAATAGTTGCTAGCACCTTTCTAGTAAACTTTAAAACTTATTAATCACATGCAACAAACTGTAGCACCACACTCCCCAACAGCCACAACATAAACATAGATTACAAAAAATAGAAATCAGAATTATCAATGATGGAAATATAGAAAAATGAACGGCAATGGGCCAGTTTATGTGGTTATTGGATACTTCAAAGTTGACTCCCCGCCATTTTTGCACAATTCTCCAACACAAAATGCAGCATTCCTCCTGTTAGTTGCATCTGATGAAGCAAGTTCTTTGATCGCCAAGGGCATCACCCTCTGAAACATGAGACAAGATTTCAGACAAAATATAAGAACTTCCAGATAACCAAAAGTTGAATAAAAAAAGTTTCACATTGCAATAAAATTACATCAACATAACCCGCAATTGGGGCACCCATGTCCTGAGCAACTTCTGCAAGGCAAGCAACCACCATAGTTCGATCTTGCAGAGGGCGTGAAGCTTTCTGCAATTCCAACCATCAAAATGATAAGAATCCAGAACAAGTCTTAGCACAAGATGGAAACTAACTGACCAAAAAGGATGAACTGATAGTGCACCGCAAATTTCATCAAAGGCTCAAATAGGTTAGCAAAGATGGGTGCAAAATGAGAACCCATGGACTTTGCAAATGCAGGAAGAAGATCAGAAACTGCATCCATAAGCACTTCATCATGTTCCGTATCATCATCATCCATATCACTATCATCTTCCAGTTGCTGACAAGCTGACTCCTCTTTAAGTAATACCAAAGTTGCATCAACAAGCCGAGACATATCTGTAATCAAATCACATTAGAGTGTGGCCCATCAAGATGTTCTATCTGCATCTACAAACTTTATTTTTCACAGAAAAAGCAAATACAGCCATGCTTACAAGGTTCAATAGCTGCATAACCATAATCCTTAATGATGTCTGCCACACTTGTACATGCTTGAGCAACTACTTCCTTGTCATCATCTCCAGTCATAGTCTTGATGTAAATATCCATCACAGTATCTGCTTATTATGAAGATATGTTAATTAAAATTTGTTTACCACTTAAAACCAGGATATAGAATCCTGGCAGATACAAACACTCTATATGCCACTATCAAGCCATAGCCCCACCAAGCATTTCTCTTGCTTTTTCCTGTTGGGCCTGCATAACAAGAAGCAAGATAACATTGTATTAGTAGAGCCCAGCAATAGTTACATAATTGAAGAGAAACGTGCATCAGGAAACTCGCTCTAAGCTTTTCCATTTCATCTTATTACAAGGATAGATTGAAATTAACTTGAGAATAAGGTCAGTAACATAAAGAGGGAGGGCCCAACTATTAGGTATTGACCATGGAATAACTCATGCTAACCAAAATGGCTCCACCTATCTATTTTTTTTTTTTGTCCAAAAAAGAAATAAAATTCCAACCAAAACCAGAAACAAAACTCCCATGGCCAGACTGTATGAAAAATTAGTAATGTAATAATCATAGGTCATCAGTCCATGGGGTGTGGCAAGGGAAGAATGATGGGGGACATGAAAAGGAAAAAATGTTTCTAAAACCATCAAAAGAAAGACAGGAATAAGTAAAGGGCTAATGCATACTGACATTTTGACTCTGGAAGAGTGCATGTGCTGCAGTCAGAATAGCTGCAAAAAATCAAATAATGAGATTAGTATGATTACGGTGAGACTTACAGTATGTTTGTTATCCTAGAATATTCATTCAGTCTCTACTATCTTTTCTATGAGCTGGACAGGCTTACAGGGCTTAAATCCCACTAGGTGAATGTGAACGATAAGACAAGTCTAGCAAGGCAAGAATTAGTAGTAATTGCAAACATCATGGCGGACATGCTCAAATTTGCCTTTAATATTTCAAGCTCTTTTCAATTGCAAAGGAAACAAGATACCCCATTTATGTTAAAGTTTCCATCCCCTCTCCTCTCCCAAATTCCTTCTCTTTAATGGTAGCACTCTACTTTGCTCTTTATTTAATATGAGAGCGACAAAAAAATTGACTTGGTTTTCGTATATTTATTGATTGATGTTAAATCTCGTGGTGGCCTATGTCCACTTTGGTTAATGCCTTCTAAGAAACATCCAAAAGAGTTCATATCGAAACATCCAAAAGAGTTCATATTGCTAACAGATATCAGATTGAACTAGGAAATTGAGCAATTGGATATACATTAACACAAAACCATCAACAAGCCATATGGTTGTTACTCACATTTCAAAGCAATGATAGCCTGAAGCCGAACATCTTCATGGAAATACCCTGAATGTCTCACCAGAATCTTTAATGTCTGCTCCAAATAGCTTAAAACATTTAAAGAATTCAAGATGTAATACTTCATTCGTTATTTTAAATTCAAACCTCAGTACGGTGATAGAGGAAAATAATTCTTAACAAGGAGAATGAAATGGATACGGGGCATAAGAACTCTTTGTGTGAAGTGCAAATAAGCCAAGTGCTTGAGTTGCAGCTGCCTTTTCATCCAACACTCCTGTTCTAACACTGATATTCCGAACTCTTGGTTCATCATGAGCTTCATCATCAGATGAGACTCCACCAAATCCATTGATATTTTCATCATCAGATTCAATGATGTCCACTGCAGAACCATCATCAAGATTGCAGGAAGCGAATGCCAGGGGTACAACATGAGGAAGATACTGTGCGCAAAAACAGCATTAAACATGAACATGGGATTTATAGAAAGGACCATACAAGTTTATTCCAGGACACTAAGTAAACCTGTGTAAAGCTATCATCCATTATTTCTGCTACATTGCTAAAGAATCCATGAGTATACTCCCGAAGCTCGCTGAACTCCAATCCAAAACCCTGAGAAAATACAAACATAAATAAATTTCTAAAAGGACATGCTATAGTTATTGAAGAGAACTGGTAATGTCATTACAGAAATTGCAGCTTCCATGAAAGGGAGAAGAATCGGTTCCATCCTCGCTCTCCCAGCAGACATGGCAACTATTCCTACAAGCTCAGTAGCCCTTGCTCGTGATCGGAGATCCTCATCATTGGTAAGCACCATGAAGGATTTCATTAACTCGAGAACCCTTTCAGCATAAGGAATGAAAGCTTGCTCAGCAGCAGTTGCAACTGAACCAATTGCAGACTGCAAAAACATTACTCGGTGAATTTAAAAAATACAGCCAAAAATAAGGCAGAAAAGTTAATTATTAATTGGTTTAATCGCATAACTTTGCAGGGAGCTTAAGATGCATCTTCCTTACCATGCATGTATCCTGCAAATTACGAGGGCTATTTTGGAGGGCTGCAAGTAGCTTCCCCATCAAAGGATCAAGGAAAGGAAGAATTTCTTCACCCATGTCCTCACAAAATGCTGCTAAAGCGTAGTATGACTTTTCCTATTCAGATTCAAATAAAGAAGATCATGTGGAATAAAATAGGTCATTTCATCGAAGTCATACGGTCGTAGAAATGTGATTTGCATAGTACATTGATGCTTTTGTTATGTTTACCTTTACTTCATCAGATGCATCCTCAAGAGCATTTAAAATGCAGGGAAGAACACTTCCATAGTGAGACACAATTTCAGGCTGCAAATGCTCAGCAAATTGACCCAAGGCAAATGATGCAGCCCCTCTAACCATTTGTTCTGGATCCCTCAAAGCCCCTAAAACAATATGAAGAACAGATTCCAATTTATCTTTCATCAACTCCAGACAACCCTCTGAAACAACACCTAAAGCTGTAACAGAAGCTTCCCGGAACTTTGGATTTGCGCTCTGACTGCTTAAGGAAGCAAACTCAAAGACAGTGGGAAAGACATGCTTTGAGAGGTTCAAAGCCATGGTGTCAATGACTTCTGCAGCTGCTCGATCAGGAGCAAGATCATCATCTTCATCAGCATCAGCTGATTCTGCAAGCAAGGGGCACATCACTTGCAGAATGGGGATGACCAGGTTATACTTTTTCAGGGAACCGTGTTTGTACTTTGCCAGCCATGAAATTATCTGAATAGCCTGATATGCAAAAGGTATGGTGAGTGAGGAAAAAATTGAAAAAACAAGACAGAGGTGCAGCTGTCTCAATTACACATGTCAGCTAGATTTAGAATGTCCAACGACACATAATTTGATGCACCTATCTAACCTGATGACGTGTGTTGGACTCCAAATTTTGACTAGAACAAACTTCAAGAGAGAACTGCACAATGGATTTAACAGAGTCTCCAAGAAGAGGTGCAGGAGATTCAATCAGTTCATCAAAGATTTCGAAAGCAATTATTGCAACATCCTCGTCACCAGATGAAAGGCATTGTCTAGCCACATTTAAAATGCTGGGAATGAACTGGCGAAATTTGATCTGCGCACACATATAGCTAAAGTCAACACTTGAAAATAGTGATGAGCAAAAACCAACCTCAGCAGTGACAGAAAAAATAGCCATCTCTTTTTAAATTGTCTTTGCCTAGGATATGTAGACCTTTAGTGATCACTGCTGAGATTGAATAATTCCTAGCAGAGTGGAGAAGTTGTGATTGACCTAACTATGGGTTTCAGGGAGGAAGGATGGAAAAACAGTATGGATTCCTTGGGACAGGATTCCTTGGCTTTCTTTGGGTGCACTGTTTTACAGGTCATTCCAAGGGTTTCTTTCAACACTAATAGGGGTTGGAAGGCTCTTCAATGATTTTCCAATACTTTTACTTGCTCACATAGAGATGTATTATTCTCCATTATGTAAATAAGTTCACTTGCATCCTTACTAAGATTACCTGTTATTTAAAGGTGAGGGATTGAAAGGAAAAAAGTCATTCATTTGGGGCTGTTTGGGGTTCTATGACTGTCTAAACATTACCCATGAGTACCAAGGAGCTAATTTGAACTTTGGTATATTTTATTCCAGACACTAAGAGTCTTAATTGAATATTATGCATTTCATTTTTGAAGCATAGACATTTTATGAGCCTTGAAAAATACATAATAATATAGTGTGGTGCAATGCAATGTGAAAAGGTAAATACCATAACAGAAGACAGGAAACACATGACAGGTGCAAATGGAGGAAAAATATAAACCAAAAAATCAAAATATACAAAGTGGTTGTCTAAATTCTGCCACAAGCATACAAACTGACCGCTTCATCCCCGTCATTTGTAAATTCAATAAAAGATCCCACTGCCCTGATAAACAAAATAAATTTTAGTGAGAAACCACACAATATTTTTTTTCCTTAATGAAAAGACAAACAACAAAAAATCTAAAAAAACAGTCGTCCATTACTTGAGAGCAGCAACTCTAACACGGTTGCTAGTATCATCCTGCAAACACTTGAGCAAAAGAGCTTGCAAACCAGCAAGATGAGGTTGAAATGCATTCCCAATAGTTTCGGTTAAAGAGCTGAAAAGGATCAATGCCACCTTGCATCACCAAAACAGAACACGACCAATAAGCTACTCTTTCAATTCTTGTAAAACCAGCAGAGACACGTAAATTGTCAGACAGAGGAAAAAAAATTGCACACGCACTTCTTATAGTAAGTAGGATCATGCTCAAGAATTCTTGATCAGGATAATCTTGCATTGCAGAATCAACTAGATATAACAATGAAGAGAAAAAAAAATGGTTCTTACTTCTCTATGATCTTCCTGTGCACTTTGACTACATTGAAACAAAAAGGGCAACAAATCAGGCCATTCTCCAGCCGGAACTGCATATTTCGCAATTATACTCACCACATTCGCACTCGCTTTCCTCACTGGAGGACTACAAGATTACGATAAAAATAATTAAAAGAATCTCCACAAGTATTATTCATCAAATAATTAAAATAATTAATACCTGTGTTCCATGGTGATGCTTTCAATGAGAGATTGTTTGACAAGGAGTTTGAGTTGAGGAGGGAGTTTAGCCCAGTGCCCCGTGATCTTCTTGCGGAGGAGTACGGCGGCGAGCTGGCGGACATTGGGAGTTTTGGCGGTGCGAAGGTGTTGAGCAAGGGCTGGGACCACTTGAGGATCTTTGGCTAACCTCTTAATTTGCTCCTCGGCTTGCCTTCTGGCATCGTTGTCCGGCATCAAGAATTGAATCAGCAGCAATTCAAGTGACTGTGCCATCCTTCCTTCACTTCTTCTTCTTCTTTTTATTGCTCTTCTTCTCTGTGTGTTTTGTGTTCTCTTTCTGTAGAGAGAAGAAGAGAGGGCGGTGGCTCTGACTATGTTGCAAAGGGTTTTTGCTTCCCTTTGCTTGGTATTTAAGGGTGTCAGGGTTTTGATACCCCCGGCAACCTTTCAAATAATTTTTTTTTAAGAATAATTTGAGGCAGAGAAATTAAAGTAAGTTATTTTAGTCCCTGGTTTCTCAGCGTGATTATAATTTAGCTCCCTAATTGTTTTTTTGTGCCAGATGTCTTCTTAAAACATCTTGGTTTCCCTACATAGCAATAAAAAAAGACCTTAAATTGTCATTTGAGATTAGGGGTGAGAAAACAAATAAAAAAACTGAGAAAACCGGAAAAAAAATAATTGAAAAAACCGAACTGTGAAAAAAAACTGATTAAAATTTTAAAAAAACCGATCGGTTCGGTTTGGTTTCAATTTTATAAGCCTAAAACCAAAAAAACCGAACCGAACCGAACCCAAACAAAAAAAACTGGAAAAAACCGAGCCAAACCGAAAAAACAGAGCCAAGCCGGTTTGAACTGATTTTTGTCCTAAAAAACCGAACCGAAACTGGCCGGTTTGAACCGGTTTCGGTTTGGTTTCGGTTTTTTTTTAAAATAAATTTGGTTTGGTTATTTTTTTTGATAAAAATCGAAACGAATCGAAAATAATCACCCTAATTTAAAGATGGATTAATTATAAATATCAGCTCAGCCCTTTTTCACCGCATACAGCGCTAGACATAAAACAAAGAGAGAGTCTGATCAAGACCAAGAAGAAATCCAAAAATATTTGATTTATTTAAAACACAAAACTCTATTATTCTTCAATTTAACCACTGCATCACCTTCATTATAATAAAACAAGGGTCAAGGAGAATAAAGGAAGTATTTAAATATAAAGGACTGAGTTATAATTTGGCTCCGTACTCAAGGACTAAAGGATAAGTTACTCAAGAAATTAGTATATTTGTTTTTCGGTGCACGGTACAGCGTAGCGACAAGCTCACCTAAGGGGGCATAGTTTAATAAAACATGGTAAAGCACATGCATCGCCATGGTAAGTACTGACGTGTCTTAATAATTTTTGCCCGAAATGTCATTAAATTTCACCCACTCGTCCATAATAATTTGACATTGATTTATTTTTATTTTTGTTATTTTTGAAGATATTATCAATTAGTTCATGATTTGGTACACCCAATTCAAAATTCATAGTTTTTTTTTAAAAAAACAGCCGTTAAACATTTTATTACTGCCCTGACTTACATGACATCAGTATTTCCCTCTCCAGAGATTTGATTTTCAACCCTTCTTTTACGATGGAAGTGTTTAGATTTGTGATAATTGTTTTTCAAAGTAATATATTAAAGTAATAGTATTTTTATTTTTTAAAATTTATTTTATTATATTAGCACATTAAAATAATAATAAAAAATTGCAAATATATTTTTTTAACACAAAAACAAATATACTATATAAAAAAAGATTTTATTACTTTTAACTATCAAGTGAAAATGAGTGATGACTTTCCTACGTTTAAACTGGGAAAATTCCCTAACTTCTAACTGTGCAGGGCTGTATAAGCTCACCAAACCATTAAAACAAGCCACTGACGAAACCCGTCTCTTCTTTAAACAAAAACAAATCTTTAATTTTTTAAAAACACTGTTTGGCTCCGTAACCAGATTAAGGGCATCTTCAATCATGGATACTCCATCGATGAAACAGAGTAAAAGAACTAACTACTCATGTTAGGAATAAAACGGCTAAATATGATGGTAGTGACACGAAGAGAGAGCCCACTTGCTATTTGCAAGACAAATCTACGTACATGCATGTCAAGCGAGTTCAATCTGGCAGGCGCTAGAGTTGTCAGGTTCGCAATGGAAACAGCTGGGGTAGCCAGACCTTGTTCTTTATAGTTTGAACTTATTGGCAATAAAAAGGAGAACAGATTGCCCCATTGCCTGAAGCAGGAGGACTACGGTCTCCCACAATCGATTCCCGTAAGTGGATTTCAATTAAGGAACATGGCAAGTTAACAACCCTGGATATCACAGGCAGAAAAGTCATGAAAGAAGCAATGGGTGTTAAATATAGTCGTAGATGTAACACTATAAAGACACTGTCAGCACACTTTGCATGCCTATATGGTATCTATCTATCTATCTATGGAGTAAACAATAAAGAACCAGACTACAAATACGAGAAAGCCATGTTCAAGCCTTCGGCCTCCTTCAGTCTAACAACTGCTATGATAATGAACCAAAGTGTAACCTTAGTTGCTGGATGGACAGGCTCTTCTATCTTTACAAACTGGAACAACTGGCAGAGTAGAATCTGAGTAAATCGTGGCCATATCTACTTGTAAATCCATTCATTTGCTCGGCCTCCAGACTCATCCATGTCTATGAAAATGCTGACTGCCTGTAGCAAGTGTAACAAGAAATACCATGTGAGGTAAAGATTACACAGAAAGAAACAAGACTAATGCATGGGTATGCAAGTATTTCTTGTTCTTCTTCTTCCTTTTCCATTCAACTCAATCTAGATCATTCATGCTTGTATTCCTCAGATCACAGGACAACTTATATTTCCTGCAAGCATCGTGCAGAGTGAAACATCATTAAATTGCAGATTTACCAGAGAGGACAAGGCATCTGAACACTCAAACTCCCATACTCATAGCAGAATTTCTATGTAGAAATGCTTTTGGGCAAGATAATCCTTAAATATCGAAACGCTTCCCCATATATCTCCCACCTTTGAAGTTAATTTGCATCACACCTTGTGTGCAGCGTAATATATTAAATGCTTTACGTAAAAATGATCTATCTTCTTCAATAGACAATGACAAGCCAAATATCATGTACTTCCACTCAGATGACTTTACATTAAAGTAATTTGGTTATATGGAGGAACAGACTCGAGTAATCTGCTCATTGGGAAGTTTACAAGTAGAGTTTTGAATTATAGAAAAATGAGTTTATGCCAGTGGCTGAATTGGGATTTGAATTGGTTAAGGATTTTGAAAAGGAAAATAGATGGAATCTGAAAGGCATGTTGTTTAAATTTTTGCAAAGCAATGGATCTCAGATTATAGGTTCTTGAGACAGGGTCTTCTAATGGAAGAAAGGTTTATATATTATGGTATTACAGGTAAAAGAGGAGTTGATGGAATGGGCACAGAAACAACACAGAAGATTTAGAAGGGGCAGGTTTGACGATCCAACTTGCAGTGAAGGGAATGAGAGATGGAAGAGTATGTGTTTGCACATGCTGTGTGTGTGTGAGAGAGAGATTCTCAATATAGCATCCAGATTTTGGAGAGAAAAAAAAAACCTTAATTAAACAATGCAACACCAACTTACCTTCCCTATCCGAGGCCTCTCTTTCGACTTCTCTAAGCTATTTCTGATATGGGAAACAGCTCCCCAGCATTTCAATGTATTTGCCACATCATCCAGCCTCAATATATACTCTTCTTCAGTTAGTGGAAAGGATCTCTAAACAAGAATAAAAACAAAAGAAAGTGAATGAGGAATTAATATATTTAACGATGTAACCAAGGAAAAGAAGAAAATCCAAGAACTTCAGCACTTCCATGATTGTTATTTCCATATGTTTTGTGAAGCAGTTATGCTCAGGATAGACTTCAGGATGTTTATGAGCATTAATTAGGCGGAAGAAAGAGAAATTGGCACAAATTTTGCGTCAAAAGAAAATTTTCACATCAACATTCTCTCTTCTCCTGAGAATTTTACCATGTAAGTTCTCCATACTTATATCACCGTGGAGTGTAAATTAGTACAATTTCCCTTTAAAAAATCACCTCTACTTGACCCCAGGTCCTTCATATGAAATAACATCATAGAAAACTTTTGTTACTTATCCTTTAATAGAGAATCATGAGTGAAGTATTTGCGTGGTTTTTTATAGACTTGCCACGGAAAGCTAACCTTTACATGAGGGGAAGAAAGTATTTGGTGAAAAGAGTGCAATGAAAACCAAGCACGTCTATAATTGGATAAATTAACTTCTTTCACATTTTGATTGAAGCAACCATCTTGCATGCAACATATTTAAAGAAAAAATCACTGCCTGCATACTTCTGATAAGCAGCTTTTCTGTTGCTTGGAAAATATAAATTCACGGAACAATTCTGATACTTAGTGATGCCATTGGTTGTCATAATGCATCCACAAACCAGATTTTGTTTATCACAAGAATCATTCATCACGAGAATCAGCTCACCTGCTCCCTGTACTTCCACATGACATTCAAAGCGAGGAGATTTCTACCCATGAACTCCTGCATCATGAAATTTGGAAGTAATCTGTGAATTTCCAGAAAAGAAACAAAAATGTTCAGCTGTAAGGGACATGTACAGCACCGTTTGTCTTTATGTTTGAAACATGCTTTTGAGTACATTTCAACAGTGTGTTTGGCTTGAATAAACATCAAATTGATACATCTTTTTAGTCTTTTCTGATGGTTTTGATATACTAATGTCAAAAAAAAAAAAAAAAAACTGAGAAAAAATCATTTTATTTCAAGCGAAAACCATTTTTGA
>Ga0307517_10010126_pt1 | contig 13239 bp, 12 predicted proteins | sample 23_EM_MG_FD_194515 | JGI IMG/M metagenome (GOLD analysis project Ga0307517, IMG submission 194515) | Populus trichocarpa ectomycorrhiza microbial communities from riparian zone in the Pacific Northwest, United States - 23_EM | ecosystem: Host-associated > Plants > Roots > Unclassified | place...
CAAAAGGCGGGACAGAGGGATCCATATGGTATTCGTGTAACCTGACAGGTCACGTTACGCGGAAATCTCGAGATAGTGTACGTGGTGTTTCTGAAAGTGCAAATTGCACTTGGAGGGAAAATAGGGGGGTTCAATCTCTTTTATTTATAACTATATAGCTAATGGAGCGACTACCTATCCGGGCTTGCACAACCATACGGCAGTACGTTCCAAGGAGTACGCCAGTCCCAAACCCGCCTAGCCCGCAGTACATCTGGAAAAGTACCACCCGCGCGATTCGTAGACCGAAGTCCGAGTATCCGGCCAGCACACGGGAATCACAAAATAAACCACCCAACTAGGGTACGAACAAAGTAAATCCACCTCCCATAGCCATCCACCAAACACAACCGCAAGCAAGGTCATAGCCACAACCAAGCCCACCCCCGGCAAACCGGTCCCGCAAACACTACAAAAGAAACCCAACACAATCTCAATGGCGCCCACCACGCCCCTTCCGACGCCGACCACGGCCGACGGTAATAAAACCAGGATCACGAACATGACGATCGGATCCTTCCCCCCCAGCAGCCGAAGCCACCGGAGAACTGGTACGACCAGCGGGAACCGGAGGAGGCGACGAGGAGACCTCAATCACCCGAGCCTTCCGAGAAGCCACGCCAGCCTCATCGTCCACCCAACGCACACGACGTGGGTGACGTCCGGCAACAGCCCCATCAGCCGACGGCGACCGTTCAACCTGAACCTCCACCGGTAACACTGGCTCAGCCACATCGGGCTCAGGCTCCTGCGCCATGACAGCGGAAGCCACAGTAGTCACCGTCAACGCCTCCACATGCGCCCCGAGGGACGCCACCGTAAGCGCAGCAGGCTCAGCCACCGGGGCGAGCACCGCCACTTCATCAGCCACCCCCTCACGAAGAGGAGAAGAGGCTTCAGCACCGTCACCCTCACGAGAGAGGGGAGCGACCGAACGAAGAGCATCGAGCTCACGGCGGAGGGACTCACTCTCCAGAGCCGACAAATGAAGCCGACGGGAGAGGACGGAAATGTGATGGCGGAGGCGGGAAACCTCAGCCTCGAGGGCCAAAGTTTTCTCGACCGTCCGACCAAGAGCCAGACCCGATCTCGCGACCGCGGCGGCAGAAAAGGTTGAGGAGCCTCGCTTAACCATGACGATCAACTCGCGAAGGAAGACCGACCGTGTCAACTAACCGACCGATGGGAAGATAACCACCGACCTTTCGACCGTACCGAAGGGAGGAAACCGCCAGCACTCAACCAAAGGAGGAAGAAGCAGGTGCGTCAACCCCGAAAGGAAGGAAGAAGCAGAGGGCAAGCCGACCGAAGGAAGAAAAAAGCAGAGGGGAAAGATGAGGAACCTCAGGATTCCAAACGATCGTGATCGAAAGGAAAGAATTAAAATCAAGCAGAGCCCAGCGGAGTACTTGAAGTTAAAGACTTGAAGCTATCGCGAGAACGGGGACGATAAGAATCAAGGATGCTAACTCGTTGAAAACCAGAATGTGACGGATCACAAGGAGGTTACGTGGCCAATTTTCAGAAAGTGAGGAAAATAGGGGGGAAGAAGCATGGAAAAGAAACCTTGAGTTAGCGTTGTACTTGTATGCACGGATAGATAGCTTCAATGCAGCGCTCCAACAGTGACAGATTCTCATCATGAGGAGCATGAGATCACATTAAGGAACCATTGATGATTACCGATATTATTCAGTGATGGGCTTTTGTAACACAGGTTTCCTGTAACCTAATTTCCGTTCTTTCTAAATACATATACTTAATGGTACCCGTAAAGTGCAATGTCCGGAACGGCCTGAAATCAGTTGACGAAAAGCAAGTTGCAGTGTTTTGCCAAGTTGAAGATGGTTTCACAAACAAACAGAAACGTGCTGCCCCTGAGATGGCCCAAGCGTCAACAAGATTAGATAGAAGACAATCCCATAAACCACCAATTTGGGATGTCACCAAAATATCCACCATCTCCCGACTTCACCCCCCCCCTCCGAGATCGGCTTGCCCTCAACAATCAAGACAAGCATCTAACGCTCCCCGCACTGTACTCAAATTAAACGCGCAGCACGCATAAGCCATGCTTCCTCCCTCCCCGGTAACTCCACTGGCCGTAGCCCTTCTCGCCCTTCCCTTCGTATCCGCCCAGAATAATGTGACGTCGCTCACGGGTACCTGGTCATCCAAATCAAATGCAGTCTTCACTGGGCCGGCAAGTAACCGCCTTTCATTATAATATTATCATGTTATGCTTCCTACTGCTCAGCGTGAGGCATCCACATCGAGCAATGCTGATTAAGGGGTAATAGAATTTTTATGATCCTGTAAACGAGAAATTTTCCGAGCCTGCGCTCACGGGTGCATCCTATTCGTTTACGGATGATGGATTTTATGAAGAAGCAGTTTATGTTGCCGTTGCCAATCGTGGGTTCCCCCCAAGGCGCCAAAAAAAACTACCTTTCGTTTGGCCTTTCCAGCCTGTTTCCCCGCATACGCTGACAAAGTCTTGGTTGGCCAGCTACGAACCCTTCATGCACAAAAGGAGTATTACAGTGGCAGCACGGAAGATATATAATTGCGGAGAATGGCTCGATAGTGCTGCATCCGATCATGGTAGATGGCAGGCAGTTGAGTTCAGATCCGTGCAAGCATTCGACAGCGATTTACACAAGATTCAATACGACGGAAGTCTTCAAGGTATGCATAGCCTACCTCTTGTAGTTTCGGATCGAAACCCCTAACAAGAGTGGTCTTCTAGAGGTGGGAGATTGTTGTTGACGAATACCGCGGAATGCACCGACTTAATCTCTACAAATTTGATGGGGCCCCGGTGAATCCGATGTATTCCCTCCTTTGCCCTGAAGTCCTTGATCTTCGACATCTAATTAGCTCCAATATAGGTATCTCGCATATAGCCCCCCGCAAATGCTCCCCACACAAACCCTCAACCCTACAGCTCTCGCTCCAAAGGCTACTAGGGCTTCAAAGCTGAAGGTTAAGCGTGCCCTGCCTAGTAATCTCAAGAAAGCCGAAAAAATCAATGCAGATAAATGGTGGTGGATCGGATTGGGTATGACTAGTATTGGGTTTTTAGGTTTCTTCTTGAAGTAGGAGGTCTGTCTCATTTTTCGTCTTTTATTCATAATATAATTATGATGGGCCCAGGGTACATGAAAATAGCGGATATGGATAGACAACGGGAACACAAACACGAGGTCGCCAGGATACAGAGGTTTTTGGTTCCGTGTGGTGCAGTCGTTCCCAGCATCGCTTTTTCATCCCTCCCTTCATTTCCCTTCTCCCACTTGTTATCATACCGGTTTTCTTCTTTCCTCCGTTTATATCACTCTGTCGCTCACTCACTCATTCACTGTTGGGCATCAATATTTTTCTCTCCTTATTGTAACACCGTAACAAAGCTACTTTACTTGTCACAGTCCTCACTGGATTTTGGATTAGATAGAACAACTATTGCTTTGGGCAAGAGTGATTTTTCTTTTACAAAGCAATCACAAGATTCGCAATAGTCATATGATACCACAGCATCCCTTGTCGACACTAGCATCCCTTCAAGCCTTAAGCAGAGGCACCATCGTACTTGACTAACTTCAACTTGTCCAGGTCGACACCACCGATGGATCGTACCTTATCGCTCGGATTCAGTGGTCAGCCATGTTCGGGAGGGAAGGTTTCTAGGACATACGTTGATTCCATACTGTGTCTTGTCCTTGTCATGCCCGAACAAGATGGACCCGCAGTTCTTGCAGAAGTGGTAATGGATGACCTTCTTGTGGAAGGAGTAAGGGCTGAGGTGTTCTTCACCTTCGACCGTGACTTTGTCGCTCGCAGCGAAGTAAAAGAGAAGACCGCGGTCCACGCAAAGAGAGCAGTTGCAACTAATGATGTCTTGCTCTTCGATAGGACTGGGCAGAATCACGCTGAACTTGACGCTCTTGCAATGGCAAGATCCTTCGTAAGTCTTCTCAGTGGAGGTCATGACTTTGTTGGTTTGTGAGGATGATTAACGTTTCTCTTTGTATGAGGAGATGGTGTTTTTCGCCTCCGAAGCTTCTTGTCGATTTTACCAAGTGAATGGGCGTACTAGGGCCTTTATATACTATTCTCCAAAAGCCACCTTACTAGGTCTTGTGGTTGGTTGGTAATATAGCTGTATATTTTGTTGACTCCTTTTTAATTCCTTGTTCCCAGCTCTCTGTGATCTGTATGTTATCGGAGAGTGCGGGGTCGACGCGTTGTAGAACCCAGGAAGCAAGGCACATTATTAATCCTAAAGAGATGCACTCGTTGCAGATGCATTGGGATTGGAGGACGGAAACTGCCCCTTCGAAGCGGCATACCGCACTGTTCCTTCTCACCGGGACAAGATAGGACAAATTACATACATGAATTACGCTGGGCTGGATAGTCGTATATGATGGTGGTTGTTTCCCCGTCAAAAAACGCCAGCATCCCCTCCAATTGCAGTGTTACCTTCCTAACATACCGGTATTGCCTTTGATGATAACTCGTGGGCCGACAACAGAAGTCATCTAATGCTAGTAGTTCACCAAATTCAAGGCGGAATAAGTGGGAGGGTGAGAGAGCTATGATAAAGAAAAGGCCACAATTCGGAATCTGAGCCAATGGTCTAAGCTTGACCTTCTGCAGCGGAATCCAATGTGGTTACTATCGTGACTGACCCCATTCAGGAGGCGGTGCGGTAACGCTTGCAGTTAGGACTATGTGTGCGGGGAGGAACTTGACACACATACCTGTAGCATTTAATCATTTTCATTAGCAGTGAGCGGCCCGTGCGTGTATTGACGAAGGGGAACCACAACCATTTCCATGTTTTCCCTCTGAATTGAGGCCCGGCCTAGCTAAGTTGGCAACTGACTAAGGAAGGTTGGAAAGGTCAACGTGGATGGTCACATCCTGGTTGGGTCTGCAACAACAACGACGAACCCCGCCTCCCCTTCCTCCGCCTCTTTCTCATCCAATACCCCCCCCGTTCCTTATTTCTTCCCACCCTCGACGACGACAACAACAATAACAGCATCCACCTCTCTGTATCAACTAAAAGGGCCATCTTTGGAACATTTCTTTCCCTTCTGAATCTTGAATCATGGGTGACTTTAATGAAGAATACGACGTTGTCATCGTCGGTACTGGTGAGTTTGGGGCTACCCTTGTCTGCCGTCTCGAAGCTAATTAATTGTGCTCTACTCGATAGGTTTGACTGAATGTATTCTTTCTGGGTATGATAATTTATCAGCAAGCTTTACAGCCATCTGCCTTCCTTTCTCCTAATTACTAACGTTCCCTTCTAGTGTTTTCGGAGCCGAGGGAAAAAAGGTTCTCAACATTGACCAGAACTCTTATTATGGAAGGCAAGTGGTTCATTACCAAAGTTCGGAATTCTCAGTTGGTTGCTAACTTCCTTCGCAGTGAGAGTGCTAGCTTGAACATCATGGAGGTGATTACACGATTGTTGAACTGCAGCGGCCGAGTTGTAGTATGTTAACTTATTGCATGCAGATGTGGAAAAAGTTTAGGTGGAATGATGAGCAGCGAAGAGTAGAGGCCGAGAGAGCAAAGGCTGAAGAGGAGGGAAAGGAAGTTGATGCCAGTGCTACTCCTACCGGCCCAGACCCTCCTGTCGCTTTCGGAAAGAAGCCAAGTGAATGGAACCAGTGGCACATCTCCTTAGTACCAAAGTTCTTGATGGCTGACGGCGAATTAACCAACATTCTCCACAAGACTGGTGTTACTCGGTACATTGACCTTCTTCAGGTTGGTGGGAGCTACGTCGTAAAGGGCGGCGTGCCTTACAGGGTTCCTTCCACCAGAATGGAGGCTATGACGTCGTCTTTGGTCTCTAGCTTCCAGAAGTTCTTTATGCAAAACTTCTTGCAGTTCATTGCCAACTATAAGGAGGATGACAAGTCAACTCACAAGAAAGGTGTGCTTTATCTCTTGTCCCAAGGCTATGGCGAGCTGCTTTCTAATACGAATGGGCTTAAGGCCTTAATCTTGACGAAAACAAAATGAGAGAGGCCTACAAGATCTTTGGCCTCGATGCTTGGACCTCAGAGTTCATTGGTCACGCCATGGCTTTATACGTCGATGATTCTTATCTCGACGGACCGGCTCGGGAGCCTATTGAGCGTATTATCCTCTACGTCAGATCCATGGCTCGTTTTGGGAAATCACCTTACATCTTCCCTCTTCACGGATTGGGCGAGCTTCCGGAGAGATTCTCTTTCTTGTCTGCTGTCTATGGCGGAACGTATGCTCTGAACACTCCTTTGCAGGAGATCCTGTTCGATGATTCCGGTGTCGTTTGTGGAGTCAAGTTTCCCCACCCCAACACCAAAGAGGTAGTTACCGTCAAGACCAAGAAAGTCATTGCCGACCCCAGCTACTTCCTTGGACAAGACAAAAGAATTCGTCAAGTTGGAAAGTTGATTCGTGCCATCTGCATCCTCACCCACCCTATCGAGGGCACCGATAATGCCGACTCAGCACAAATCATTATCCCTGCCAGTCAAACCGGAAGGAAGAACGATACCTACATTTCATTGGTTTCCTCAGCATTCAATGTTTGCCCCAAGGGATTCTACCTTGCTAGTGTCTCAACCGTTCTCGAGAACCCAGATTCCGGGAATCCTCATGCAGAACTTGAACCTGGATTTGACCGTCTGGGGTTGGGCTCTGGCCGCCTGGGTAAGGACGAGGAGAAGTAAGTCCCCCCCCCCCCAGAATTCCGTCTTTTGCTTTATTCCCTTCAATCTGAGTACTAACGCTTTGTAGGTTCATCCAAGTTGTTGATCTCTTTGAGCCTGTTGATGACGGTACTAAAGATCACGTATACATCTCCAAGAGCTACGATGCTTCTACACATTTCGAGACCTGCACCGACGATGTCAAAGATATCTACAAGCGTGTTGAGGGCAAGGACCTCGTTATTGAACAGAGGAAGGATGAGCAGCGGGCGGATGAGTGTTAAAAATCCTTGTGAATGTTTTATGGAGTACATGAGCTTTTGCATCTTATTTTCTTGCACGCCCTTTTTCCATGTTACCCAGTAGGTTAGTGCTGCGTGACATTTCACACCATGATACGTCTTTCTTGAATTCATACAATATAATATAAGCCTTTTAAATTACGAGATCGAGTGGTGTGCGGGTACTAGTACTATGATGGTGGATTAGGGTTGGGGCTCATGAGATGTCACTCGGTTGGATAGTGGAGTTGCTTGAGAATAAGCAGAGTAACGGTGTCGAAGTCTTGGTGCAGTGTGAGCAATTGACCGCAAAAAAATTATTCCATAACTCCGTAAATCTGACGTGCAGGCTATAGTCCCATGTACGAAACAGCCCGTAAACAAGATAGAAGAGCCGCTCCCCTGGAAGCACTATTACATCAACTCCTCTTCTTCGTGGTCCCAAACCCACCTGCGAACCCCATCATCCTAGCCATAGCAACCGCATCCGGATCCTCCTCCGCCTCCCCGTCCCCTTCCGTCCTATCACCATCTCCACTCCCAATACCTGCCTCCTTCCCTAGCTTCCTCTCCCTCTCCTTCCTCTCCCGCCTGGCAACCTTCCTCTTCTCCCTCTTCTGCACTCTCTCTTCTTCCTCTGCACGCGCCCTCTCTGCCAGCCTCCGCGCTAAATCCACCTCCTCCCCACCCACCCCCTCCTCCTCTCTCCTCCTCTTCAGCCACGCCAACCTCTCAACAACCATCTCAAGTGTAGCAACAACGACCTCATCCCTCTCGCCAACAGCATGCAAATGCTGCTTGGAATTAAGGTGATCCACCCACTGGAGCGAGTCCTTGAACGTGAGATCGCAAGCCTCGCAGTAAAACCCGGCCCCCCTCCCCCTCTTGCCCACGCCAGCGCCCGCCGGCACTAGCGTCGTCTTGTTCAGGTTCTCTTCGAGGTTTAGCCGCGAGGCACGCGCCGAGGTGCTGCTGGCGTCAGGGGGCGTGGGCGGTCGGTAGAATTTCTTGCCCGCGAGCTTGGCCTCGTGGTGGAGTTTTGAGGCGGCACGGTCTTGGGATTCGCGCTCTTGTGCTTTTGCGGTCCATTCTTCGCGGTTCCAGGTTCGGCGGAAGTTCTGGTTAGGTTAGGTTATGTTAGAACTGTAGGGAGGAAAGGGGAGGAGGGAGAGGGAGAGGGAGAGGTACAGTGTCGCCGCCGGTCTCGGTGCCGTAGGCGTTTTTTTTGTCGTCCGGCATGGTGGCGGTGGTGGGTGGATGGATGTGGGAGCGGTGAATGGGCGAAGGTTTGAGGCTTAAAAAGTTTGTTTCGGTGTTGGGTCTTGATTAGGTTATTACTATACCGTATTTTTTCGTGTTATCCGGTTTTTCGCCAAGACCGGGCGTTACTTAAGGTTGGGCGGTGCCTGGAGTCTAAAATTGCCCCTTTGGTTCCCCTAGTTCTCATAGTAACTGAGGTGTGGATTTCAGGTGTCTACTGTTTTGCGGCTGAGTGTGCCACAATCACCTTCTGCAAGGGTTAGGATGGTGATCAAACAGGCGCCACGCACTAACGGGTGAAGTACAGGACACCTAAAACCCACCCTTAGTTACTATGGCAATGGGAGCATTTAGGGGACCTATTTCAGACTCCAGGCACCGCCCACACAAAGCAACGCCCGGTCTTGGCGAAAAACCGGATAACACGAAAAAATACGGTAAGTCCTCAGGCAAGGTTGGTTACCAGGGGTCCTCGTCAGTTGCCCTCTTTACCCCACAAGCGGGCATTCCCGCAATCACACGGCAGCGCCTTTCTCACTTCAATTGATTATAATATAATATTATTACACCATCTTAGGATATCAGGTGCTGGTGCAGGCTTCACGATACCCAAATTTCAGCCGAATCAGACGTACCTTGTCTTGTTGATAGGCCCGGAGGAATTGTCGTTTTCAATTCAAGTATCATACCTTTTTCACAAATTCCTTGTTTCTGGCACCAAAATTGCAACACCTCCCGCTTCTCTTACTTAGGCAAGATCCGATTCACAACCGGCCAATTGAAACTGGAGGATCATGCGGTGAATAGCCTAGCTCCTGGCTAGCTACATATAATACATCTTGGGAATGAATAGTTGGCATTGATGTTCTTGTAGCACTAGTGACCCGGGTGGGGGTCGAATCTCATTCAACTCATTCGTTTGAGACCCGGTTTCACCACACCGACGGTGACTCTTTCCCGGGAACTATTCCATAGCTGCTGTACCGTACCATCATACCTTCTATGTACGGAGACGGTGCTAGTCCACTCCATGGGCATTTCATCACCGACGGAGAGTACTAGACTGACGGAGCTACGGTACGGCATGCGGATAGTCACTGCCGGAATTCAGAGGAGCTTTCCAATTGCGGGAAATGGGCTGGACCCACCCGAGTATTAACTTATACCGGTAGTCTGCTCGAGTACTGTATTGTGTTCCCACAATACTACACACGAAACCCCACCCACAACGTCATGATATGGAGAGATCACACAACCCACATAATTTAATCTAACAACCAAAGACTCCCACTGTAGGGATAAAGACCTACTGCGAGTACAAATGAATGGGAGAAAGCCCCCCCTCCCTGTGGTGCAAACAGACTAATGCATAACCTAAGCCAAAAGTAGCCGAGTAAACTACAAGATCGTATACTACGGGGATTTGATAGTAACGGAGATATGTTATAAGGAATGAAAGAAGATTCTAAGTCGTAATATGAAGACCTCGTGATCATTATCATCACCACTGCGACCATCAAAGGAGAAAAGGGAAGAAATGCATGTGAACAATGTCATGATAGGGAGAGGAAGGTTCATAAAATAAGGAGGGAGAAAAAACCTATAGAAACTCCGCTGCTTCCCCGCTAAGCTTTTTTTATTTTTATTTTTAGGGGGTTAATCGGTCTTGATTGTTATGCCCCCCCAGGCCTCTGCTCACTGGGCGCTACCCGGATCCAGAAGCCTTCTTTTGGTCATCATCGTCTTTTGGCATGTCGTCGTGTTGGTGAGTAAGGTTGTGCCAGGCACGTTTCAGGAAGCCTTCGTTATTGTGCTCTTCGAAGGGGGAGGGCCCGTCTCTGGATATTGATGCTTGGTTAATATCTGCGTGGTTGGAGTTGGCGGTGGTAGTGGTAGGGCTATACTTTTCTTTGTTCAAACCCATTATCCTCCCAGCCGTCTTGTCGTTGAGTTCGTTGGCGAGCATTTCTAGAAGGATTCTTTGGCGGGTTGTTAAGGTTCTGGGGGAGGTTTGTTAGTTCTGGTGGGAGAAGAGATTGCAAAGGTTGAGGGCCTACTTTGGAAGATCGAGCTTAAATCCAACCTTCAGATCCCCAACATATCTGGAAGAATCAAGCTTTCTCATACCCTTTCCACCAATAGTTATCATGTCTCCGGCATTTGTGCCAAGAGGGACTTTAATTTCCACTTCACTGTCTAGCGTCGGGATCTTGATCCGACCTCCCAAGAGGGCGGTAGTCAATGGTATTGTAGCAGTGTAGTAGATGTCCGAACCCTTCCTCTTAAAGTCTTTATGCGGTGCAACCCGAATATGAACGAACAAATCCCCCTTCTGAGTCTTATACGAAGCACCGGAGGCATTCGCCTGCGGGGCATCGCCCTCTCCACTCACCCTCATTTTCATGCCGGTGTCCACGCCAGCGGGTATGTCGATTGTGATTTTTCTGGCCTCCTTCATCACACCGGATCCGCTGCAGGTCTTACACTCCGAGCCTGGAGGAGTGACTACTCCCGCCCCGCTACAAGTATTGCAGGTTGAGGCCATTTGGAAACCGTCCTGCACAAAGTGCACGCGGGTACCTGTTCCACCGCAGCGACCGCAATTCTGCTTCCGGGTGCCGGATTTCATCCCCGTACCCATACAGGTTTTGCACTGTGCGAGTTGGTGAATGCGAATGTCCTTTGAAGTCCCCTTCGCAGCTTCCGCGAATGAGATTGTTATTTCAACCTGTTTTTTCCCTCAATCAATCATTCCGTCATAAGGTGTTAGCAGCGGAGGAAATGGCTCTTCCATAACTTACTTCAATATCATCACCCAGCATTATCTCCTCTGTGGAACCTCTCCTCCCCCGCCTACCACTACCATCACCGAATTGACCAAACATGTCCGCGAACGAGAAGCCTTCTGGGAAGCCCCCGGCAAATCCACTAAATCCTCCGGCGCCAGGATTGAATCCGGCGCTCGGATCGAATGCCGCTTCACCAAATTTGTCGAACTGTTCCTTCTTTGCCGGGTCCGAGAGGATCTCATATGCTGATTGGACTTCTTGGAATTTTTCCCTCGCCGAGGGGCCCTTGTTCTGGTCCGGGTGCCATTTCTTCGCCAATGAGTAGTACGCCTTCTTGATCTCGGAGGTGGATGCTGTTTTACCAACGCCGAGGACAGAGTAAGGATTCTTTATTGCTGCTTGGGATCTCGGAGTGCTATGAAAGGGCTGTAGGGAAGATATGATTAGTTAATTACAGCATGCTACTGGTAACTGCGTAGGGAAATACTTACCCTTCTTTGCGAGTGATTGGAATTTCTCGGGACTGGCATTGGCCTCGGGAGTGTCGGAGCATGAAAACATCTGAAATTTGAGATAGGATTTGAGGATGCCCGCAGGACACGGGCAGCTCTTGGTAATACCGGCGGAATGAAGCTCATGACTATCATTCACCACGGGCACTTCTAAGTGTGCCAATTGAACGTCTTGAATAGGAAGGTTCTGATGTTTCGCAGTTGGCTTTGGTGGGGCGGCAAAGGTAGAAGAGTGGAACTTGAATTTCAAGAAAATAAAGCAAGAGATCACATGGATGACTCAGCGGAGAAAATTCTTGATTATATCACGTGTTATTGATTACGTGGAAAGTTCTCGAATTGGTTTTTGAGTTTGTTTTGTGCGGTATCAATCGAGGCTTAGCTTGGCTGTAATCTAACGCAGACTAAGGACATCGGCCTCGCCACTGCCGTTGCTCTCGAATCCAACTCTCTTTGACCTGTAGACCGCAGCCAACCTTTGCCTCCCTCCTTCCTCTTCTCTTGGGCTCAACCCCACCACCCACTACGAGATTCTTATACATACGACAAAAACAATTCAGTAAAACAATTAAATGTCTCAGTCTGACAATCTCGGTTTACCTCAGGTCGCGGCCTGCCTTCTGGTAGGATACTTTGTTTTCAGGTGGTTCTTCAAATCTTCGGATCCCAGCAGTGTTTCGCCAACTCGATCGCCGGCTGTCGACCAGCGAAGGCTACAAGAGCAGTCCCTCCTTTTGACGGGAATGTTCCCTCAAGTGTCTATGGCAGCCGCACAAGCCGAGCTCATACGGAATGGTGGAAACATTGAGATCGCGACGGAGAAGATTCTGGCTGCCGGAGGGCTTCCTGAGGTAATTGGTTCCTTCTAAAGGATGCTTGTCAGGGTAGAAGCTAACCCTAATGTTTTTGTCAGCCTCCGGCCCTAGTCGCTACCCCCTTAGATTCCTCCGCCGCCAGAACTGCGCTTGCAACTACTACACATCGTACAGCTATCCACAACACCTCGGGAGCTTCGTCTTCTCGAGTTGGGGGGTATCAAGATTTAATCACTAGATACAACCTTCACGGCCGCCTTCACGAAGGGGATGCCTCTTCGTCATCCACCCTCTCGGGAAAGGGTAAATCTCCCCAAACCAGGTCGGACAGACAGTTAGCGCATCAGAATAAGCGGGATGAAATGATCCTGGCGGCTCGCCGTAGGATGGAGGAGATGGATCGAAAGCAAGCTGCCGCCAAGGGGCAATCATAGTCATAAAAAAACTACAATTTTATCTTCTGTTAGAGTTGTCCCAGTGACCGCCTTTTTTCACCCTTTTCACCTTTTCACTGCTCATCATTTTCCTTTTGGCTTGTTAGGCGCGAGATTCTATTATTTGGGCACTGGGTTTGGGGGCTTTCCTGTCAATATCATACTCGTATGAGAGCATATCTGTCTGGTCATCTTGCTGTTACTGCGTTCCAGTAAACTGGCCTGATGGTAGTGTGTTCTGTGTTTGGGTTGCTGGTATTTCCTTTTCCGTAAAAAATACAACAATAATGAGTTATCTTTTATAGAAACTTAGCCATGGTCCAGTCAAATCTATTTTTATTTTTATTGCTCTCGGGGGGGGGGGGGGGGGGGGGTCAATAAAAACCGGAAAAC
>Ga0307517_10010127_pt1 | contig 13238 bp, 16 predicted proteins | sample 23_EM_MG_FD_194515 | JGI IMG/M metagenome (GOLD analysis project Ga0307517, IMG submission 194515) | Populus trichocarpa ectomycorrhiza microbial communities from riparian zone in the Pacific Northwest, United States - 23_EM | ecosystem: Host-associated > Plants > Roots > Unclassified | place...
TCAGTCTAGCTATTTGATTATCCTTGGTTATGAACTTGGTAGCAATTTCACCGTCCGTGCCACCGCCTACCAATTAACCATGGTTGTAGTCATTGTCACGTTGACCGTCAGTAGAATGTTCGGCAATCGTACGTGTGCTCCGCCCCTCATTCGATTCTGACGTAACACTCAGCCTTTGTATTAGTTTACTCAGGTGCCCCATTGATGAAGGTAATATACCGAGACAGTGAGCCCTTCACCGGCATTCTCCACCGGAGGACCCATTAACATTACGTCTGCTAGGCATCGGATTCTTCCTGGTGTTATTCTGTAAGGAACCCTTCGATTCGTAGTTTCGACGCTAAATGGCGGGGTCCAGTTTTGACTCTTTCCGCGTTTATTGCTCATATGCTGGCACCGGTAAAGCAGCATTCCCAAAGTCTTCTGGTCCAGAATCTGATAACCACACACTTTCACGCAGCCTCATTTCTTTAACCTCCTGACCGCTTCCGCTCGAGTAGTGCACAGTATCGTCTGTTGCCGTATCTTGCTGAACCTTAGGCGGGCCGCATCGCAGAGGGTTGGTTCGGTGGCCATAAGGTCAACCGGTCTGGTCTTCGCGACCGTTCTCGAGTCAGAAATAAACCGGGCGGATACGGTTCAACTCGAGCAGTATGGGAGTGGCGAAGAAGATTCTAGCTACCGGGATTTTGTTGTCGGACGCAGTAGTTAATCGCTCCTTCCGATACCACCACGTTTCTATTGCTCTTATCTAACTTTATTAGATAAAACAGCCGCAGTTATCGCGGTTTATAAAGAGTTTGGCACGCAACACAAAGCACTAAACCGACGGGCTCTTCTCTCGTCGACCCCGGGCGGAAGAACTGTACCCAGCCGGATCAAGGGTCGTGTACCAATTCCGCGTAAACATTCCCGAACCCCTACTTGGCACCGAACGACTAAAGATCGCCACCCGGCCCAGGTTGCCAAGATTTTCACCGCGCGCACCAGATGTGGCCAGCGACATCTGGCCCGAGAGATGCTTCCGGACCGAAAAACAAACATCCTCCAGGGGATCACAGCAGTCATGGGAGTTCATTCGACCGAGTGAAACGACGATAATGAATTGTTCGCAATGACTGTGGGTTTCCCTATTGGTGAGATGCGTAAGCAGGATTCCCAAAACCTTCCGGTACAGGACCTGATAACCACTCATTCTCGTAAAGTGTGTGCTTGCCGACATCACGCTTGCCTTCTCTCGAGTCGTAGTCGAATCTTGCTAAACCTCAGACAGGCTGTGATGTCGAGAGGTGCCTCAACAATCGTAAGGACAATCATTCTCGCGTTCACGACTGCTCCTGGGCAAGAAACAAACCAGGGAGATTTGGCTCGAGATGTACGGCGCGTAGAATTGTTCAGCGGGCGGGCGGGGATTTTGTTGCAGATGCAGTGATTGATCGTTTCGCTTCTTTTGGACCTTGTCTTTATTCATTGGGGTAGTTATTAGGTGACTGAGCGACGATCCGCAAGATGGAAAATATACATATTGCTCCTCAATATCTGAGCACCCTCCAGGCTCCTCCGGACTGAACCAAACACCCGTGGCCTGTCTCAAACCAACCACGAGGTCCTCGAGTTGAGTTTCTCGAGTTGATGAAGTGAGCGATCGTGCTTAGGAAGCAGTTGGTGTCTGATTGGGAGTAGACACGGGCGGCATCAGCCTTGAAGTTGAGGGCAGCGCCGATGGATGACGGGTTCTGGTGAGAGAAACCGTTGCGGTCCTGATGGAGGTGTCGGAGTAGTTGAAGGAGGCGCCGGGGATGCGGAACTTTTTCCCCCCAGTCAACCCGACGAGTATTGGGATACTTGGAAGTAGACGTATGAGCTGGTGCTAATAATCCAATGTTCATTTTAGCTGACCTCGACACGGGGCCGAAAGCAACGGCAAGAGTGCATCCGAGTTCGCCGCCTCCACGAATCGATCCCAGAACCCCAGCGTTGATGTGGGAGGGGAAGCCACTTGGGGTGGAAAGTCCAGCGACCAAGTGCATGAGACCGATTGTGTTAAGGCTGTACTGAGGGAAGAGCTTTTTTTTTTTTTTGGGGGGGGGGAACCTTCAATCCGGAGAGTAGCTGGGATGACAGGCACACCACGGCCTAAAACGACGTTTAGTGGTCTGAAAATGCGCATATAGTCAGGAGATGATGACGCGCCTGGCTAACAACGAAGACCACCTCCCCATTTTCCTTCCTGATGAATATATTCGGGTATGCATGAGTCAAAACCAATCCGGAACAGGTTCCCCAGCGTCCGAGAAACTTCGGCTTGACATCCTCAGGCTTGACCTCGTATTCGAGCAAGACGTTGTCCTCCAGGGAGATCACAACCGCCGCACGACGAAACCCGGTGATCACTTGAAGCTCCTCCGGAGTAAGCGCATTTGAAGATTCGAGGTTGACGTGGTGTTCGAGGATGGAATCCGGGGGATTGAGACGATCCGGGTGGGAATTGGGACGGGGGATGGCGCGACGGAAGATCCGCGAGTCGACATCTCCCGCTCTCCCCACGGAGCAAGCTTAGCTAGGGTCCAGCCTCAAGTCTAAAGGGAGGGGAGCTCGAGCGCCCTACGACCCTGCACTTATTCAGACCTGAAGCTTGGAGCTTGAAGGGCAAACAAATGGGTATTCGGCGCCGAAGAGATCATCGCGTCAGGAAAACTTGCAGCGCTTTTCGCGAGGCACCATAGAGAGTCCTAGTCAGGCGCTGGCCAACGGGAACAGTCACCGTCTGTTGAGTCTGCCCCCTCAAATTCGAATTCGACGGTTTCCGTTTATCTTGGAAGAGTTGACCCAAACTTCGACACAGCTTTGTTTCCCGCGGTGTATCTGCCTTTCAGTTTCGTCCGTGATCTTGATCACCCTCAAACGCGCAGATTTTACTTGGGGATTTCTTCTCTGTTGGATGTATTGGCCCAACCGCTGTCAGATCAATTTCCCCGGGACGAAGCCCGGGAAATGTGTTCTCGCTGGAAGACTTACCTGACGCACCGCCCAAGCACGTTCCTTGGAGGTTTCCACTGCAGTATTCATTACCCTACATATTAAGCCCAGGCATTGTTCAGACCTGGATAAGAGCACTCCCCCCCTCTTCTGTTTCCTGCGATTGGGTCACATTTTAGGTCGGATGAATGCCACAGGTCCATACTCGAGCGCCCAAATCGAGGACGCGATCGCTGATGTCTTGCATATTCGGGCTGTCACCGTGAGTTCCCCCCCTCACTGCGCTCTCGTCATCCCGATATCTAGTGTCATCCCACAACGCTGACCAAAACCTCTCCCAATTCCAGTCCTTTCAGCGTAAGTCCCCACAGCCCACGATCCATCATTCAAAACCCTCACCGTTTCGTCGACGATCTCCGTCCCTCAAGTCGCCGCACTAACTCTCTTCGTAAGTCCCTTGGACTCGTGGCGCCGGAGCCACTTCTTCAATCACCCACAACCTTTCTGTCTCGGGCAACTGCCGATCACCAGGTGTACGACTGGCTGACACTCCTCGATCGTGAAATCGAGCATATCTGGCGAAGCGAATGGAGTATACCAAAGATACTCTTTATCATATCCCGGTATGGAACATTTCTTGATATGCCAATCTTTGTTGCCAGTGAGTCAGACTTTGCGCGTCGTCGAAATGCAGGGAACACCGACTGAGATTCCGCTGATTCGTAGCAAATACTGCTCCGCGTGGAGTGATAGGTTATCATGCAAGTGGAGGTTACACGAGGCTGTCCGCGGGCTGACCTACCGAAACCCTTCAGACATGTATCACTCTCACCCAAATCACCTTATGTGAGAGAAAACGCTACCCCCAGAACTCGTTCGCATTCAACTATTTGCTGGCTGGTCACAGGGTCAGCATTCTTCGGAGCTTTCATCTCAGAATGTCAGACATGGGACCCACACTCGATATTCTCGGCACTGACCCTCAAGCATCCCCAGCCATTCTCCTGTTGAGAACCATCGCAATATACTCCGGGTCGAAGCGCGTTGCCATCCCTCTATCAGTCGCCTACACGGTCCGTCCCCAGGACAAACGCCCGGGATTGTGTGGCTCACCATATGTACAGGTATCCGTGGTGGCCGGAATCGTACTGAACTGTTTTTTTCTCAGTGCATTCCCCGGTGAGTAATTTTCAGGTTTGCACGTCTGATATGCCTGACTGATGCTATCCAATCAGTTGGCAGGTGCTATGGCCTGAGCGTCGGCTTCGACCCCAGGCCCAATGAGTGTTACTGCGAACAGGCTAATTCAACGTCTTTCCTCGCCTTCGACTTTTCGGTGCTCCTCTGTTTTGAATTAGGTAATCGTTTTATAACTCGTCCTGCCACCTACCAACTGATCCCGATTGTAGTCGTTGTGACTTTGACCATCTGGAGAGGGTTCCGCGATTGTATGCCTACAATCATCCCTCAATCGATTGTGATACTCAATCTCTGCACTAGTTTTCTTAGGCACTCCATTACTGAGGGTGGTGTACCGGGACAGTGAGTCACTCACAGATACTCTTTTACCGAGAACTGACAATAGATCCGTCAGGTGTCGGCTTCTTTCTTGTGTTACTCAGTAAGGAATCATTCGATTCATAGATCCGACGCTAAGCAGAGGGATCCAGCTTTGTCTCTTTCTGCGATTATTGTTCGCCTACTGACGGGGGTAAGCAAGGTTCCCATAACCCCCTGATCTGAAATCTGACAACCTTTAACTTTTCGTGCAGCCTCTGCTCCTCGACCTCATGGTCGCCTTCTCTCGAATCGTACACAGCATCGTCTGTTGTCGAATCTTGTTGAACCTCAGACGAGTTGCGACCCCGAGAGGCCCTTCAACGATCTTGAAGTCAATCAATCTCCAGTTCGCGACTGCTCCTGAACAGGAGACGAACCAGGCCGAAACGATTCAGTTCGAAACACATGGTGCGCGGGATGATGAAGAGGATTATCGTCAGCAGGCGGATGAGGAATTTGTTCAGGGGCACAGTTGATCGTTTCGTTTCTTTTTTCCCCCCTCGTATTTATTTATTGGGGCCAGGCCCTCAGGTATGCATTACAGTTTGAGATTTGCGCGTCCACGAGGGCCCGAGGTTCATTCCTGGAACCGCGTCCACTACTATTCTCTGAACTTCAATGCAAAGCTGGCCCGAGTTTCCGTCGATTCGCGGGGGTTCGGGTGCCGTCCTCTGCAGACGCGAGATAAAGTCCTCGATTGTAACCAAAAGAGTTGAGGTGAAAATCTCGAATCTTCAGTCCGAGGCAGCAGATTCCCACCGGTCGGAGCACGAGGAGCAAACCATCTGTACTTATAACCAGCACTCCCTGTATAGACGTATAATGAATGTGTGTAAGTGCGTTCGATACAGCAAGCGAGAGCGTTCACTTTGACGTGGGGTTGTTCTCTTGAACGATCTCGTTCGTTTGAACCGGCTGACCCCTGAGCCGGCCGCTCGTGAATTTGTTGGACAACCCATTAACCCATCTAGTCGGAGAACGTTCAATCTGAGCTTGCCAGTCGATGCCACCCGGCGTTGTGCCTAGGACCGTCCAATTGTCGTCACCCGAAGGACAAGTTATCGCTCTCGGTTTGTTTCCCAAGGCTCCGGACGTCTAGAGCGGCCAGTATGGATGAAACGTGGAAGTCCCTGACGATGTCGGTGAGGTGATGCACGGTGGTGAAGACATCGATTGTCTGGTTTACCGTGAGTTCGGAGAGCGTGAGATGGATCGACGGAGATCAACGGCATTCAGTCCGAGTGGCTTCGGTCGGTATGCTCTCTTCACTCTCATATAGCTCTTGAGGCATTTCGTTCAAGTGTCCCTATTCTCAACACGGCCACGTCTCAGTTCTCAGCCGCCATAGAAACCGTCACGTTCTCCAAGACCGGAGACGTCGGCGTCATCGAAAAGACAAATCAACCTTTCCCTAACTTGAAGCAAGACCCTAGAGACGCAATTCTCAAGGTATGTGCAGCGACTACGCGCACTCTGCAGCCAATGGTGACTTATCTGTTTATCATCGCAGATGTAGGTCGAGTATGCTGGTGTCGACTTCATTGACACCTACTTTACCCCACCCAACTCCCCGCGATTGTCGGATCGGAAGCCGCTGGAATGATTGTCGCCCTCCCTACGAACCCGGCCGTATTGAATCACCCAGAGCACCAAACAAGATACTACGTAATCGAGACCAAAAGGCCGTCACTGTACGCATCGCATAACGGTCGCGCTTTCAAGTTCTGGACCAATTATCTTACCCTGTCTTCTCAGCATTTGCCAGGCGCAGACGCAAAGTACATTGCCATCCCCCCAGAATTCCGGGTCGACACCCGAACCGCCGCTGTTGGTTTCGTGCAAGCAACGGCCGTCACCACGTTCATGAACTAAGTGTACGAAGTCAAGAAGGGCGACGCGACTCTTATTCACACCATTGCTAGAGGATTCGGTCGAACTGTCGTCCAGTCTGCTGAGGCGACACTGTCGTTGACACGACGTAGACGAATGCCAAGGCGGACCTCATGGTGTGGATCACGTACACAAGGGAGGATACCGACAAAAGTGTGTTGGAAGTCGCGAACGGCGTCGGCGTTGATGCCGTATTTGACAATGTTGGAAAAGGCACGTGCGTTTCTTTTTGCGAAGTCATCATGTGGACGGTGGCCTGATCTCCGTGTCCAGGTTGGACAATAACTTCAAACTCTCGAAGGGGAAAGGAACCCTGGTTTCCTTCGGAAATACCTCCGGCGCTGTCCCACCGTTCTCGCCCCTTATGCTTGCAGAGAACATCAAGCTCCTGCGTCCGGGGGTGATGAGCTACATGGTCACCCACTGCCCCAAGTCCTTCAATGTCGTGAGCAAGGGTATCGCGAAGATCAACACTTTCCACAAATACCCCTTCGCGGCTAAGAGTGTGCAACAGGCTCAGACCGATTTGTCTCGCGGAAAACCGACGGGCAAGTCGATCGTCAAGATTGGTGATTAAACACGTGGGGACGTAGAGAGGACGCACGGAACGGTTTATGTATGTTCCAATGTGTTGATCAACGAGTCGGTGGAGTGAGGAACAGACTGCCCTTCATCTAGAGCCCCTTACAACCGTCAGATAAAAGTGATGTCGTCTGTTCAGTCCTGTTCAGACGGGTGGGTCGATTTCCAGCCTGGTTACGGTACGCTGGTGTGCCGGTCGTTCAGCTTCCTCCATGATCTCGATGATCAGTCTCATATTCCTCCCCTGTTAGATGTACGCTGTCAGATCAACCATGCAACCACCCTCGACAAAACGCGGGAATCGTGTTTCCTCTGGAAGACTAATTTCGCAGAGAATTCGCGTCCCCAGCGCGATCCTGATCAACCGCCCAAACACATTCCTCGGGGGCTTGCAGAGCAGGATTCGTAACCCTACATATTAAATATATTAAGCTGGAGCATCTGCCCAGACCCGGATAAGAACACACTCCCCCTCCCCCTCTCCTGTTTCCTGCGACTGAAACATACTGTAGATCAGATGAATGCCACAGATCCATACTCAAACGCGCAGGTCGCGGGCTGGCTTGGTCCTATCTCGCGCCTTCGGGCTGTCACCGTAAGTTTTCTCCCCCCAGCACCCCTTAATAACTTCGGTACCCAGGGGTGTCATCCCGCGACGCTTACCAAAACCTCGCCCAATCCCAGTCCTTCCAGCGTAAGTCCCCCAGCCCACAATCCATCGCTTGAAACCCTCACCGTTTTGTCGACGATCTCCGTTCCTCAAGTCGCCACGTTCACACTCCTCGTAAGTCCCTTGCAATCGTAGCATCGGACCCGGTTCTCTAACCACTCACAATCCTTTCATCTCGGGCAATTGCCGATCATCAGGTATACGACTGGCTGACACTCCTCGATCGTGAAGTCGAGCATATCTGGCGAAGCAAATGGAGTATACCCAAGATACTCTTCATCATATCCCGGTATGGAGCCTTCATTGACATGTCAATCTTTATCACCAGTGAGTCGGACTTTGCGCATCGTTGGAATGTTTGGAGTACTGACTAAGATTCTGTTGATTTGTAGTAATTACCGCTCCATATGGCATGATAGATTATAATGCAAGTGGAGATTACATGGGGCTATCTATGGGCTGACCAACTAAAGCCCTTCAGACGTGTATCGTTCTCTCTCATACCACCCTATGTGAGAGAAAACACCAGCCCCAGAGCTCGTTCGCATTAAACTTTTTATTGGATGGTCACAGGGTCTGCATTCTCCGGAGTTTTCATCTCAGAATGTCAGACATGGAAACTCCGCTTGGTATCCTCGGCACTGATTCCCGATCGTTTCCAGCCATCCTCCTGCTGAGGACCATCGCGATATACTCAGGGTCGAAGCGTGTTGCCATCCCTCTGTCAATCGCTTATGCGGTCCGTCCCGGAACAAATGCCTGGGATTATGTGGCTCACCGTATACACAGGCATCCGTAGTGACTGGATTTATACTTAATTATTACTTTCTCCGCACACACCCCGGCAAGTAATTTTCAAGTTTGCACGGCTGATATGCCTGACTGACGCTGTCCGATCAGCTCCCGGGGATTATGGGAAAATCGACCCCTATGCCGCACCCAATGAGTGTTACTACGTGCAGTTTGATAGGATGTCATTCTTCATCTTCGACCTTTTGGTGCTCCTTTCTTTTGAACTCGGTGATCACTTCACGATTCGCGCTGCCATCTGCTAACTAATCATGGTTGTAGTCGTTGTCATTTTGACCGTCACAAGTGCGTTCCGATATCGTGCACCCACCGCACCCATCAGTCAGTTGCGACATGCAATCTCCATACTGGTTTCCCCAGGCACTTCATTGAGAAGAGTGATGTACCGGGATGGTAGGCCAGGCATAAACACCCCCCTACCAAAAACTAATGAAACATATGTCAGGCGTCGGGTTCTTTCTTGTGTTGTTCGGTAAGGAATTGTTCGATTCGTAGATCCGATGCTAAACGGAGGGATTCAGTTGCGTCCCTGTCTGCGGTTATTGTTTGGGCACTGGATGTGGTAAGCAGGATTTCCACAACCCCCCGATCCAGAATTTGATAACCGTTCACTTTTCGTGCAGTACATGCTTGGTGACCTTATGTTTGCCTTCTCTCGAGTCGTCCACAGTATCGTCTGTTGCCGTATCTTACTGAACCTTAGGCGGGCCGCATCACCGAGGGATGGTTTGGCGGTCATAAGGACAACCGGTTTAGTCTTCGCGGCTGCCCCCGAGCCAGAAACAAACCAGGCAGATACGGCTCAACTCGGGGGGTACGATGTGGGGAGTTGTGAAGAAGGTTCCCATCACAAGGTTTTTGTTGTCGAACGCAGTAGTTAATCGTTCCTTCAGATACCATCGCGTTTCTGTTCAAAACGTTGCTCTTATCCAACGTTGCTAGGTGAAACAGCCGCAGTTATCGCGGTTTGTAAAGAGTTTGGGACACAACACGGAGCACCAAATCGACGGGTTCCTCTGTCGTCGACCGCGAGCGGAAGGGCTAGATCAAGGGAGGTGTATCAACTCCACGTAAACATTCTCGGACTTCTGCCCGGTACCGAATGACTGAAGATTGCCCCCCGGCCCGCGTTGCCAAGATCTGCACCGTAGGCACCAAATGTGGCTGCGGTCCTGGGATTGTGACGAACGGACCGACGTCCGACATACGAAAACACATCTCGAAGACGCAACAATCACATGTTACGACACACTTCGAATTGAACCAACACGTAAATGCATATAAGACACGCCTGCGATACGGTAGCTACATTGGTTTCTCTCTTTACTGAACCTCCACGACGTTATCCCATCTTTTCCGAGTGTCCCCACCCCACGGTATCCCCCAGTGACCAGCGACATTCGGCCCGAGAGATGCGTCTGGCTCGAACAAGACTATCCTCCAGGGGGTCGCAGTAGTCCCAATAATTCATTCGACCAGGTGACACGACGATAATGAATTGTTCGCGATGACTGCGGGTCTCCTAGTCTTGTATCTTTCTGCGGTTGTTGTTCGCCTGCTGCTTTACAACGTTCTGATCGAGGACCTGATAACCGCTCACTTTTGTGAGGTATGTGGCTTTATCGAGAGGCAGTCGAATCTCGCTGAACCACAGACAGGCTGCGATGCTGAGAGGTGCTTCAATGATCGTGAGTTCAATCGCCCTCCAGTTCACGACTGCTCCTGAGCAGGAGACCAACCAGACCGAGACCATTCATTTCGATACGCACGGCGCGCGGGATGATGAAGAGGATCACCGTCAGCAAGCGGGCGCGGACCTCGTTGAGGGCACAGTTGATCGTTTCGCTTGTTTTTTTTGGTCCTCGGATTTATTTATTGGGTCCAGGCCCTCAGACCTCAGGTACAATTCGAGATTTGCGCGTCCACGAGAGCCCGAGATTCATTCCTCGAGATGTGCCTACTACTCTCTGGATTCAGAAGTGCTTCTGGCGCTATCCCAGCGTTTTCCCCCCCCTCAGGCCTGCGGAGAAGAATATCAAACATCCACGTCCAGCAGTGGTGAACGATGTAGTCACTCCCGAGGGCACCCGTTACTCTAAGCTCTTCTTCGATGCTGCGAGCAAGGGTGTCGTGATCAATGTTCCCTACGAATACTCTTTCACTACTGAGGGTGTGCAGCAGGCCCAGATCAATCTGCCTCGCGGAAAGTCGACGGGCAGGTTGGCCATATTGGTGGTCAAACACAAGGAAACATAGAATGTTCGCACGGACTCTGGCCATCAGAAAGGAAGAAGGCCTAGGGCCGACAGAGCCCGGGACTCCAACGGTTGCGAGGTCGTAAATCAAGGTCTGTTGTAGTCATATTTGAACGAAAATGCAAGCGTAACTACACTCAAGACCAGTTGTGAGAGGCAGATGGCAAAGCACGAGGTCACGTGCCGGGCCAAACAAGTACAACGTACTCGCACCGAAAATTAAGGTTTGAGGAAGTCCCGGGAATGATGCCATCTGTTCGGTCCTGTTCTCCCGGACGGGGGTCGATTTCCAGCCTGGTCACGGTACGCTGGAATACTGGTTCTGGCCTTTCAGTTTTCTCCATGGTCACCCGTGTAACTATCCTCCGATTCCCTCGGGACGAAGTCGAGGAAATGTGTTCCCTCTGGAAGACTGATCTCGCGACAGCCCACGCCCCCGGCGTGTTCCTGATGAACCACCCAAGGACATTCCTGAGAAGTTTGCACCGCAATCATTGTAAGCCCGCATTATGCAGTACCACATATCAACTTAACTGAGCGTTGTGCAGAACGGGATAAAGGCGTCTCCCCTCTCCTCCTCTCCCCTCCGTTCCCTGCAACCGGAGCCTGATTTAGGTCAGATGGAGGGCATTACAGATATTTCTGAGGCCGTCGCAGTTGCGTTGGGATCTAGGATCACCGCTGTGAGTATTCCCTCCACCACGTTATTATCTATCCCAATGTCTAAAAGCATTACCCTGCGACACTCACGAAAACCTCGCTCAATTCTACAGTACAATTATGGTAAGTCCCCAACCTACGATTCAGTGCCCAAAGCTCTCATCCTCTCACCGGCGATTTTTATCCCTCAAGTCTCCATGTTTGCGCTCTTGGTAAGCCCCTCCGTTCTGCTACACTCGTGGCGCTGGAGACAGTTCCTCAACCTCTCGTGATCGGATGGTGGTCGGTCACTAGGTATACGACTGGCTGATACTCCTCGATCGTGAAGTCGAGTATGTCTGGCGAAGCGAATGGAGCATCCCCAAGATCCTCTTTATCATAGCCCGGTACGGAGCGTTGCTCGATGTGCCAATCTCTGTCACCGGTAAGTCAGGCTCCACCCTTGTGCCGTTGGAACGGAGCGAATGTTGATTATGAACCCCACTATTGTGTAGTGACCGCCGCTCCGTATGGCACGATAGGTTCTCATGCAAGTGGATTTCACACGCGGCTATTACGGACTGACCAACCGAAACACCCCAGACATGCAACATCCTCTACAAAACCGTCACGTGTGAGAGAAAACGCTACGCCTAGAGCTTGTCCATGCCTGACTATTATTGGTTGGTCATAGGGAGCACGTTCTTTGGGATATGCATCGCAGAATGTCAGACATAGGAATGACACTCGCTATCCTCGGCGCTAATTCATTGATCGTTTCCAGCCATCCTCTTACTGAGAACCATCGCGATATACTCCCGGTCGAAACGCGTCGCCATCCCTCTATCGATCACTTATGTGGTCTGTCCCCGCACAAGCTTGTGAGATTGTGTGGCTCACCGTGTATGTAGGCAGGGATAGTGGGTGGGACCATAATTACTTGGTATTATTTCCACACGACGCTCGGTGGGTGACTTTCAGGCTTGCATGGTTGATATGCCTGACCGATACCATCTGATCAGTCGCCGCACCATCCGTCCCCTGGCTCAGTGGGTGTTCCCTCAATCGGACAGGTGGGAGGATCGTCTTTCAGCTCAACCTTTTTATTCTCCTCGTTTTTGAACTTGGTAGTGATTTTACTGCCCACGCTACTACATACCCAACTGACTATAACTGTAGTCATCGTCATTTTGACCCTCAGGAGAAGGTTCAGTGATTGTATGTCTACGCCACCCCTCACTCAATTGTGACACTCAACCTTTGCGTTAGTCTATTCAGGCACCCCATTGCTGAAGGTAATATACCGAGACAGTGAGCCCCTCACCGAAATTCTCGCACCGAGGACCTACTAACATTACGTCCGTCAGGTTTCGGCTCCTTCCTTGTGTTATTCGGTAAGGAACCCTTCGATTTTTTGTAGTTACGATGCTAAACGGCGAGATCCAGCTTTGACTCTTTCTGCGGTTATCGTTCACATGATGGCACCGGTAAACAGCATGCCCAAAACCTACTGATACAGATTCTGATAACCACCCGCTTTCACGCAGCCTCGGACCTATAACATCATGTCTGCTCCCGTTCGAGTCGCGCACAGCATCTTCTGTTGTCGTATCTTATTGAACCTTAGACGAGCTGCGTCGCCGAAGGATGGTTCAATTGTCATAAGGACGATTAGTCTCTCCTTCGCGACTCCTCCTGAGCCAGAAACAAACCAGGCAGACACGACTCGACTCGAGGTGAGGAGTGGTGAGGAAGATCCCTGTCACGAGGATGTCGTTGTGGGATACAATAGTTAATCGATAATCATTTCTTCTGATATCACCGCGTTTTTGTTTAAAGAGGATCTAATTAGT
>Ga0307517_10010128_pt1 | contig 13238 bp, 13 predicted proteins | sample 23_EM_MG_FD_194515 | JGI IMG/M metagenome (GOLD analysis project Ga0307517, IMG submission 194515) | Populus trichocarpa ectomycorrhiza microbial communities from riparian zone in the Pacific Northwest, United States - 23_EM | ecosystem: Host-associated > Plants > Roots > Unclassified | place...
CATTAGTGTAACCTTTTCACCTTGACATAATAAACTTAGCTAAACATAATAAAGAAGAGAAACATAAATAAACAAGATAAGAACATAAATAAGATACAAGTTAACTAAGTAAATGAAAGAAAATGAAAAGCATAAACATGATATTAATGAAAGCAAAACTTAAGCATTATAAAAATATAAAGAGAGAGAGAGAGAGAGAGAGAGCAAAAGCAAGAGCAAGAGCAAGAGCAAGATCTTGATCTGAACAACCAAGCCCCTAAATGCATGTCAAATGCCTCCTTTTATAGGCTAAAATTTAGAACTATTGATTTGATGACTAATTGTTGAGTGGGTGGCCAACTTTTAACTTGGTGATAATCCTTATCTTCTTGTCTGAACAAAACGTCAGTGCTAACGTCAGAATTCGAACAGACTTGAATCATGAAAGTTCTAGGAAATTGTCTTAGCTTTCCAAAAAAAAAATTGAGGTCATTTGGACTTCTAGAACTCGAGATATGGGCTGAACACTAAACAGTGTCTGGGCTGCAGGACAGATTCGGACTTCTCCGTTGTTGCTATAATTTGGACTTGAAAACGGCCTTTTTAAATCTTGGACTCCACATGAAAGTTTTAGGCCTATGTCTTAGCTTTCCATCCATATAAAGCAGACCTAAATTCTAGATCTACAGCTCCAGATATGACCCAATGACCGAACAGTGTTCTAGTTTAGACTAAACCAGCATCTTTTTTCTAAGTTTGGCCCTCTCTTTGTCCTTTCAATTTCAGTACTTAAACTCACCAATCAATCCTTTCATTTATATGATAGGCCTATGGTATCTTATGATATCAGACTTGTTATTATAAGACATGCTTTAGTTAAGGAGTTATTGATACTTCAAGTGCAAAATGATGATATAAAACCTTGATAAAAATGCACTTTTAAGTACTAATCAACTACCATCCTGGTAAGGCTAATGTAGTAGCTGATGCCTTAAGTAGGAAGGGAAAAACAGTAATGAATGATATGGAGATAAAAGAACAAGGAAGTATAGTGGAATTGAAGAAGATGGGTTTGCGGCTAAGTGTAGAGCTTGAGGGATCACTGTTAACTTAGTTAAAGATCCGATCTGTACTTCGAGACAAGGTCTTGGTGACTCAAGAGGTGGATGGGAAAGTAAAGGAGATCAAGGAGAGGGTAAACCAAGGTGTAAAGACAACATTTCAAATGTTATCTGATGGGCTAATAGCTATGGGTAGGTGAATTTTTTTGCCTGATGATAAGACTTTGAAAGATGAAGTATTGAGAGAAGCTCATGAATCCTGATTTGCTACTCATCCTAAAAGTACAAAGATGTATAAGGATTTAAAAGAATACTACTAGTGACCAAATATGAAGAGGGAAATAACAGAATTTGTGTCGAACTGTGGTATTTGTCAGCAAGTAAAGATAGAACACCAGAGACCTGCAGGGGAATTATAGTTATTGTTGATTCTATAATGGAAATAGGAGGATATTTCTATGAATTTTGTGACGGGATTACCTAGGGGAAAAAAGGGGAATGATGCCATATGGGTGGTTGTGGATCGACTGATAAAATATGCTTTGTTTTTTCCTATGAAAATGACTGATTCGGTGGATAAGCTAGAAAAATTATATGTAAATGAAGTAATCAGACTTCATGGTGTGCCAATGTCGATTATATCGAATCAGGATCCAAGGTTCACATCGAGATTTGGCCTAGCTTACAACGAGCATTAGGGACAAAGTTGAGTATAAGCACAACATTTCATCCTCAGACGGATGATCAATCTGAAAGGACCATTCAAACTCTTGAGGATCTCCTGAGGTCCTGTGTGCTGGAGTTTGGAGGGAACTGGGAGGATCTCCTGCCATTGGTGGAGTTTACTTATAATAATAGCCATCAAGCTACTATTGGTATGGCTCCATATGAAGCATTGTATGAGAGGAAATGTCGTACCCTAATTTGTTGGGATGAAGTAGGAGAAAAGAAGCTTTTATGACCTGAAATGGTGCAACTGACAACTAATAAGGTGAGGGTGGTCAGAAAGAGGATGAAGGAAGCCCATGATAGACAGAAAAGTTACGCAGATAATCGAAGAAGGCCTTTGGAATTCCAAGTGGGGGATAAGGTATTTTTGAAGGTGGTGCCTTGGAAAGGCATCATTCGATTTAGAGTAAAAGGGAAATTAGCTTCCAGATATATTAGCCCCTTTTAGATTAAAGAAAGAATCAGACCAGTTGCCTATCGATTAGAGTTGCCTGCATATTTGGATAAGATTCACAATGTGTTCCATGTGTCATTGCCACGAAATGCCAAGATGGACCCCTCACGGGTATTGCCACATGTTCCTATGAAGATTAAAGGGGATCTAACCATGAAAGCTAAACCTGTCAAGATTTTGGATTGAGATGTGAAGGTGTTGAGGAATAAGAGAGTTCCTTTGGTGAGGGTATTGTGGAGAAGCTCTCAAATAGAAGAAGAAACATGGGAAAGAGAATCCGATATGAAGGCGAAATTTCCGTGTTTATTCTCTGACATAGGTACGTAACTTGAATTTTGATGACGAAATTTATATTAGAAGGGGAGAATGTAAACCCCGGGAAAATAAGGTTGCATAAATTGCAAACTAACTAAATGGAAATAAAGCTAAGAAATTCATGCATATGGTTAAATAAAAAAAATGGGAATTCAGAAATTTTTAGGATAAAAATTTCCAGGCCAAATATTTCGAGACATTATAAATTAACCCGAAAATGTTGAGGATTGGATTAAATTGAGGAAAATAAGCTAAACTAAAAGTTCTGAGGTGGAGTTATAAAAAAAATGAAAAGAGGTATAGTTTGATTATAAGAAGAAAAAAAAATGAGGGGGCAAAAATAATACACTTAAAGGAAATGGGGCCTAAGTACAAATAAGAGAAATTATAGAGTATAAATACTCCTCTCCTCACCAAAAATCCGCAGCAACCCAAAAGGAAAGAAACGAGGGAGTTTTTTTTGTATCAATTCTTGCAAAATCAAGAGAGAAACACCAAAATTTCAAGAACCCATCCAAGATTAAGGGTTTATAGATAGAGTAAACACTTGTGGGCAAGAGATTAACAAGAAATTTAAACAAGAAGAGCAAGAGGAGGGTCGGTTGTGATGCGAACCCTAGAGGAATTTAATGGAATTCGCGACCCCAAGATCAATCTAATCCAAGTTTGTTGAGATTTGAATGAGCTTATCACAATGGAAAACTTGCTTCAAGGCAACAAGACTATAAACCAACTTGATCACAACGCCTACACCTGGAGACGAGCAAAAGAAGTGTAAATTCACAAAAAAGAACCAAGATTGAGCAACCAAAAGTCGGCTTCAATGTTGAAAATATCATCAAAAGTCTACCCTAAAATTATTGCTAAAGAGTATTTATACTCCAAGCTAAAACTCTAGTTTCTCTAATGGGTCTCACATAAGCCTAATTTAAATAATAATCAACCCAAGCTAAAACTAGCCCAAACTAATTAAAATAAACAAAATAAACAAGTCTAAGACCCAAATAAAATGCCTCCTCTCAAAATAAATAAAGTTTGATAGCCCAACTAATTAAATAAGACAAGTTCGTTGTTTCCACATTCTGTCTGACAGCAGCAAAAGCCCAACTTAAAATGGATGGTTCTCTCTAGTATTAATTAATTAGAAGGCATGCCATATACCGTTGGAAAGGTATGGAAGTCTAGTTTTGATACCAACTAGAATCACATCAAAATTAGATCTGTATCTCTAGTTATGACCAAAAGAGTAATGAAAGGTCAAACTGTCCGAATCTAGTCTTCTTCTCCCAATCCTTGTGTAATGGTCTTGGTTCCACCAACAAGCCCCTCTTGAACATGAATCAGATTAATCAAGGCTTGCTATTTATTATTATAAATCCTCATGAAGTCTACCTTAGCCCATGTCTCTTAAATAAGTCCATTGAAAGCTTCTTTGAACTTCTTAGCCCTAAGCCTAGTAACTGGACCAACTAGAACCTCCAATGGATCCTTTGATGGTTGGATCACATCATCCCCTCTCTCATGAAAAGGATTCAACCTTGAATCATCACCTATATAAAACAAAGAAAGATTAGAAACATTGAATGTAACACTAACACCATATTCACCTGGTAGATCCACTTTGTAGGCATTATCATTAATCCTTTCTATGATTTGATAAGGACCATCTCCTCGAGGTATCAACTTTGATCTTTTTTGTTCAGGAAACCTGTCCTTCCTCAAATACACCCAAACCCAATCACCTGGTTCAAATCTCACCAAGTTTCATCCCCTATTGGCTTTGTTTGCATATTGTTCATTCTTCTTTTCTATTTGTTGTCGAATCTTTGCATGAAGATCTTTCACCACCTGTGCTTTTTGATTACCATCAAGACTTAACCCTTTCATCAACAAGTAAAGGAATCAAATCTAATGGTGTCAAAGGGTTAAAACCATACACAATCTCAAATGGTGAATAATCAGTAGTAGAATGCACACTATGATTATATGCAAATTCAATGAATGACAAAAAAGCTTCCCAATTTGATTAGGCATCTAGTATGGAAGATGTTCTCCCTTTGTTGCTCCACATCATCCTCCTTAGTCTGAACACTAAGCGACCTTCTAATCACCAAAACTATATCACCAACAACATACTTTAAATCACTAGCATCCTTAAGTGGTGGCATGTCTCTCCATCATCCCTTAGAATCATAACTCGCCAATTTGCACACTTTGATGCATAGTGTCCCAATCCCTGACACTTGAAACACTTTATATCACGATTACACTTTGGTTGGACTTTTCCTTTAAGTTTTTGTTCATTGCCCGCAACCTGCTTCTTCATGAAGGTAGGTTCAGCATTTTTATAAGCCATCAATGGTTTTGTTAGTGCAGTACGCTCTCTCTTATAATTCATTCTCCAACCCGAAGAAGACCCCGTACAATCCAAATCGTGTGTTATCCTTCCTTTTCAACTGTCCTTCAACCTTAATGGCTAAGTGTACTAACTCCTCCAAATTAACATATGATTGCAACTCCACAACATTAGCTTTGTCTCTATTCAAGCTATTAAAAAACCTAGACATAGTCACTTTCTCATCTTCATTAACATTAGCCCTAATCATAGCCATCTCTAATTCTTTATGATACTCCTTCACACTCTTATTACCTTGTGTAATCATTTGTAAACAATTAAACAACTCCCAATAATAGTGTTTAGGAACATACCTCTTCTTCATTATTGTCTTCAACTCCTCCCATGTGCTAACTGGTCTTTCTCTATTCCTTCTTCTTTCTACCACCAATCTCTCCCACCAAACCATGACATAGTCAATAAACTCCACTACAGCTAACTTAACCTTCTTCTCTTCCGATTACCTATGAATGTCAAAAATCATCTCTACCTTTCTCTCCCACTCTAAGTAAGCTTTAGGGTTAGTTTTCCCTTAAATGCTGGGATTTTCAACATAATACTACCCAAATTTTGATCTACATCACCCAAATCATCAAAATTCCTCCTATGCCCATAATCCCTATCTGGCCGAATTCTACCCCTCTTTGGTCGAGCCTCATACAAGTCATTCCTATATGTACGGAACTCACTACCACGATTAAAATCATCTTTGGCTCCTTCTGTAGAGTTTCTATAGCTTCTCTACCCTTTTTCCCAAGCCCACTTTCAACCTTAGTCTCCAATTTTTCAAACCTATCTTCAAACTTAATCATCATCTCTCCAAACATGAACTCCATCTGTTTTTGCATTTTAGATAGCCCATCCTCTGGAACTCCTCTCTTTTTCGGTGACACATTGCTAGAAGACATTATCTTTTTTTTAATACCTGCACAAAATTGTTAGCAATAAAAAAATAATAATACCTCGCACACTCGTGTTTCACACAAAAATATAGGCTTTTCCCTCTAATATGCTTACCACGCTTTTCTTTTTTTTTTCAACTCAAAATTGCCTTTTTTTAGTTCTTAAGATCACTTAGCGACAATTTCAGAAAAACAACCAACTACGCAATTAATTTATAAATGCAATATAGACTCAAGAAGCAAAGAATTACAAAACTAACAAAACGAAACTCGATGACAAATTCACGAATAGCAATGCAAATTTGTATGAATAATATGACGATTTGAAGACACGAAATAAAAAGAATCAGAAAAGAGCTAAACAATTACGAATTATCAAGAATCAAAAGAAATTTCCAGAAACTCAAGAAATCAACTAACTACCCAAATTTTCAAGAAACACAATCAAGACTACTAAAAGATTCACGAATCAAGACTATCCAATTGTCTAATGATCAAGGTTTCTTCAAGCATGTATTCGGCCAAAACTCAAACAAAGTGATTTTTTTTCTTTTTTTTTGTGCGACAGCAATCAAGATTTCAAGATCAAGCCTCCCTTATATATATATATAGGTCGCCGAATCTATCAAGAAACAACAAAGACTCAAATTGAAGGATATAACCTGTGATTAGATCAACTCTGATACCAACTGATGCGAAACCTAGCGGAATTTAATGGAATTCGCGACCCCAAGATCAATCTAATTCACGTTTATTGAGATTTGAATGAGCTTATCACAATGGAAGACTTGTTCCAAGGCAACAAGACTATAAACCAACTCGATCACAACGCCTACACCTAGAGACGAGCAAAAGAAGTATAAATTCACAACAAAGAATGGTTAATTCTTTGAAGAGTTGAAAGTTCAATCAAGAACCAAGATTGAGCAACCAAAAGTTGGCTACAATGCTGAAAATATCATCAAAAATTTGCCCTAAAATTATTCCTAAAGAGTATTTATACTCCAAGCCAAAACTCTAATTTCCCTAATGGGCCTCACATAAGCCCAATTTAAATAATAATCAACCCAAGCTAAAAATAGCCCAAACTAATTAAAATAAACAAAATAAGCAAGTCTAAGATCCAAATAAAATGCCCCCTCTCAAAATAAATAAAGTTTGATAGCCCAACTAATTAAATAAGACAAGTTCGTTGTTTTCGCAATCTGTCTGGCAACAACAAAAGCCAACTTAAAACGGGTGGTTCTCTCTCGTATTCATGAATTAGAAGGCGTTCCATATACCGTTGGAAAGGTATGGAAATGTAGTTTCCAGTCTAACAGAAATCACATCAAAATTCGATTTGTATCTCCAGTTATGACCAAAAGAGTAATGAAAAGTCAAACTGTCCGGATCTAGTCTTCTTCTCCCAATCCTTGTGTAATGGTCTTGGTTCCACCAACAAGCGCCTCTTGAACATGAAAAAGATTAATCAAGGCTTGCTCTTTATTATTACAAGTCCTTTTGAAGTCCACCTTAGCCCATGTCTCTTGAAGAAGTCCATTGAAAGCTTCTTTGAACTTCTTAGCCCTAAGCCTAGTAACTGGACCAACTAGAACCTCCAACGGATCCTTTGATGGTTGGATCGCATTAGGGGTCCTAATATACAATAAACGTATGCTTGTCCATGCCCCATATTACACTTCTTATATTTCCTTTGTCAGTGATAATTTCATCACTTGGCAATTCACACAACATCCTTTCACCTTGAATATTGTTCAAAATATCGACATCATTACGCAAAATTCTCTCCTTTCCTATAATATCCAACATTTGGTAATTCACATATCACATCAATAACATATTAAATCATGGAATTTAATTAGAAAGTATAGGTGCGGATCACCTACTTGCAGTAGAAGCTCTACTTGTGCTCCCCTGCTGCTGCTGTTGCACCACACCGGTGGTCCTTCTTGCAATCACAGGCTCATCTCATAAATTTTCATCATTCAAGGATGTGTTTATAATAATCATATCAATAGCTAATAGGTTTTTCTTTCAATCATTTCTTTCGTTATATTTAACATTTTTCTCATTACACCATTAATGTTGTCATTCTTTATGCAACCATAGCTATCATTCCTTTCTTTATATTTGAACTATTACTATTTAAATTTTAAACTGTTACTATCTAGACCTTGGATTGTCCAACCGTTACTATCTAGACATTGAACTGTTACTGTCTTGAACCATTACTGTCTTGAACCATTAATTTAGTTTTTGGCATCTTTCAATCATTTCTTTCGTTATATTTAACATTTTTCTCATTACACCATTAATGTTGTCATTCTTTATGCAACCATAGCTATCATTCCTTTCTTTATATTTGAACTATTACTATTTAAATTTTAAACTGTTACTGTCTAGACCTTGGATTGTCCAACCGTTACTGTCTAGACATTGAACTGTTACTGTCTTGAACCATTACTGTCTTGAACCATTAATTTAGTTTTTGGCATCGTTTTTGGCTGAAATTTGGAGCGTTTATAGACCTTTCAGTCATGAATCCAAAAAAATTTAGTTTGCATCAATTGGACTTTTGTAGCTCCAGATATTCAAGTTGGAATGACCGAAGGTCAACACTGGCAGATTGCGAGATTTGACTTTGAAGGCTGCGATTTCCATGCTCTTCCTTATTTTATTTTCTTGCCTTAGATGTCCAGAAAGGTATGGATGTTAGCTTTTTAATGCCACTTGAATCACTTCATTTCAACCTCTAGAGCTCACGCTCTGCACAAAACATCGACTGAAGGTCAAATCTACCAATTATCTGCCAATTTACTCCTTTTTGCATCTTTCATCCAAAAGAGCCTTCAAAACATAAAACAAAGAATATCAAGACATTTTATATATAAAACATAAGCAAAACACTAGTTAAATGTGGGTGAAACTATCGAATAATATGGTTGCATCAATACTAACACAAAGATCTTTACAAGGGTTTTTTGTTTTCTAATCCTATACTAACCAGTATATGACATTATGAATAATTACAATCAATAGACAACAAAAGTTTTCTTCTAAGAAGAGATTGTCACCAAACGCGCCTAAAAGCTTTATTTTTAAACATTCATGAAATAATTTATAGATTTAGGGGATACAAGTGTTGTAACAAAAGAAAATAAAAAGTAAAAACTCAAACAACAAAAGGAAACATCAAACACCAGAAATCACAAACACTTAAAAGCAACAAATCAAAGGTCAAACATGAAAATTACCTTCAGATGTGCTTCTCTGTCGAAATCTCCTTAATCCAATAAAATTAGCTATCACAGCACCATTATTATAAACCAGCAAAGTAGGAAGATTATAATCTGGATAATTCAGTAAACAATCAGTAGACACAATCTTAACAAACTTTGTCCCTGGATATTGCACTACCAATTCTTCCAAACATTTCATAAGCACACTACATTCTGCATACCCATTCGTATACAAAAGAACCACAATCCAAACATCTGAACCTATCTGTGACACTTCCCTCACAAAATCAGAACTGGAAATCAGCACCACTGATCCAAACCTGGCAACCTGTATAGACTTCCTCATTTCTGCCAATCTCTTCTTATGGGATAAAACAAGAACGAAAAAGCTTCAGCAAATTTATTAACGTTTTATTTAATTCAGCAACAAGCAGTCAAAGTCAAAGCTTGGGGTGTAACCAAACCACTAATTACAAATTGCTCGGCTTATGGATGACAAGAACTAGTACATGATAACTTATGGTGTAGAATGGCATCAACAATCCAGATAAGCCAAACATTGTTATTTTGTTATTAAATCAAGATAGGTGAAACCATAAGGCAACTGCTATAGTTGGATGTTATATTAAGAAAAAGATGAGCCAATAACTATGAAAGAAGAAACCCAATAATTCAAAAATTATGCGATTGAATCAATAGATGTATATCCACTGATTTCTTTTTTTTTCCTCAAACTTAACTTGTGGACCCATAAAAATCAAAGACATTCTAAATAAAATAAAAAAGGTTCACCCAATGGAAACATGAAACTATCATTCACATAACCAACAAAATCCAAAACACAAACAAATAGATGATCTTTTCCCTATTAATTAAAAGTGCTAAATTACAGCACACATAAGATAACATTACAACACAAACAAACTAACCAAGTAAAAAAAAACAAAAAAAAAACATACTTGTATTCTTGGAGGAAGCGGTTGTCATAGAGATGGAGATCATCTTCAAGTTCGATTTCCTCATCAGTTTTGAAATCAAGAAAAAATTTGTCTTTAGAGATAGAATGTTCTTGATCGGGAGCTGGAGTGAAAGGCAGTGGCTTAAAAGCAGGTTGTTTCGGTGGGAAGTTTCCAAGCTTTCAATATATATAATCCCATCGAGTTGAAGCTCTTTCCACATCATTGTATGATGTAACTATATTATTTAATAGTTTCACCCATATTTACCTAGTGTTTTGCCTATGTTTTATATATAAAATGCCTTGATATTCTTTGTTTTATGTTTTGAAGGCACCTTTGAATGCAAGATGCAAAAGGGAGTAAATTGAAGGTAATTGGCATATTTGACCTTCAGTAAATGTTTTGTTTAGAGCGTGAGTTCTAGAGGTCGAAATGAAGTGATTCCAGTGGCATTAAGAAGCTAACATCCATACCTTTCTGGAAATCTAAGGAAAGAAAATAAAATAAGGAAGAGCATGGAAACCGCAGCCTTCAAAGTCAAATCTCGCAATCTGCCAATATTGACCTTTGACCATTCCAACTTAAATATCTTGAGCTACGGAAGTCCAATTGATGCAAACTTAATTGTTTTAGATTCCAGACTCAAAGAAATATCAACGCTCCAAATTTAAGAAAAAAATGATGTCATATGAGAGAGATATGATTTTTAAAAGATGACAATTGACTTCTGCCAGCAAACAGGTTTCGTGAAGAAACGAGTCCAAATTATGTTCAGAGGCATCTAAATCGACATCCAAGTTTTTATTTCAGCAATTTAGCTCTTCTCAGTCAAATCTTGAAGATTTCATGCAAGCCTATTTCTCTTTTTTAGGAAAATAGTTATTAAAGTACTTAAATGTAAACTGTCTACTTAAGGGAGGACTATTTTGTAAAATAGAGACTAGGGTTTCCTAGGATATAAAAAGAATGAGAGAAGAGAAGGGAGGCAGCAAGCTAAGAGAGAAAAAACGCCCCTTCTCCTCCACAAACCCGAAATCATGTTTTCTTCTTTCCTTTTGATTAGTTGTTCAACAAACATGCAAGGCTAAACTCTTTTTCTTGGTTGCAAGGACATGAAAACCTTCGGATTTCAAGAACTGTGAGATCTATTTACCTTTTTTTTCAGTTTATATGATGAATATGTTTGTTCTCCTATACTTATGTTTCCTATAATTGTTTATTTTAATTGCTAGAGCGGACTCTAAGTTGTTATTGTAAACAATTTGTTGCTAAGTTTGATATCAAAACTGGAGTTATGGTATATAAACTTGTGAAGCAAATGAGTTTAATAATTATGGCGGATCTACATTATTAATTTTAGGGAGAACATTCAATCAAATCAAACATAGACTGCGGACAGTTATGTTTTCTTGATAATCAACTTATCTAGTTTTCAAGGCTGCCATTGAATTAAATTACTAGTGTGGACACTGTGATTGTTTGATGGTTAGGGTTAGTTATATGGCAAATCCATTGACTAACCAATTTTTAGAAGAGATAAATATTCAGAATATAAATTGACATCTCGTTTCTATGATCAGTTCTGATTTCTGTAGGTGGATGTGTTCTTGCGACCAAGGTTTGTTTTCTTGATAAATTTCGGTTTCAATTGATTTTGTTTGCTAGTTTAATTTCTATGATAATTTAGATCATTACAAATCAAACCCCCTAATTGTATAACGTACAGCATAAAAATCTGATATTAAACTTCCTCGTTCGTGGGATCGACCCCTTCTTTTCTCTATACTATCTTGTGTGTATGTTTCAAGCTAGGGTAATTAATTTATGTGACCGCGACATCGCAACAAATTTTGGCTCCGTTGCTGGGGAAGTAATTTTAGTTGATTCTTGTGCTGTTATTTTTATTTGCTGTGATTGTTATTTATTTTTTTGAAAAAAAAAAGAAACAGAATTTTTGCTCGTGGCGGTACTGTTCATTTACGGCAGTGGTACTGTTCAAAACAGATTTTTTGGTGGAATTAGGTATCGACCTTTTGTTTCCTAAAGTGAAACGACATTCTGAATAGAACAAGTGGTAAACCACTATCCCTACTCTATCGAGGCCAAATTCTGTTGTTTTCTAGGGTTTTCAGGCAATTTTAGTTTTCTAGCATAAGATTTTCGTACAATTTACATTGTTTTTGATCTCTTGTGTGGTTGGTTTCTTTTTGGTTTCTTTTTAGTTTCCTTGATGATTTATGCTTGTAACCCGTTCTACTAACCAAAGTCAAGTGCAGGTGGATCTCGAAATAGAAAACACTTTACGCAGGTTATGAAAGGAAGCTCGCGTCAACACCATGGTTGTTGCTCGACAACAAACACTCAAGGAGCTTGTTGCTCCTAACATGGAAAATCAACATGTGCATAAACATCGACAATAATGTAAACTTCGAGCTCAAATCTGGTTTTATACATTTGCTACCAACATTCAATGGTCTTGCAGGAGAAGATCGTCATACTCATCTCAAGGAATTCCATATGATTTGCGTTGGCATGAAACCGAATGGAGTTGATGAAGAACAGGTTAAGTTGAAAGCTTTCCCTTTCTCTTTAAAAGGGGCAGCAAAGTCTTGGTTTTTCTCTATTCTTCCAGGTTCCATTGGAACGTGGAATGCCATGAAGAAGATTTTTCTTGAGAAGTATTTTCTAGCATCTCGAGTTGCCAATATAAGGAAAGAAATATATGGGATTCGGCAATCTCATGGCGAGACACTCTCCGAGTATTGGGAAAAATTTAAGCAACTATGCATTCAATGCCCTCATCATCAAATACCTGATTAACTGCTCATTCAATATTTCTATGAAGGATTGATGCCTACTGATCGTAGTATCATTGATGCTGCAAGTGGAGGGCATTGGTGGATAAGACACCCGAGGCTGCACGCCAATTGATCTCAAACATGGCAGCCAACTCGAAGCAGTTTGGCACTCGTGGAGACTTCGCAAACAAATGAGTAATTGAGGTAAGTATTTCTAACCTTGAAAATAAAGTTAATGATCTTACTTCTCTTGTGCATTCTTTGGCTTGTGGCAATGTACAACAGGTGAAAGTTTGTAATATATGCTCCTTACAAGAACATACCTCAGATATGTGCCCAACAATGCAAGAAGATTACATTGAACAAGCTTATGCAATTGATAGAGGATTCAACAGACAGCCCCA
>Ga0307517_10010129_pt1 | contig 13235 bp, 10 predicted proteins | sample 23_EM_MG_FD_194515 | JGI IMG/M metagenome (GOLD analysis project Ga0307517, IMG submission 194515) | Populus trichocarpa ectomycorrhiza microbial communities from riparian zone in the Pacific Northwest, United States - 23_EM | ecosystem: Host-associated > Plants > Roots > Unclassified | place...
TGTTGGGTGTGGTATCCAAATAGAATTTGAACCTGTAGAACCAAGAAAATAAATCACGAAAATGTACCACAGGGCGGAGACGGATCGTCCGCGTAAATACCCAGATTCCAGAGGATTACGGGGAGAACCGGGTAAAAATAGGCCCGGACACACGGTGTCGTGCAGCGTTCGGCTCGTCGGCCGAATTTTCGGGGAGGGTTCGGCGAGACGTAAGTGCGGATGACGAGGGGACTGGAGCAGTGCCCGTGACTCGCCGCTTCAGCTTACCAACTACCACTCACTGGAGTTCACCATGTTCTCCTCGCTCGTTCAAAAATCCGTCCTGGGCACGGCCACACGTGCCTCAAGGCTCAATGCTCGACCTCTACTTGCCAGAGCTTACCACGAGAAGGTCATTTCTCACTACGAGAATCCTCGGAACGTGAGTGACCCGCCGGCCATACTTCTGCCCCCTTTTAGGTTGGAGTCATTATCTGATAGCACCGTTCCCCAGGTCGGATCCCTTCCAAAGAACGACATCGATGTTGGAACCGGCCTCGTCGGAGCCCCAGCGTACGTTTCTCCTCTTCGCTCCGTCTCCATCATCGCCGAATTGCTCATTGTTCACTCAGATGCGGTGATGTCATGAAATTACAAATCAGGGTCAACGAGCATGGACTCATCTCAGACGTCAAGTTCAAGACCTTTGGTTGTGGGAGCGCCATTGCCTCGAGCTCTTATATGACCGAACGTGTCAAGGGTCTGTCACTCGAAGAGGCAGGAAAGATCAAAAACACCGAGATTGCCAAGGAACTCTGTTTGCCACCCGTCAAGCTCCACTGTTCGAGTGCGTACCTCTTGCAATTCTCTTCCACCCTGACGGATTGCTGATTGAGTCTATGTCCTGCAGTGCTGGCTGAAGATGCTATCCGATCAGCCATCCGGGATTATAAGAAAAAGCGGGAGGACCTCGCGGACCCGAAGCAAAGGGGATTCATTGATGTCACTCAAAGCCCTGTTACGGGCGAAACACACGCCACAGCCCACCCAGGTGCTGCTTAAAAGAAGTTGCGCACACGTTATCCTGCTTTGTAGGTGGTTGAACCTCTTCGATATGTTTTCCTTTTAATCCTCGCTGTGCACGATTTTCTTCATGTAACATTAGTACTTTTTTCGCAATTGTATCCGCCTGTGCGCCGGGCTTGGAGAGAGTCGGGTACCGAAGAGCGTGAAGCGGCCGAGGGTGACGTTGCCGAGCCAAGAGCCTTGGGGGAAGCCAAGATTGCATCCCGGATATAAGAGCACGGCTAGCGAGGTAAATCGCGTAAATCTTGCTTTGCCCTCCAATCCACCCTCTCTAAATGTCCTCTCGAACGTCCCTTGCGTGCACGAGTGAACTCTCGACGTCCACGTGGGATATTACGGGGAAATATGAAAACACTGCGCGGGGGTTCTCTGTGTCTGGGCTGCCACTCTATTCATAGCTCACCGAAGTGTCACCGTGGCACTCTATCTCCCTCTTTTTACCCTTCTCCCTCTCTGCTGTAACCGACGACGGTAGGCCTCAAGAGCCTCCCTTACGAGCCTCACAGAACAATCATGTCTTGGGGCAAATTGCTCGCCCTCACGTCTTCATGCGCACTCTTTGCCCAGTCAGCCCTCGCGGTGACCATCTACGGCCAGACTCCTCTGGGGGCTACTCGAACCCTCGAGCCTGGTGCTTCGTGGACTGGTCTGCCGGCTTACGACCCCACAATCCTCACCCCGCCTGTTGTGAACCCACTCCCGGCCCCTTACTCCTTACAACTGACGAACGACGTCAACGCCGTTGGCGGTGTATCGATTCCCCTGAAAGGCTCCTTCTTCGGGTTTTCAATTGAAGTTTCAGTTGTGAACCAGATTCGTGAGTTTACCCTGTGTCCGGTAGAGGGAGAGGATGAACTGAATTTTGGAGCGTAGTGGGAAAGAATTCTAGTTACATCCAGGTGCCCTTCCTCAACCTCATGGCTACCCTTGCCAATCGGGGAGGGGAGGTACACGTTCGTGTCGGCGGGAATACCCAGGATTACGCTACACTTGTCGACCACCTGGACAAGGGAAATGTCATCCAAAAAATGCCGGACAACGTTGGTAACCCCACCGGCACCCCTCCACTCTTATTCACCCGGGATCTCCTCTACATGATGAACAACATCTCCAACTTTGTCCCTGTCAAATGGTACCTCGGTCAGTATCTCTCCCCCGACTCATTTTTCCTCCCGGCGCTTTACGCTTGGTTTCTGGCCCGTAACCTCACTTACACTGTCCCACATAGGCGCTCCGCTCAACGATACATCAAACTTGCGATTGCAGATAGTCACGGAGGGCGAGAGGATCCTTGGCAACAATATACTCGGCTTCCAAGTGGGGAACGAACCGGATCTCTATGCCCGACACCAACATCGTCCTCCCACCTACACACCTCAAGACTATGTTAACGAGTTCCAGACGGTGGTCAACGCCCTCGCGGCTATCGACGGCCTAGCCGATGTGAACAACCTCATCGGTCCTTCCATCGCCTCGGCAGATTGGCAGCCCAATGATGTTTGGAACACAGGGTTCCAAACTACGTTTGGTGATCATTTGAAGATCCTGAGTGTTGAAAGGTATGTCCGGTACTGAGAAGTCTCCGGGTTCGATGCTCATTCGACGTCAAGATACCCCAACCACAATTGTGGCGCTCTCTACCCTGGATTCGGACCCCCCAAAGACCCTCAGGTCGAATTCCCGAGTTACCTCAACCATAGTAACATCCAGAGCCTCACGAGTGGATACATCCCTTCCGCGCTGTTGGCTCAATCGATCGGAAAGCCTCTCCATATGTTTGAGACGAACACCGCCTCTTGCGGCGGATTCAGGGGGATCAGCAACTCTTTCGGTGCCGCGCTGTGGGCCACGGATTATGGTTTCCAAATGGCGCACACCAACTTCTCTGAAGCCCTCCTCCACGTTGGAGGACAGGGCGTTTACTATAACCCCTTTACTTCTCCCCCAACCGCCCAGACCGGATACCACCAGTGGTCCGTAGGAGCTGTTTTCTACGGTTCGTTAATCCTTGCCGAGGCCTTCGGAAAGTCTGGCACATCTCGCATTATCGACCTGGCTGCCAACGGTGGAAACATCCATACGCCCGCATACGCGATTTGGCAGGATGGCGTGCTTTCCAAGCTTGCCCTGTTCAACTACGTTTCGGACCCGAGCGACGCTGCCGTGAGCACCGTGACCTTCACCATTGGGGGTGGACAAACCGGACAGCCTGCTGGAACCCCAGCGACTGTCAAGGTGAAATATCTCTTGTCGGAGAGCACAGCGTCCATGAATATCACTTGGGCCAATCAGACCTTCGGACGCTACTTCGAGAGCGATGGCCGATTGAAGAACGATCTTCATATCGACACCGTTACCTGCAACAACGATAACACCTGCACTGTGAAGGTCCCCGCTCCCGGTTTCGCGTTGGTCTTCATCACCGATGATCCGGCTAACCTAGGAAGTGGAGATCCGGCTCAGACGTATACGACTACTGCGTACACCCGGTCGTTCAATACGGCGACCGTTAACCCCAGCGATCTCGCGAATTCCAACGGACATAGTGGAAAGGATAGAGTTCACCTCGGTTCTACATCGTATGGAAGTAGAAATGGCGCGATGGGGTTGAGGGATGGTCTGTTTGGAGTGTTTTACGTGATGGTTAGTTGTGTGACTGGGTGGTTTGCCCTTCGGGGGGTATAATTGTGGTGTTTCTCATACTTGGACTTTGCTCGATCTTGGTTTTTCTTTCCCCTCTTCAATCTTTCGGACATCTTATACATGTACCATAGCTACCTCACCTCATCTACCTCACCTTGGCATGGCGGGCAGAGCCAACTTTATTGATTCCTACTACCTTCATGATAGCCACGTTCCTTCTGAACTGTAGTTTGTAGTGTGTACACGCAGTCGAGTCCACTCCGAATACAGTCATCTCTAGACGCGTAGTGACAAGCGTCAATAGTTGGGCGCTTTACGCGTGACTTTCGGTGAGTCAAGCCGCCCATGGGCGGCACCTATTTCCCCTCGGAAACGAACCCAAACCCTCCCCCCCTCATACCTGGTTCTGCAACCACACCTGTACCAATGGGGGATTGGCTCGGGTGAGCGTTTCTCCAAAGTATCTCCCCAACGAACCAATACTGACCTCTAAGCGCTTAAGCATTGGCCGTCTGCAGCACTTGGATCCAGCATCGACAGGTCAGCACGTTTGGATCGGATTGAGAGTCCACTGAAAACGTTCTTTCTACAGCCCGACATCTTCGAGCAAGACATGATTACCCTACGACGCCAGCTTGACGCCGTGCAATTCTTTACCGTTCCCATCCAATCACTGCCGAACGAGCTCCTATCCAACATCTTCCGATCTGCTTGCTCGACCACCAAACAACCCCCACCACACACTCCCGTCAAACCCGGCATGCTGCTCCTCGTGCCACCTCCCATGTCTAAGTTCTCCGAGACCCCAAAATTCTCAACCCCCATAGCCACCCTACTTTCTATGGTGTGCAAGCGCTGGCATCTCGTCATTCTCTCCGATCTCATCCTCTGGTCTGACATCGATATCTCTCAATATCGACCGACCGACCGAGACTTCCATGCCGCTTTCTATAATGCTTCGAAATGGGCGCTCACTTGTGCGACCCGTTCCAACCCGCTCCCCCTGAGCATTTCCGTCTCGAACTACACGGGGAACTCGATGGCGATGGGAACCCTCGCCTATTTCATCAACAACAGCGGCCAACGCATCCGCGAGCTCAAAGCATACCTGCTGATGACGGGGGATTTTGTAAACGACTTCACGCAGTTGCAATCTCCGATGCCAAACCTTGAGGTTCTGGAGATTGGTTGTTCCCCATACTGGGGGACAGGCCCCGGTGCAACACTTCCCAAAATCTTCTCTCACAATTACCCACGCCTCAAACACGTCTCCATCCAACACTTCGCAATCATCTTACCACGGGCGTTTACAAATCTCGTCACACTCGTCTTGAGTTACTCGCACGGCCACGTCATGATGGACGACTTTCTGGCGCTGGTTGCGGGCAGCCCACGCCTGGAGGTGCTGTGGGTTAAGAGGTATCTGGTCACGCAATCGGCAAACCCCCACCCCCCGGCCTCGATCTCGCTCCCACGACTGTCTTCCATCATGCTGGAAAACTGCAACTCTCACTTGATTCTGAGCGCTCTACGGATCCCGGATACCGCAACGCTCCAGATAATGTATGCGATGCACTACCTCGGACGACGACCTCGGAACGCACTCACGGACGCCTTCCCGCTGAACCCGATCATCATAAGTTCCCTGAGCAGTGTTCGGACACTATCATATGGCGTTGACGAGACTACCGCCGTTCTCTTCCTGAAGGATTCACAGGGTAATAAGTTGGTGCACGTTGAGCAGGGGCACAACCTCTCAGAGTGGGGGGAGTTTCCTCCTGCAAGGCAATACGTTGTGCCATTGAGGACGCACTTCCACGACCTGTTTGCTTTGGAACAAGCTGCGGACCTCCTGGGTAGTCTGACAACTCTCGAGCTTGACCTTCGTGGGTTTCCCAATCACTACGCGGGAGGCTCGCGGCTTTCGTTCTGGTTGGTCTTCTTCGAGAGCACTCCTCGGTTGGAAGTGTTGCACGCTTCTTATTTGTATGTGCCGACGATGATGGATGGGCTGAACCCATCGAACACCGGTCGAGTGATACTCTGTCCATTACTTCGAACGTTGCAGTTGGACATTCGCACCGGCGCATTCGACTTGAAGAGTGATTGGTTGCTTCAGGTGATAGATGCGACGCGCTGGAGGGGGAAGCACGGGTCACCGTTCAGAGATGTCCTTGTGTACCTCATGTCAAGTGGGTATGGGCACGAGTTCACGTTGCCGTCGGACGCCGTTCGCGCAATGTTTTCACTAAGGGGTGCGGGCGTGGAGAACATGATGTTCTCTAATGGATCATGCACATACACATTCGGTGAGTCTTTTGTTTATATTTTTGTATACTGGAAGTATGGTTCTCATCTATCGTGTTGCAGATAAGGACAATTTCGTGTCACCGGAACTTCCACCGCCGTTCTGGGAGGGTTGGGCAGCTACGACCAATCAAGAAGCGACCCATCAGTCCTAGGCCCAGAGACCACTACTAACCCCGAAGATAATGGCACATTATGCTCGAGCCCTTTCATACCTCCTTTCTGACGTACCTACCATTGACCGTCCTTCGCTACACTTTCTCCAAACACTCCCTTGGATCCACACGTGCATTGGGTGACCATTTGTAACACTAGAAATATACATATCATTTCCAGTAGGGTTCCATTAGCCGAGGTGTATTTCTCAATATCTCAGGCACCCCGCCCAGTGTAGGCCGATGAAACCGAAAGTCCAAGCACAGAAATGACATTAGCACCTTGTGGGCTTGAAGTAGGTGGGGTCGCGGTCCCTCCTGGTCCCGGTAATTTGGAAGGTTGGCCGGTTTTCGAGCGAAACGACCACAGCGTCGTGATTCCAGATACGCGGTTTGGGGGGCAATATCCATGGCCCGACGCAACGGATGGGGTCCTGAAAGTTCCCTTAAAAGTCTCTGAAACTTGGATTTTAGATTTCATCAGCCTACGCTGTGCGGAGTGCCTCGGATCTTAAGAAGTAAACCTCGGCTAATGGTGCCCTACTGGAACGGATATGTATATTTCTAGCATTACGGATAGTCACCCAATGTCCCAGGAGAAACGGAATGATGCACAGGTACAGGAGGGTAGTTAGTATAGGAGAGAATGACTCAAAATATTCAGCAATCAACACCACCCCGAACACGGCGGCAAACAGGGTGACGAGGAGGATATCCACCCAGAAACCCTGGAGGCGGTATCCAACCATGGTTTGCTGAAGGTTATGCCGAGGGCGATGACACATCTGATTAAGTTTGCGAGACGGTACCACCCAATGTTTGAGAGGACGGAGAGTCAATAGGCGTAGGAAATAGCACAGTTTCGAGAAGCTCACCATCGAAATTCATAAACCTTTTATACACTTCCTCCTCGAATAACTGGAGGAGGTTTACGGAGTCCCTTACCTCCCCGTCCACGTGCTGGTCGTAGCTATTCCAAGCCTGCGTCACCATCGCTCGACCCGGGTGGTCTGCGCTGTCGACCGCGTGCGCCTTGGCCCGTTCGCCGTGAGTGTCGGACTTGCCCTCCGTAGGAACCAGTGGCAGCGCCAGGGGGCAACGAGTTGCAGCCAACTGACTGTGCCAATCTAAAAAATACGCGATTCTGAGGACTTCCCAGAGATGGTGAACGGCTTTCTCCCGCTCGCCCTTGGAACGGTATACATAGCTAAGAACGCAATGAGATCCGCAGACCAGGTATTTTTCGCCTCCCTCGAGTTCGATAGCACGGAATGCGGCTTCTTCTGCGGCGTCGAGCTGTTCGTCATCGTACAACAGCCAAGCGAGATCAACCAAACACCCTGCTTGTTCCACTCTGTCCCCAAGCTGTTCGAAAATATACCCTGCCTCCTTCGCTAATTTTATCCCTTCCTTGTAGCGGCCCATTTGCCGATTTGCATCAGATAGGTTTTCAAATGCCCGAGCAGCCAGATAGCCACTCCGCCACTCTCCCGGCGCACGAGTAAGGAGCCGTTTGCGTTCCATGTGGTTTCCGATGGAACCAAACAACCGCGAGAGCTCGAATAGGCACCTGGGCTTGTGGTAGCAATTATGGAGTTTTTCGATCTTTGGCCCCAACGCAGTGAGCCGCGGTTTGTGCCAAGAGAGGTGGCTCATGAAATTGGCACAGGCATCCCATACAAGGTCCGAATCCGCGTCGATGGATGTGAAGATATTGAGCAGGTGCTCGACATTCACATCCTCGGATGTGATCCATCGCGCTTCTCTGAACTGGGGCTTGGTAGGATCGAGATAGACTGACATCCGGACGAAGTAAGATTTCTTCGCTAAGAGGAGGAGTGGAGACAAATTCGGATCCTTGGGGGAGAGATAATCTCGAAGTGGTGCAAGCACCGTGATAAATCCATTGCTTCGGTACGTCAGGGAAAGGGTGCAGAACTTGTTGAGAATGTTTGTTCCGTTCGAGATTGTGGGAAACAACCAATCAATGTTGTTCTCATCAACGCCTTGAGGGAAGAATGCGACTACCCCGAGAACTGCTCGCGCGTCGGGGCCAAGTTCACGGAATAGCGGGGAAGTGAGTGAAAGTTCGATCGTAGCAGCGAAGTTCTTGCCGTGTCCCGTCTGAAGCACACCAGTTTGGCGTTGCTCCCACTCCTTGGCCAGTTGAGCATTGTCCCACTTGTTTTGATATGCAGCAGTGGCCAATAAGGTGACTGAGAGCGGATTGAAGTCGAGCTGTTCGAGGATGTTGTTGATGAGGTCTGGTCGATCGCCACCGCCGTAGATACGGTAGAAGGCACCGCGAGCGACATCCCTTGATAGCGTAGGGACATCCAAACACCTGTAACCTGATGGGATGGCGGTGACGCGGGATGTAATGCAGAGGCAAATGTTACGGAATTGGCTCAGTTCCTCCACAACAGCAAAGATCTCCTGTGCATTGGCTCCCCGTGGGTCAAGAATGGATTCGGCATTGTCGAGGACTATGACCATTTCCTTGGAGGATAGAGATGCTCGGAGGGGGGTCAAGTCCTCAGGGTTTTCGACGCCGGCACCGATAACCGTCGAGAGTCGGCGGAGAAAACTGGCGTGAGAAGCGGGGAACTGGTCGCAACGGATGAATCGACGGTTATCGCCGAATCGTTCCACGATGCGATCGTGGTGGAGGACAGCCAGAGCGACAGATGTTTTCCCGATCCCACCCGCGCCGATGAGAGCAATCGGTGTACAGTTCTCAGCGAAACCAATGATCCCCTCAATAAGCTCGTCGCGTCCGAAGCAGGGCCCCAACGGTGGGGGAGGCGATTCTCCCAGAGGAGTGCTATCCGAACGGAAGCCTGTAGATCTCCTTACTCTCGAGATTGCTGAACGGCCTAGAGCCTTGGGGGTAGTCAATACTCTGTTATTGATGGATCGAGGGTCGCACTTACCAAGGGACGACGGGGCCCACCACTCTTCGACATGTCATGATGCATACGCGCAAAATCCATGCGAGCATTCATTGTCAGCTCAGTCTGGAATGGAGGCGGTTACCAATTGCTGAAAAGATCCGGCTGAACGTACGTTGAAGATATGGAGGGTCCTGTTGAAGTCTAGCTTCCAAGTAGCAATGGGTTTCTTATCATCCGGCATGCCGATAACTCGAAAGATCACACCCCATTTACCCAACCTGGCGATCTTCCTCTGGATCTCGGCCACAGTCCTGCGGTTGAGCGCTTAGTGAGCGGATCGCCCGGCGCGTGAATCGCTGGTTCAACTCACGTCGTTAATCGCTCAATCGCATCGAGGACCGGCTGGCTGAGCTCATCTAATTGTCTCCCATCTACCCCCCGGTTGAGGGCTATACATACATCAGCGCAGAATAACCCAAGGCTGATGTAATCCAGTCCGTGATCCGTTGAGCCCTGGCTACGTGTGAATCCGGAGCGAGTCGTTGCAGAAGAGGAAACATACCCTGATCATCGTAAGGAGAACACCTGCGGACTCTAACACAGCCTTCGCCGGTGTGATGTGGGAGGCCCCCTTCGCGAGATCCAAGGCACCGATGGCCGCGCCCAACAGTGAGGAACCACCATCCCAACGCTCCTGTTCCTGGGCGTCCATTCCTTCTGCCGGGTATCCCGCAACCACGGTGCTGCACCAAAGAGTTAGGCGGACGATACAATGATAGTTGAAGCTGCTAACTTAGTTCGAGTCTGAGCAGCTGTGAGCGTTCTGATATACGGCGGAGAAAGTGTGGGCTCCGCTCACGGAATTATCCCCGGCCAGGTTCGAGGACCCATTTCCTCTGTGGCTCACCAGTTGTCCAACTGCAAAGTGTGAAGACTTCGGTATCAACTATGCACGGACCACGATTTACCTCCATTTTCGTCAATCTCAACCCTTTCAACTACCGTGGACCCCTCTAGAAGGTTCATCATCTCTTCCTCGCTCTCCTGAAATAGAGTGAGAAATCGGGATGAGCACATGAGCAGCAGGCATACATGGAGGAGGCCTTGAATGTCGCAGTGATGTAGTATTATTGATCTCGCGTTGGATCTCTGTTGACATGTTACTCAGCGACGGCGATGCCTGCGAAGAAGTTCTAACCTCGAGTATGAATTCTGCAACAGTATCAAAGCTGTCGCGGTCATCCTTGGTCAAGTTCATGAGCGATGGTGGGTACATGTGACATTCTGAACCAACCAGAGGTACGTTTTGGCTGGCCGACGAGTAATCGACTTCCACTGTTGAATCGTCATCAGAGTCGGACATCTCGATCGCCACCTCCTCGGCAGTATCATCGCCAGGACCCTCCTTTGGAAGTTCATGCGGTCCGGCCCCTGCCTTGATTAGCTTGGGAATAAAACCCCATTTGCGAATTGTGTAGTAGCGAAGGAAAACGCATTGATTGCACTCGTCTGGGATCGCAGATTCCAAAGTGGAACTCTCAGTCAAGCTCCGATTTCCTCGTGTGAGAGTCTGATCTGGTCCGCAGTTTGTGTGTACTAAACCCTGCGTGCCCCATGATCCCCACAAAGACGTGGAAAAAGAGGCAACAGCAGGAACCCCCACTGAGAAACCGCACGCCATGCGAGTCTGGTTGTCTGAGTACGCGACCATCGCAAATTCCCGAGTTAAGTCGACTCCAGTCACGAGAACAGGCCTGATGTTCTCCCCGTGGTCACGTTCCCGTGCGAAGTCGACCCAAGATTCGTAGTGTCTTTTGGTGTAATTCGCAAATCTGCGTTCCATTTCCACGTCTTCCTTGTAGGTTTTATGCTTGGTGATTAGAGCAGCGCCTTGCTTGCTGGTGAGTTCGAAGGCGATCCTTGCGCCAGGCTCTATAGGACTAATGCGTTCGGTCAGCCGTGGTAGTTGCCAACCAGGTCAAAACGTGTGCGCACGCACCAAGCGACGGCAACTGAGCCGCCAATGTCTGCCCCAATCTGTTTAACGGTACCCGTACACAGATAGCCTGGGGGACGGGTATTCCGTGTTACGCTTGGGCCGAGATCTAAAGGTTCGAACGTGAAAGGAACGTCGATGCCGGGCGTCCTCCTTCCTAATGGAATCCCCGTAGAGAATAGAAGGTGGAACGTCCCTCTACGAGTGTAGCCAACGTCACCTAGTCTGATTCGCTGGTAGCTGTGGATAGGACTAGGCTCCCTGCCATCGATGTCAGACTGGATCTGCAGCGGTCGAGGAACAGAAAAATATCAACCAAAGGGCGTCACCATTCCGCAACGGGGCTAACACTCTGCGCTGCGTGAGCCAGACTGAAAAACGTGAAGGTAAGGAACATACATACTCTCTATAGATCTTCCAAGGTGCGGGTTGGGAAGGCATGGGAAAAAACTGCAAGACCAAAGGCTCACAGGCCGGGAATATATCCAACTCAGTACCTCCAGGACCTCCAAGCACCTGGTTTCCATGCTGACAGTTCCATCGAATCCGACGGGTTAACGCCACTTTGCTAGATCGCGGAACGTCGTGGCAGCCCCGGATCCCATCAGAAACAGCAAAATGACCCAGGCGGTGTGGGATCCGTGCGCTGACAGTTCGGGGGGTCTATTCGCAGCGCGGAGTTGAATCCCAATGGAGCGAAGTGTCAGCGAACTCCGACCAAATAAATGTGTGGCCCAGTTTGGAACAATGGACTGATCCCACTGGAGGTGAAACAAAAGCACCCCGTCGGGTGCGCCACAAATGACGCGTCGACGAATGGATTATGATCGGCGGGCGACCACGGTGTAGACCTTCACTTGACGACTTGAAAGTTGACAACGCTGACAAGTAAAAGAACGAGTACCCAACGGGTCTGGACGCAAGGGACGTCCTGACCGTTTCGTAGCGGACGTAAACCGGTTCGTTTTGTGTTCTTGTTTCGGAGGTCACATCCAAATCGACTCTGACAGTGGGGTCGCCTGGTGGTCGAGCCCTTTGTCCACGTTCCGAGCGCGGTGAGTTGCCATCTCGTCAAAGTCAAATTGCAGACTGACGCACAACGGCGTTTCAGGGTCAAGGTCCTAGGGCGGAAAGGGTAATTTTAGGTCGGGCGGGTGCATTGACCAGACGCCATACCGCTTTGTAATGTTTCCGTCCTCGCAACCAACGTAACTGTGGCACAATGGACCGAGATCTGAATGGACGAGCCTCGTGTATGGAGTTCTGTGCTGATTGTTGTGTACCAGCACCCAAACAGAGGAACACACACGCCCACACATGATCACGTGCCACATTCAAGATCGCGGAGCAGAAACGTTGCGCCTACGGTACTTCTTGAGCGAACGAATCCTTAATTACTGCTCAGCAGGCTGCACGATGTGATACACTGAACAATTCTCGCCACCGAATAAACCACCAGACCCGGATCCCCGTCGACACTCATACGAGACGTTCAACCAAGAGACGGACGAGCACGTCAAGGACTTCTATTGAAAGTACCACGATGACCTCGACACCACCTTGGTATTCGTGGGTCTGGTCAAATCGAATTCAGCCTCCAGATTAACAAAGCAGGCCCCTCTGTTCTTTGCCGTGGCGTCGGTATTCATCATCGATAACCAGGAATTGCGACCGGATTACAACGAGATGGGCTTCACCGCCCTGACCGTGCTGTTCAACACCACCTCCGGAATTCCAAACCAGTTTGGCATCCCTGTGTCGTCAGGTCCAAAGGTTTCTGCAGTCCAGGCTCGGTCCATCCTATTCACCTCTCCCGTGGGCGCGCTGGAGAGGGTCCGCAGGAAGGTTGGCTCTCAAGACTCCTGGTCATTCACAGAGGACATTGTCAATTTGAGGGAGAGGCATGGAATGCTACAGCTCGTGTGTTGGAAATTGACTGCGGTTATGGATCAGGTTAGCCGCTAATCGCGTAACGTACCCGCTGCATGAAACAACCCAAGTTACCCTAATGTGTAACAGTTTATGTTTTCAGGTAGGAAAAAAAACTCTAGACCCGACGCATGCGAGGAAATAATTCTTATCATGATCACAGCAGGGGTGGTGGGTGCGACGGCGAGCTAGGCAGGGATCGGCGATCAGGGCGAGGAAGCGGTCCATTGAGATACAATAGAGGGA
>Ga0307517_10010130_pt1 | contig 13231 bp, 7 predicted proteins | sample 23_EM_MG_FD_194515 | JGI IMG/M metagenome (GOLD analysis project Ga0307517, IMG submission 194515) | Populus trichocarpa ectomycorrhiza microbial communities from riparian zone in the Pacific Northwest, United States - 23_EM | ecosystem: Host-associated > Plants > Roots > Unclassified | place...
GTCCGACAAGGGCCGCCGGAACATTTCATCCAGCAACCGCTCCGCGCCCAGGGTCTGCACCTGGTTGAAGAGGCTATAGACAGAACCCGGCTTGTACTTGCCCGTGAGGTTCAGATCGTCCAGCGTCTGCTTGTCCGCCGTAAATCCGTTATCGGGGGCAGGGGTAAATCCCCCCTCGGGGGCAGGGGTCGTACCGTTTTTTCTCAGCAGATCGAGGACGCCTTCATTATTGATGATGACCATGCCATGCCGGTCGGCGGTGATGCCTTTTTCTAACGTATAGGAATAGACAGGCTTCGATCCCTGCATCCGGGTAGGCAGATAAATAAAATCGATATTGGGGCATTGCTGCGCCAGCACTTCTCCCGCCTCGATTATATGAGTGGAAAGAACTAAGATGGAGTCCCTCCTCCCGGCAAAGGCAGCCGTCAGGGCGATCGTGGCCTCGTAGGCGTCTTTCACATTCGTGCCCCGGAAAAGTTCGTCGAATATGACAAAGAGCTTCCTGCCTTGTCCCAACTCTCCGGCGATCTTTTTAATACGCTGTACCTCTGCATAAAAATGGCTGGCTCCCATGCCCAGGTCATCCGGCAGATTGATGGTCGAATACATACCATCCAGCACGGAAAACTCCATCCGGCTTGCGGGGACAGGGAATCCCATATGGGCAAGGAACAGGGTGATGCCCAGGGTCTTCATAAAAGTGGATTTCCCCGCCATATTGGCCCCGGTGAGGAAAAGGACATGGTTATCGGCCGTTATATCCAGTGTATTGGGAACGGCATGCCGCACCTGCGGATGATAAATGCCCTGTAGGCTGACCCGGTGCTCGTCCGCCGGCAGCGCAAGAGCGAACACAAAACCTCTTTCGACAGCCACCTGGCCGACGGAAATATAAACGTCCAGCTGGTAAATATGCTGCAAGAGCCGTCGGGCCGTCTCCCGGTGACGGAAGCGGAGGTAGTTGTCATAGCTGACCACGCGGGCATAAGGCAGTTTACTTTTAGGCTGTTCGTTCAGTAAGGCGGGCAGTCCTTCGGCTGCCAGCAGCGTTTCGATAGCGGCCTTTTCGGATTGATAGGGCGAGCCTGGGCCCACCGCTTTCAGAAAAACATGAAGGTTCTGAAAGATCTCTATCAGCGCCGTGATCCCTTTGTATAGGGTCTTGTATTCATTGTCTTCCGCGATCAGGCCCGTGAGCCTTTGTCCCAGGTTTTGCTGTTCTCCCGATAGCCGGGTCCTTTCATCGGTGATGGAAAGATATCGTTCGGCAATGTCGAACAAGTCCCTTTGAAAAGGGAAGGGGGTCCCGATGGAAGCAAAGTATTGAAAGAGTGCGCTGCGCCGGTTGATGGCCGCTGCATCGGACAGCGGGTAGCGGAACATCTCTTCCAATAATGCCGCCCCGTTGCGGGTGGCCGTGCGCTGGAAGACGCCGGCGATCGAATCTTCGCCGGACCTGCCGAAGATATTCAGGTCGTTGAGGGTCTGTTGATCTGTCGTGAAACTCATAGTCAGCTTTATTTTCTTTTACGCCGGATCAGCAGGATGGCGCCTCCGATCAGCAGGAGCCCGGGCAGGATGCCCAGCAGCAAGACCTTCAGGAAGGTCAGCCCCGCGCTGGTCAGTTCGAGACTATTGTCTTTTGACTTGGGACGGGAACTGTCGATAGGGAATTCTCCGTAGCTGAACCAGCTGAAGATGGCCGTGCTGAAGTCGAAGTTGCAGGTCCTGGGACTATAGCGGTTCAGTTCCGAGTTGCTGAGGAAATCCGCATCACCGGCAACGACTATGCGCTGCTGTCTCCCGTTGATCGTGCGGGTAAGGGCCAGCACGGCCGGTAAAGGGCCTTTCTGATCTCCTGCCGCGGGCGAATAGGTTATTTCCGGAAAGGCGGATCTCTTCTTGTCCGTCTGGCTTGCCAGGAACACAACGCCCCCCGTGACGGCGGTCGACTCCTCCGTATTTTCAGCAGCCTCCATCTCCTCGGTATTTGGGCGGACCTTCTTATTCCAGCTGGACCTTCCATCGGTCATCAATAGCGGGGTGACGGTAAAAGGACCCTTGCTGTCATAAGAGAGCGCCGCCGCTCCGCGGATGGTTACACACAAGCTGTCGTCCGCATCCCCCTGTAAATTTTTGGTAAGCCCGGCTCCGGATGGGGTCAGGAAGGACTGCACCAGCTCCGGCGAGAAATCCCTGGACTTCTGCACCAGCATACCGTCCAGGAAGTGAACGCCCAGGGGCTGCAGGATAGGATCCAGGAGAGCTTGTTTACCCGGTTCCCCGGCGATCAGCAGGTTGCCGCCTGCAGCGATGTATCGCTGGATCTTCAGAAGAACGGCCGTATCGATAGCGACTTTGGGATCGGCGATCACCAGGGCGGTAATATCCTTCGGGATCTCCTGGTCTTTAAGCGACACCGTCTCCACATCGAAGCCCTGGTTGACGAGTGAATACCGGAAGGTGATGCTGTTCGTAAGCATCTTGTAATGCCGGTCTCCTATCTTGTCGATGCTGCGTTCCAGCTCTCCCTGTACAAATGCGACCTTCGGCATTTTAGCCTGCATCAGTCTTTTCAGGGCGGCAGCAGTCTCCGTCTCCGTCGGGAAGACCATCTGGTCATCGAAGAGCCGCAGGAAGGTTGTCCGGCCCTTGTATTTCAGCTGCATGACATACCGGTTCTGCTCTGGCCGCAGGTCGATCAGCTTCCGCATCTCCCCGGGATTTTTGAACTTGCTCAAATCCATCTTCATGGATTTGGCATATTTTTCCGCCAGCGTTTGCACCGTCATGCCGGGATTGTATTTAAACAGATTCTTGTCCCCGCTGCTGTCATAAAAATATACATAGTTGAACTTTATGTCCGGCTTGAACCGGAGATAAGGTTCCCACCGGCCCAAATCCGTGTTCCGCTGATCAGGCCTGCCGTACCAGAAACGGCCGTCCAGCAGGTTGATATAGGAAGTGACCTCAAGAGGCTCGTCGCCCGTCTCCTGGAGGACCTTTTGGCCGCTGGCGGCCAGCGTCATCGTTTTGGTGGCGGTGGCGTCGAAATACCCGGTGAAGCCGGGACGGGAAGTGATATATCCCACCACCAGCGCACCTGCCACGATGAGCACATAACGGCCGATCTTGACGAAGGCGGGTTTTGACTCCCGGTCCGACTGCAGCTTATAAATGCTGAAGCCCAGGAACAGGAAGATGATCACCAGGAAATAGAGGGTATCCTTGGTCGTGATCAGTCCCAGGAGCATATGGTCCACCCGCCCCGAGATGGATAAAAAATAAGCCAGGTCCCTGACAAAGTCTATATCCTGCCACAGGGTCCCGATATAGTTCAGGATAGCCAGCAGCACCAGGGTGCTCAGCGCCGCCACCACCTGGTAGGAGGTCAGGCAGGACATGAACAGCCCGATGGCGGCATACGCGCAGAGCAGCAGGTAAATGCCGAACAGCCCCGAGAACAACAGCCCCGCATCGGCCGCATGGATATTGGACAACCCGCAGAAGACCATCCCTGAAAGGGCGAGCACCAACAGGAGATTGTACGACATCATGGCCAGGAATTTCCCGAATATGATCTCTTTTATCTTTATCGGGGAAGAATAGAGAAGCTTGATCGTCCCGCCGTTGATCTCCCGGCTCATCAACCCCATGGTCAGCAGCGGCAGGTACAGGTATAAGTTCCTCACCAGGGAAGGGAAGATGCCGTATTGCGGCGCAAATATCTTGGAGGTCAGGTACGTCAGGTACCTCAGGTTCTCGCCTCCCATTTCCTGCTGTGTCAGGTAATTTTCAAGGGTGCCGGTATAAACAAGCCCGCACTGGAACAGGAAGGCTACCAATAAAAACCAGGCTATCGGGGAATAAAACAGCTGGGCCAGCTCTGTCTTTGCGATCTCAAATGTCGTCTTCATTTAATTCTTGTTGGAATAATTTGATAATTGGGCAAATATTTCATCGATGGAGCTCTTCTCCAGGTTGATCTCCCGGAGCCGCCAGCCATGCAATACGCTGGCTGCAACGATCCTTTCCGTGATCTCTCCGTCGCCGCTGAAGTAGAGTCTCATCTGGCGTTCGGTGAGGAAGTCCACCTTGGTCACCCCGGGGATCTGCAACAGCGCCGCGGAGGAGGGCGGATTCTCCAGGTATAGTAAAATGCTGTGCGGCTCCACATAATTATTGAAGGCATCCATGGAGTCGGAGAATACGATCTTGCCGCTGTCGATCATTTTGATCTCCTTGCACAGCACCTGTACTTCGGAAAGCACATGCGAGGAGAAGATCACGGCCCGGTCGGCGGCGATCTCCTTGATCAGCGCCCTGACCTCGATGATCTGGTTGGGGTCGAGTCCATTGGTAGGCTCATCCAGCACCACCAGCTTCGGCCGGTGGATGATGGCCTGCGCGATCCCCACCCGCTGCCGGTAACCACCCGATAAATTACGGATCAGCCGCTTGCTGAAATGCGTGATGCCACAGCGCTCCTTGGCATCGTCCAGGGCCGGACGAACGAGATGTTTTTCCATCTTCCTCAGGGCCGCGCAAAAGGTCAGGTACTCGTCGACCGTCAGGTCCATGTACAGCGGTGGGTTCTGCGGCAGGAAGCCGATCAGCTTTTTCGCGGCTTCGGGTTCTTTTCGCATGTCGATGCCGCCGATGGATACACTCCCTTCGGTCTGGTTCAGGGCGCCGCAGAGGATGTTCATGGTCGTCGACTTGCCCGCTCCGTTAGAGCCCAGCAGACCGACGATGCCGCTCTGATTGATCTCGATGTTGATGTCCCTGATCGCCCAGCTGCTGCTGTACTTATGGGACAGGTGTTCGATTTTAACGATCGGTGATTGCATAATAAGGAAGGATGAATTTTATTCAATGTTGATCCGTGCCGGGTTCTTAATAGCCGGGGTTTTGCGTCAGCAGGCTGTTGAACTGCCGTTGAGGCCTGGGTACGGGATACAGCGCCAGATAAGGCTTCCAGCCGGGCTTCTCCGCACTCAGCACCGCATCGATGGTCCCCGTTCTTTTCAGGTCGAACCAGCGGTTGCCCCATTCACAGAAAAATTCTATGCGACGTTCGCCTAAGACGGCAGCGATAATTTCATCCGCCGTGACGGCGCTGCTGGCCCCAAGGCCGGCTCTTGCGCGGACCAGGTTGAGATCGTCCAGCGCCTCGGTGGTCTTACCAAGATGCGCCGCCGCTTCCGCCCTTATGAGGTAGAGGTCGGCCACGCGGAAGATCATATAATCCTCTGTGTAGGGAGTAGTAGTGGCATTAAGATTCTTATACTTATACGGTCCGTAGAAATGTTCATCGGTCCCGTTCACGTTCACCAGGTAGTCCTGCACCCAGGCATCACGGCGCAGATCACCCGTTTCGAAGGCATTCAGCAGTTCGGGCGATAGCAGGTAAGTAGGGATGGAACTGGAATAGGGAATGAACGAACTCGCTTCCTGCGTGACATTGTTGGAGCCCGTCGCCGGTATTTGCCAGATGGCTTCATTGCTGCCGTCCAGGAAGACCTTGTTCGGGTCGGGTTCCAGGGTATAAAGACCGGAACCGATGACGCTGTTAGCCGCGTCATAAGCAGCCTGCCATTGCTTGCGGTAGAGCTGGACCTTGCTCAGCAGGCTTAAGACCGTATAAAGATTGGGACGCACCCTGCCATCGGAAGGATAAGCTGCCGGTAAGGCCTTTTGGGCATCCGCCAGATCGGATAAGATCTGGGTATAAATGCCCTCGACAGGCGTCCGGGGTAAGACGGATGTTTTCTTATAGTCGGTGGACAGGACCAGGGGAATGTCGCCGAACAGGTTGACGGTGTTGAAATAGTAAAAGGCGCGCACCAGTTTCATCTCTCCCGTGATCTGTGTCTTGAACGGAGCCGAAAAAACATTGCTGGCGGCGATATTGCTTAGAACGGCGTTCACGCCATAAAGACCGGTATAGGGATTGCCCCAAAGGGTGTTGGCTAAGGTATTCAGATCGTTCACACCATTGGTGTAAAATTGCTGCATGTTGGGGTCGTAGGTGGCGGTATAGACCAGGTCGTTGGAAGAAAGACTGGTGCAGGCAGTAAAATAGGCATTGTTATACATAAAGCCACTGCTGGCGAATCCCGTATAGCTGTAGATACCGGAGATGGCCGTCATCGCAGTGGCGCTGTCGGCGAACTGCTGGGCTTCGGTGATCGCCGTCGGCGGATTGGCGGGTATTTCGATCAGTTTTTTACAGGAGGAGGCCAGCACAACCAGTACCAGAAAGCCTGTTTTAGTGATCTTATGGTTTAAAATAAACGTTATCATGGTAGCCGCTGATTTAAAAGTTAAAAGATAGTCCGAACGCTAGGATACGCTGCAGGGGAAAAGTGGACAGGTCGCCAAAGGTTTCGGGATCGCCGACCTTATAATTGGTGATCGTCAGCAGGTTCTGCGCATTGACATAGATCCGCGCATCATGAACATGCAGTTTCCTGAGCGCCTCGTCTGAAAAATTATAGGATACGGACAGGGTCTTTAACCGCAGATAGGTATCGTCGCTATAGGCGCCGGAAGAGGAGCCAAAATTACCGGCAGCATCAGACGCAACAGAGCCGTAGTAGGAGGACGTCAACCGCTGAATGGGTGTCTGGTCGCCGGGGGACTTCCAATAGTTAAGGACCTGCACAGGCTGGTTCGCAGGAAACGAACCCGGAGGGGCGGAAGAATAGACGCTTTTCAGCCAATTGGGGGCCATCTGGCTCGAGAACTGGAAGAAAACGTATAGACTGATCCGCTTGTAGGTAAAGTTATTGGTGAAACCACCCATGTATTTGACCTCCCGGTCTCCGATCGGTGCGTAGTCACCCCCCTGCGCTGCCAAACCATACATAGGACTGTTCGTCGCCTTCCCATCCTTCGTATAATATTCGAACAGGCCTGTCTGTGGGTTCAGACCCTTAAACCGGGATCCTATGATAATGGAGGTCGGCTTGCCGATCACATAGGAATTGTTATAGGAAGAGGATTCCAGGTTGGGGAAGTTAAGCAGCTTGTTACGATTGAAGGTAATGTTGAAGTTGGTCGTCCAGGTAATATTCTTTGTCTTGATATTGGTGGTCGTAAGGGTGAATTCCCATCCTGCGTTCTGGATCATGGCGTCGACATTCTGTGCTACGGTGGCAAAACCGGCCTGTATCGGCAATGGGTATCCCGTAAGTTGATTGCCTTCCTTATCCAGGTAATACGTTGCGTTCAACAGCAGACGGTCATGGAAAAAGCCAAGGTCCAGCGCCAGGTTCAGGGATCTTTTCAGCGCCCAGCTGAAATCGGGATTGTAAAGGTTCGTGGGAAAGTTGGGACGAATGCCCTGGACGGGGCTGATATAGCTCCCGCCCGGACCCCAGAAAGGCTGGAACAAGTAAGGACCTACGCCATCGGAGCCACTGGTTCCATAGCTGCCGGAAAGCTTCCCGAAACTGATGAAGTGCTGGGCACTTGCAAAACCCTTTTCTTCCGAAAAGATCCAGCCGGCGCCCACCGACCCGAAGTCGCCGAACTGGTGACCGGGTCCGAAATTGCTGGAGCCATCCCTTCTGCCTGTCAGACTGAGGATATACTTACGGTCATAAACATATCTGAGGCGGGCAAAAGCAGCAGCATACTTATAAATGGAAGAATTGTCGTAAGCATATACTGAAGCCGCTCCCACAAGAGAACCCAGGAATCGGTCATCGGCATAACCCACTCCTTCGATGCTGTTGGAATTGCTAAGATTCTTTTTATAAGAAGCGCCTAAGAGGGCCGAGAAGACCCCTTTACCGATGGTATTGTTATAATCGATCTGGGGTTCGACATTGAGGGTCTGCGCAGTCCCGCCGGCAAAGCTGGCCGTACGGGACGAATACAAAGGGTTTTGAGACGACGCGGGATTTTGCCGGGTCTCGGCTGTCGTATTACGGTTATAACCAAGGTTGGCGGAGAGGCTCAGTCCCGGGAGTAGCTTATAATTGAGATGCAGGGAAGTGTTGAGATTGTGGACCTGCACATTGACGGGCTGTTTCAGAAAGTTATAGAACTGGTAATTGGTGAGGTCGATACCTTTGTAGGTCCATGAAATATTCCCCGCGGCGTCCAGCAGATCGGGCGTATTGGGTGGATTCAGCATCTTCGAGATCCCCCCGCCGGCGCCATTATTTTTGTCATAAGAATAGTCGGTCCCGAAATCGACGCTCAGCCGGTTGTCGATCGAGCTGTGATGGGTCGCCGTATGCAGGGTCAACCGCTCATCCGAAAAATCACCAGGGAAATTGAAGTCCGACCGGGTATAGCCGCCCGAAATGAGAAAGCTGTTCTGGTAACTGCCTCCCGATAAGCTCGCATGTACATCGGTATTGTTAGAGGTTTTTCCTAAGAGGACCTTTCTCCAATCGGTATTTCTGTTTTGATCGAAGACGAGCAGGTCAGGCGCATAACCGCTGCTGTAAGGGATAAGGTTGGGAGTTATCCCATCGGCCGCGAAGGCGTCCTTCCGCATCTGGAGATATTGCTGGGTGTTCATCAGCTTCACCTGGCGGGCGCTGGAATTGAAACCGGTATTCACCGAAATATTCAGATCGGTCTTCCCGTCCTTGCCGGCCTTTCCCTTTTTGGTAGTGATCAGGATCACGCCATTGGAGCCCTGTGTACCATAGATGGAAGTGGCATCGGCATCCTTCAGAATGCTGATGCTTTCTATGTCGGCGGGGTTGAGGCCGTTGAAGGGGCTAATACCGCCGGGCTGGCTGATCCCGCCGTTAAAGCTGCTGCCGCTGACCAGGGAGCTCAGTTGGTTAATATTATTATTTTGCGTCGCAAAAGGGACGCCGTCGATGATGAACAAAGGCTGGTCATAAGGCCTGAATAGGGTGGTCGTGTTCTGTATGGTATTCTGCCCCCGTACCTGCACCATGACCTTCGAACCAGGGATACCGCTGGTCGCGTTGACGGCAAGACCCGGCGCCTGCCCCTGTATGGCGAGCAGGACATTGGTCACCGGCTGTTTCTCGATGATCTCAGCGGTGACGGTGGAAATGGATCCGACGTTGTACCGCCGGGAAGTAGAGCCATAGGCCTGGACGACGGTGGCATCCAGTGGGTTCTGGCTTCTTTTCAGGAAGATGTACAGGGGGGCGTCGCCGGAGGCGGCAACCTCTTTATCCTCGTAACCGGTGTAGGAAATGACCACGACGGCCATTTGCCGGGAGTGCTTTAATACGAAACCGCCTTTAAGATCCGTCCTGGTTCCCTTCTTCGTGCCCTTGATAAGGACGGAAGCGCCTTGCAGGGGGATCCCGGTGCTGTCCCATACGATCCCTCTGATCGTATCTTCCAGCGCGGCTTTTGGCTCTTCCGGCGCGTCCATGATAATAATGTCAGGGGTCTTCCGGTTGATAAAGATCGTATTTCCCTGGATCTCGAAATCCAATGGCAGTCCCTGCAGGATGGTCCTCAGCGCCAGCTCCAGAGGGGCGTCTTTTAAGGATACGGTGATGGGGCTGATGTCCTGCATGTATTTTTTGTCGTAGAAGAACACGTAACCCGTCTGTTCCCGGATAACGGATAAGACCTTCGGCAGTTCTACTGCCTTACCCGAATACGTCACCTTTTGGGCGGTGGACCTGGCGGCCACATGCAGGCTGGTGACGAGGAGCAAAATTGCCGACAATTTCATCACTAAAATAGTTTTGGTTAGCAGGGACTTGCTATCCTCATGCAGATAGGACAGCAGTTTGCAAAACGCCTGGATTTGCATAACTTCACATTGTTTAGGTTATTAATAAGCAGTTGTAACACTTCTGTCAATGACTGACCTGAGCGTTAAACCGGGGAAGGGCTTCAATCTTGCTCCCGGTTTTTCATTTTAGGCCAGCCTGAACGACAAAGTCAATTTTCCCATTGATAAATGCTCTACATAATTGGAGTAGGGGGTTTAAGGGGTTATAATAAGATGATTGCCTTCTTCAATGCGGTATTGAACGCCTTCTCTCGCCAAACCTTTCAGGACCTGGGCGAGGGTTAACGACCGGCCGATCATACCTGTAAATTGTCTTTCCGGAATATTCCCTTCATACTTGATATCCACATTGTACCACCGTGCCAGCTGCCGCATGACCGTCGGCAGATCGTTGTCGGTGAAGTCGAAGAGCCCGTTCTTCCAGGCAACGGCCTGTTCCGGATCTCCCCTGGACACCTGAATAGCGCCGGAGGGGGCGACTGTGGCCTTTTCACCCGGCTTCAGGACATGTTTCCCGATCCTTACGGCCCCTTCCAATAAGGTAGTGGTCTGCACGGATTCATCGGTATAGGCGTTGACATTAAAATGGGTGCCGATGTCCTCGATCACCTGGCCGTTCACTTTCACTTTGAAGGGCCTCTTTTGGTCGTGCGCCACTTCGAAATAGGCTTCTCCCGTCATCTGCACGGTCCGTTCATCCCCGGAAAAGGTGGTCGGATAGATCAGGCTGCTGGCGGCATTGAGCCAGACCTTAGTCCCATCCGGCAGGGTCAGCTGGTACTGACCGCCCCGGGGCGTCGTCAGCGTATTATAAACAAGGGCCGTTTGTTTTTCTCCCGGGGATAGATTGTACGCCAACTGGCCATTGCCGGAGTTGACCACCGCGGCATTGCCCTGGCGCGTCAATATACCCGTATGTGCGCTATCGAGGGTGATCGTAGCTCCATTGGAAAGGGTAAGGATCGCCTTGTTATACCCGGGCGTAATATCCTTTTTGGCGATCGTTCCTTCAGAATTCCCATGCTGCCGGCGGGTTAAAAGGAAATAACCGCCGCCGCACAAGGCGATGATCGTTACGGCAGCCGCCACGCGCGACCAGGTGAACAGGGGAGCGATACTGCCCTTTTTGTTGGGGCGTGCATATTCGCCTGCCGCAACGACACTGCGATACATATGCTCCCAATCAATAACAGGCAGGTCCGCGGGCATTCCCGGTGTTTCCAGATGTTCTTCCGTCAGGGCCTCCAGCGTTTCTTTGTAGGCCGGGTCCCGGACATATCCGAAGAACTCCTCCATCTCCACGGATGTGCAGCTCTTGTTAATGTACTGGCGATAGAGATAGGCCAGCCGGTTGTCGGATGCAGTCATTTAATAATAGATTAACGGTAATTTAATCAATGGATAAGCGTACAATGGTAAAGACTGTATTAGAAGATAGGGGTACCGGCTAATTCGTAACTTTTTTTTCCGTCGGTCTAAAATAGTAGGGAAGAGGCCTGAACCCAAAATAGGATAGCGAGTAATTCGGAGTGCTGCGAAAGAAAACCCTGGATATGTTTTAATATTTCCGTCACGATGTTCTTGACCGTTTGGACCGACAGGTTCATTTGATCGGCTATCTCCTGGTGGCTCATTCCCTGGTCGCGGCTCAGCGAGAAAATGGCCTGTTTTTTTTCGGACAGCTGGGATACTGCCTGCTGAATGAGCTTCCGGCTTTCCTCCGCCTGTAAAAGATTTTCGGTGAGATTGTCCGACTGTGACATGTAAGCCCATACTTCTTTGATCATCTGCTCGTTCCTGGCGATCTTGCCCAGGTAGTCCAGGGTCTTGTTGCGGGTCATGATATAGATATACTTCCGTGGGAAACTGACCCCCGCCAGTTTATCCCGCTGCTCCCAGAGCTTTAAAAAAATATCCTGTGTTATTTCTTCTGCTTCGACGGCCGAATGACATAATTGCCAGGCAAAAGTGAACAGCCGCTCCCGGTAGAGATCAAAGATCGCCCGGAATGCCGTTTCATTGCCTTCTGAGATTTGCTTAAAGAGCTCTTTTTCATCATATTGTATTGCTGAGGGCACGTGCTGATTACGTTTGTTTTGGGATCATCGATCTAAAGGAGCGGACGCCGGACTGGAACACCGGATAGGAAGGCTTAACGGACAAGCTAAACTCAAATATAGGAATTTGTTGGATTAAATTTCCCTCTATGCACTTTTCCTGGCATCTTCTGAGAACTTTGCCAGACCGATGTCCGTTAATGGATGCTTCAGCAAACCCAATATAGGTTCCCTTGGACAGGTACACACATGCGCGCCCAGTTCGGCGCATTTCACGATTTGATTGGAATTACGGATGGAGGCGGCGAGGATCTCCGTTGTATATTTCTGGATAGAAAAAATAGCGGCTATTTGTGCAATAAGTTCCGTTCCTTCCCAACCGCTGTCATCGATACGGCCTACAAACGGAGAAACGTAAATGGCGCCGGCTTTTGCTGCCAGTATTGCCTGCCCGGCTGAAAATATAAGGGTGCAATTGACCCTGATCCCATTGCCGGTAAGCCATTTAATGGCTTTGACGCCGTCTTTTGTCATAGGTACTTTTACCACAATGTTGGGATGGATGGCGGCCAGCTTTTGCCCTTCTTCGATTATGCCTTTAAAATCCGTGGTGGTCACCTCCGCGCTGATATCTCCATTTACCATTTCACAGATCTTCCTGTAATGATCTGCGATCGCCTGTTCACCTCTTATCCCTATCTTGGCCATAAGGGATGGATTGGTAGTCACACCGTCCAGGATACCCATCTCGTTCACTTCGTTTATCTCGTTCAGGTTGGCTGTATCAATAAAGATTTTCATACCAAAGTAGAGTTGTCGGTTTCAGCATCAAAAGCAAAAGTTATACCCCAGCGGTGCATCATAAGGTAAAAGGATAGGTGTCGGGCAGTTTATGCCTGTCGGGATGCAGGTAGAGCGGATGTAATGCTTTTGTTTCATCGAAGAACAGGAGCGCGTTAGGTAAACATTTTTTTCGCCATATTCCTTCCTCGCTAATTGCCCGATATTCACCATGCCGGCCTTATACATATTGGTCGCTCTTGCATCTCCTATATGCGTATTATGTTCCCAAACGATCCCTTTGGCATTTTCACCATGGAATTTCAACAGTCTGTCCAGGGTCTGCATCATATGCCTGTCCCGCACATTCCAGCTTTCGTTATCGAAGCCAAGCATACTGCGATAATATTTCTCTGCATTGACGGCAATGAGTGCATTCTGCTCCGTATTGAAACCTTGCTCCCGGTCACCGTCCAGGAATTGGGCTTTCATTCTTATTTCCCGTAAGAGCGCCAATACTTCCTCCCGGCATCCGGAGTCCACCAGTGTATGGCGGGCATACATCCGTTCATCCTCATTAAAGGGTTCGAAACACAGAATAGCTTTTTTAACGGAAATGGCTGCCTGGATGTCTTCC
>Ga0307517_10010131_pt1 | contig 13231 bp, 20 predicted proteins | sample 23_EM_MG_FD_194515 | JGI IMG/M metagenome (GOLD analysis project Ga0307517, IMG submission 194515) | Populus trichocarpa ectomycorrhiza microbial communities from riparian zone in the Pacific Northwest, United States - 23_EM | ecosystem: Host-associated > Plants > Roots > Unclassified | place...
TAGTGGCTTCAGTTTTCCACGGCTTTTAGGAGTCCTCTCCCTGAGGTTGAGGGTACGGTGAAGATGCGGGACCGTGGGGATGTGCCACGAGCGGCGAGTCAACGAGCATGCCTTCAGAGTGCGGGAGTTGTGGGTGAGGTAGGCGATGATGGTAACCATGATATTGCATGGGAAGCGACCGGTCGGTTCGTGCACTGCGGGTGTTCCTGAAGCATTACGGAGCAGGCGATTGATTTTTGTTTTGCCTCAATGCCAAACTACCACTATGCGATTCGAGAGACCTGTCCCACGATACGAGTGGCGCAGAGGTCAGAGCTACTTCACGTGTACTGGGAGGGGATCATACTTGGTTCTGAGGATTCGGGCTCCCTTGAGCGACCTATACCTCTGGTTGTTGGAAACACCGATATCGCGGTAGGTGTGAGAGGTGACACAAGGCGACCGGGCCGAGTCGGACCAATTGGACGCTAAGGATGCGTCTATGGTGAGCGCCGTGGCAATAGAGGGTGCAATGCGACCTACTTGGCTGGTGTTTGTATCGATATCTAGTCGAAGGATGAGAAAGTCACGTAAATCCATCAGGTACGCAGCCCACACGTAGGCAGAAACACATCTTGTGGGTGATTGTAGGCTGGAATCCAGCCTCAAATTCAGAGGAGGGGAGGTAGCCTCTGAATCGAGGCTGGGACTAATGCATTGAACTTTAACCAAAAATGATCGTTTCGGGTTTTTCTTGATGAATTCTGTGAACGACTAGCAAGAGCGAGTCCCAGACCACCACTAAAAGAGGGGGTGCGGCGGTTCGCGGCCCTGCACCCTGCCACTCACAGCCACTAAAGCCCGCCAAGAAATCACCCAAGCCATTTGGATGGCGGGTAAGACAGATCGGGTTTCGGAATGGACGCGTAGTAACTCTTCTTTGTTTGGTTCCCAAGCCGTTGCCAAACAACCATCTCGCAACTTTGTTTCCCAAAGAAATCGCACCGGGCGCGCTCCAGTATCGTGAAATGAGGAGACGGTAAATGCACAAATAACACTGCCTCTCGCGATACAGCCATTATTCATTGAAAGAGTGATAGAAGCACATCTCCGACTCGGGAGCGGGGGATATTCCCAGACATAGCTTTCATCGTCTACCGTTCTCCGGTATCCGTTGTGTACGAGACAAGGACAATCCGCCCAGTCGCATACCTGGCCCCGACGATAACGGAAGTGGTTTACGTGCTGCGCATCGGCATCGGAACGGAACGACACCAATTATTTCTACCGCACTGCCCCTCGTCTGCACACCTCAATCTACTTTTGGATAGACCGTTTATTCCATCAGAAATGAGACGTATAAGTAACCGCCAGCACCCTGCCTGTAGTTTGGCCTGTTCGATATCGATCACTCTCAAGAGGCGGAGCATGAACCGATATTCCTCTCACCATCACTGCGACGTTTTCACACAACGGGAATGAAGGTCATTCGAAGAAACCTACGTTCTTTGCCCCAGGTACTTCTCCAGATAAAATGGTAAACGCTTCTGACAACCGTGTTCTGGACGTGGCACAGGGCTGAGTCTTGGCGACCCTCATTCGCATCATCTAGAACAGGGCCAAAGCCAAGATCAATCGATTCTTGGGGTCACGAAATCTCAAGGACACCTATCGTACGGCCTTCCGTCTCATTCCCGCGCGAACTTGTGGAAATGATCGTCACACCCACGACATCCGAGCTCTCATAGCACTCCGAGAACATACTGGCGATTTGGCTTCCTCCGACGGCAACCTGAAGTTCGTCCGGAGAGCACCGACCGCAAATCCCGTTTCAACTCAAGAGTCCGGAACACTAGGGTTGCGAAGTACAGACCCTACCGCCCAAGGCGTGCCCAAATGTCCAAAATTGGGGCATGGGTGGGTGTTCCCGTACCGTGCGGAATCAAGGTCAACGATCCCCCGGGCCCTTTTTCGCACCCGCCTACAAGCACACTCTGGCGGATAAGGTTATTATGAAGTCCATACGAGGGTATCGCGTGGGAGTACACACCGCTCGCTGGGACGTCACTCACACTCGAGCTATCGTCCTGCCAATCTTACCGATACTCATGTACCCCAACCAACAAAACTCACGATATGGCTCGATGGCCAAGATCAGTTGTAATATCGTATTTATCTTTCTCACATCCATTGCGTAGTTCTTTCGCAATCCACGTCTGCCCTATATATATCGACACCACCTTGGGAAATGGCCGATTAACTAGTTTGTCGTGCGCGGGCTTGTGATTCGTTGCGTTCGAAGTGTCCAATTCTACCCTTAATCATAGGCGTAGTACCAGTCCTGTGATCGGTGACTACAAAAGGTTTCCTTGATTTTCTCGACTCCCCGCCGGACGCCAGTGAGACGTTCCGGTATTCGATCAAGCGAGTACATGATGAAGCTTAGCAGCCATTTCCATGTCGGCGGACAGGAATCACAACGTATCATACAGCAGAAGTGGCTACCTCGGACTTTGGAGGAGGCGCAGATGGTTCAATAATACCGACGTCTCCCATAGCCCCAGTAGCCAAGATAATCAAACTCCTCCGAATCTGTCTCATCAAGTTCTGACTCATAGTCAAAGCCCATCTCCGTCACATTATCCCAGGTAACCCTCCCCACCAGTCCCTTGAGATCTGTCTTGTACGCAATAGTGGACACATGACATGACCGAAGGGCCAATTTTTTCAAGCCCATTTGGTGGTTACGCCTTCTCTTCAAGATATCTAATAGATTCTGTTGTTGCCCAGAGAAAACATTGACCCCATGGAGTGTCAATGATTGCAGTTTGGGGGCGGGCGGGCGGTATTGCTCAGCTATGCACATGTGAGTGATTCAATTCGATTTCGATAGCTTCCCCATACATACCTTCGTCGTCGAAACCCAATCCACCCAAAGCCGGTCCAATCTCTAGGTTATTGAGCTGCAGGTGTAAAAGGCCCCTCATCCCCCGAAGCATCCTACACCAGTCGTCCACGGTAACGGCTAACCCTTCAACAGTGAACTTGCGGACATGTTTCAATGGGAACAGGGGAACGATATCCCCGGTAAACATGCCCACAACTCCATGGAATTGAAGCTTGAAGTTGGGCGAAGGAGTGGAGGGAGATCCAGCATCGATGGTTAGATCATTCTCCATTGGGCCCGATGAGATGGTAAGGTGGTCGGCCCTGCGAGGACGCTCCAAGCCCCGACATTCATAGTACGCCGTGAGTATCTTTTTCACGGTGGCGACAAGAGTCGGAAAGCGAGCAGCGTGAAAGCGTATGACGAAATTGCGGAGAGGGGAGGACATATTGATGAGGTCTGTAAATCCCACGATGTCTGAGTCGGTGTCGTACAATCTCAGGTCGACCAAGTTTGAAAGGACGACAGGGACTGGTGGACCCGATTTTTCGATCGGAGGCAATGCGCCTTCCAAGTCCAACTCTCGAAGGTTCGGATGCTGTTGAAGAATTTTCGAGAGCTGGGATTGAGTGAATCGACGCTGATATTCTTGGGGGAGGCTGAGTCTCAACGAAGTGAGGTTTGACGTCGTGAAGAGGGAGGACGAGGAGTCGGGTAGGAAGTTCTCGATGTCGAGCTTCGAAAGGTTCGGAAGAGGCGAGGAGAAGAAACGATTAAGGCGTTTTATGCTCCGGCGGGGGCAAGATCCGATAAGCTGCACCCGAATCGACGAGGTGATTGAAATAGAATTCGAGTTGAGGGTCTCCAGGAGGCGCTCCAGTTGTTTGCCACTACCACTGAAGTCGAATCGGTGAATCCTCCTTGAAGTACCTGCATCCGCCAAGCTATCCCGCGCGGAGTCGGTGAGGTGAGATCGCCAGGTCAGGAACAGTGGGGCGTCCCCCGAACGAGACTTGAACAGATGCCACGCTTTGACGGCACCTGCAACCCACCAAACCCAAAGCCGGGGGAATCCGATGGCAACTTCATTCCAACGTCTGCAGGCTTGGAGGAAACTGAATGTTCCGGTGGTGAAACTCGCGTTGCTGTCTTGAAGTCCGGCTTCAACAACGTAGAGAAACACGTCCGACAAGAGCTCCGCGGGTAACCGGGAAACTGGAACGTGTGAGTTCTGGGCGTATCTCAGCCGGTTGGCCTCCTCGGCGCAGAAATCTATCTGTTTTTGGAGGGAGTCAATCGCGTCTTGGCACGGCCCTCCAAGGCTACCACCTGATCTATGAGCTTAGGCAAGTGCGGTAGATACGGTGGTCACTGACAGCACTGGAGTACTGAGCATTTTTCTGTATTCTGGATCGAATGTGGCGGCCATCGCGTTTTGGGTGGGACTTGGAGGTGGTGGGGTAAAGAGGAGCGCGTCACACTTCTGATCAATGCCCTGACACTTGTCCCCACGCCTCATCAACCTCCTTGGGCTCGTCTGTATCTAAATCTAACTTTCCGTCAGTAAGTATATTGCCCTTCATACGAGTCCGAGACCATCGTTATCACACTGTCCCATGTGACCTTCGTCACCACTTCCCTGAGGTCATAACCAACGCGTAGAACTCAGCTTCATTCCGCTTCACCACGACGAATAGGTACAGTTGTCGAGTGGGAGCGCGGCTAACGGCTCGGGAGCCTGCCCTTAAAATCGTCAGGAGATTTATGCGGATCATTCAGTGGGTCACCTTACCGCTCTCCAGGCCAATCGACTCACGTCGCGGCCGGTGATGAGACCACTCCCCAGGGAAGGGTATACGACAACCCTGGCGACGAACTCTACTGAGGTCCTAGAAGGTCCGTGGACTCGCTCTCGGCATCGAAGATGAAGGGAGAGTACCCAAACCGGATGACCGTGATGGGCGGACAATGTGCCCCACGGAGAGCGGAAGCCAGGATCTCAAAGAGCCCGGTATACTGGACCTTTCAACGTCATCCCGCAGTCCAGGGTCCTGGTTTGTGAATCGCGAGTACTCCTCAGGTAAACGGTCTGTTCTACTTAGGATCTCGTCGCCACCTAGGTTGCACTGATCCGGGAACACTTGTCCGGTTCCCCTCTGCCCGGTCCCAGCACCCACTTCTCAATCTTAGCGACGATGCAACCCGATCCTGCTGTCCCTAGATACGTTCTAGGACGTTCGAATGTCACCTTTCCAGCTATTTTCGTGAATACGTCGCAAGGTACTCGAAGGAGAGCTCCACTAATATTCTCAAGTTTACGGAAAAAACGAAGGAGGTCAACGAATGATGCCACTGTCCGCTCAGCCAAATTGCCTCAGTGGGTGTTGGCTCAGGGAGACGATACTATCCCGATCCCCGGTGTGTCTGGTACCGAGATCGCGTAACGCCTGGGGTCACCACTGAGGCGACAGTACCCTCCAAAAGAAGATGGACACCGGAAAGTTTGAGCTCATTCTGAAAATGCCCAAGCCGTTAGAGGAGACGCGAATGAGGCGGACGTTGCTTGATGTGGCAATCATGGAGGTTTAACGTTTATCACCCGGGAACCCATTGTTCATCGATGATCCCCTTCCCTAAACTCCAAATCAGGCGTCGGTGAATACATACGATCCCGTTATGTGCTAGAAAAACATACAATAAAACGTGTGTATGGGGGAGCGAGTGAAGAGGGGATTATCAACAGGCATATCGTTCCGCTACCGTATCGCGAGTCAATAGTCTCTCATATACCAAAATGCCGTCGCGTCGCTCAAGCAAGAAGCAATATCCTCTATGCCGGGTCGCGCGTTACGGTCCTCCAACCAACATAGCTCGACGACCCTCCACAATTCACTGTTGAATCCGAGGAGTACCGCCCCATCCGGTTTCTCCGGCCGAATCCCTTCCATGATCGTATTCATCACTAGAATGTCCGACTGAATGTCAAAGTAGGGGTGGTGTCCACACAGGACCTAGGCCATTACCAGTCAACCGTTTAGGGTCGCGAACCAATTGTCACGAACACCCACCTCATAGATGACCATGCCGAGAGCATAGCAGTCAGACTGCCTTGTCGGTCTGTCGCCCTCCGATTGCCGTATCCCGAACCGCTCTGGGTATAGAAGTTCGGGACTCATCCACCGGTATGTCCCCCCCGCGGTGAATGACATCAACGTGTCGTTTGAGATTAACGACGCCTGGGATGTTCCAGCAGCAGTGTGATTCGTGATGCCGGTGATTGTTGTGAGGCCAAAATCGGTAATGCAAGCTCGTCGGTTCTCATTGATAAGAATGTTCGCCTTTGTAGATCAGTGATAAGTGTGTGAATGTCTGATTTGAGGAAACACATACCCCTTTCAAATCCCCATGGACAATCCGGAGGTCGTGCATATACTTCAACCCATTTGCGACATCAACCAACTGGACGGTGAATCAGTCAGGGTCCTGCTAGTGTCAAGCGCAACACATACAAGCTCAACGCGGTTAACGTGTCGATCCCTCTGAACAAACTCATTGATGTTCCCATTTTCCATCCACGCCGAAACCATCGCGAACCGCTGGTTACTGACCGTCACTCCAATGAGGGGTAAGATATTTGGATGCCGGAGGTGCTTCCATGCAACCCCCTCCCGACAGAATCTCTGTAACATATTCATGCATATGAGCACGACAATGCAGACGGAAGACTCACACTGAGGATTACATCTAGGTCGCTCGTGATGTACACGCGCACAACCTTGATCGCTACCCGACGGCCTTTATATACACCCTGCGATACATCGGCAGATCCACCACTTGTGACTTCTGTGGAGCCTTGCGAACAATCTGGGATGTGCATGGACTTGGGGATCACGCGTTGTCGGCTACATGTTTTGCAGAGCTTGTTGAACAACTTCAGCCGTCCCCGATCTGACATAGCCTCATTTTCGAGACGCTGCAACTTGTATCAGCACTAGAGGAGAGTAGGGGAGGTGGAAAAGCCTGCCTGATCCATTTCATTAACACGACTCTCGATTTCCGGTTCCGGAACTTGTAGAAACTGTAATAGAGAGGTGATGCGTGGGAGGAATCTTCCACGTCGCTGTTGCCCTATTTCAATGTTCGGGAACTTTCTGTTGGGTTTTCCAGTGTTTTGAGGGTTTCCATTACCTGAATCGGCACCCTGGTGGCCCATTGTTAAAAATAGCTCGCGTACAACATGAATTTTCCATCGCTTCTTTGGATTTTTGCTCCAACAGGTCGAAATCATATCCCATACTTCATCGCGCAACCACCTGTCTGCATCTTGGTCCCTTGGACGTGGGGGTCGTTTCCCGGATTTAATGCGAGAAGCGACAGTTCTGGAGTTGCGAATCCCATCATATGGCAACACTCCTGTGAGGACCTAATAGCAACAGGGTGATTACATCAAGTATCGCTCTCCTTCCTGACAGGGGAGGGGCATACCGTAAACGAAGTCATTGTAAGGGAATAAATGTCACTTTCTTTTGAAGCAAACTTGACGTCATTATCGTTGGCGAACTGTTCTGGGGCCATATATCGGGCAGTTCCCAGCTTCGGCCTGTAACTATAGTCCCAGAACCAGGCGAATGCACCTGCAATCCCAAAGTCCCCAAGGCACGCATTACCATTTGGAGTAATCAGAATATTACCCTGGACGTGCAAAGCATTAACTGCGAGCGAACACACAAGCCCTTTTGTATCACCTACCGGAGCAATAAAACCATGTATAACATTTAGCCTGTGAAGATATTCGAGGCCATGGCAGACATCCGCCAGCTGTTGCCAATGTAGTCAGCAGTGTGCTCCTACCAATTTTGATGGATGAATACCAGCATCAGCCTATTGGCGTCCTCGTTCCTTTGGGTGTACTGCATGATATTGCCATCTGGCATCCATGGGCTCATGATGCAGAGTGGAAACAGTGTCTCCGAAATCTCCATGATGGGGAGTATGTTTGGGTGGGAAAGATACTTGCGCCCCTCGAATTCATTGCGAAGGGTCTGGTGCGAAGCACACTGAGTCTAACTCTGATTAAAAAAGGGAGCCACGCACCCTTTTCGTTTCCTCCAAGTACCTTGTATCCCGTATCCGAATTGCCTTGATGCATACCTGGTCCCCATGATAATTTTCCTTCCAAATGTCCGCGAATCCAAGGGGATCATAGTCCAGCGATCCATCACAGAGTTCTACGTCGGGGAAAATGCGTGATCCACAGAGGAGGGCGTGGGCATAAAGTCTGAACAAAGGACACCATCTGGGGGATCCAGTGAATCCGATGTTCATGGCCTAACCACCAGAGGTTTCAGAGAGCGAGGGAAGGTTTAGTTACGAAGGCATACCCGATGAAATGTCTCTACCAATACTATCGCATCCTGTGAGGACAGACCCGTCGGAGATATTCTGACCCTTGAGACCACTTCGGAGATCCCGTCCGCACAGTCCTTCTCGCTTGTCCCCCAGTACCGAAGCACAGGATTGGGGACGGATAGTGCACGGACAAAGTCTTCCCCCAGTTTGGCCAGGATCTCGGGACCAAGCGAGACGAAGTCAACTAAATCATCTGTTTGTCAGCCGCTACCACTTGTGCTTATGTGAGTTGGTGGCTCACTCTCATGAACTTTTGCGTCGCTCATGACCAGTGACTACCTGACCAAGTGAGAAGATCGTGGCGATAGGAAGAGAGGTACGTGGGCGGCCGTCGGCGCTACAAGGAGAGTACACCGCCAGCCTCGCGGAATCCACGCCGTTCCCTCGTTGTGGACACAACAGCAATCCCAATGGCTGGACACCTCCCTAGAACTCCCAAGGTCCTCGTACGACTTTCAACTCGCCACCTTCTCCGTTTTCCTGCGAATACTAGAATCGGGTGTCGCATATCGTGCCCGTAAATACTGCAGATTGGGATGGCAGACTCGAAAAAACAGTGGCCTACTGACTGACACCGTTCCGCAGATCTGAATCCGCAGTCGAGGCCACAGGGTCGGCTGCGGACGAGTAACGAAGGGAACGGATGAAGGAAAGGTGGAGTTCTAAGATACAGTGTGACCTTTTTTTCTTCCCTATTGCACACCGCTCTGAAGTAACCCGAGTGCCTCTCGATGGAATGGTACAGAGGGTGACGAAGGCTGTTGGAATCCACCCAAACCTTGGATGAAGCAACCCAGTTATCCGTACAGCCCTTGCACGGGTGTCAGCGACGGATACCCCCTGGCGGCCATTCGTGGTTGGACCCTGCGGAACCCGTGAAGTCTCTTTAGAACACGTTAATGGCTCCCTTAGACATTGAGGGAGGTACGGACCTGACTAACGGTCACAGCGGACGGAGATTTTTAATTTGCTGGATTATCACACAGCACCATACGGCTCTCTCATCAAAAGTAAGCAGAGTCGAGGATCCGCATTTACGTGGTCCAATGGTGAGCTTCGTCCTTTGAGGTATCAGCCACCGGGGGTGACGGGAATGCGCCTGCCTCGGTCGTTCCGGGGGCGACGTGGCTGGTGTTGGTGGTGGTAGTGGGGCGAGTAGAAACTGGCTCCGTTGCACCGTACTGGGCCAGTTCCGAAGCAAGGTCGACGGGGAGAGAGGGAGTCTGGGACAGAGAAGGAGCGGGAAACATTTTTACGGAACCGACCCGACGCGATCCCTTTGGTACTCGCTTGTGTGTCCTAGGTCCCCTGGGGTACGGTCCCCGAGCGAGATCTACGCGGGGGGTGGGGGGGATGGTGAAGTTGAGCTATGTGTATCGCGCCTGGGTGAGTCCTGGTGAAGAGCAGACCCTTTCGGCGGACGGAGGAGAACAAGGGGAGTCTGACGGGCCTGGAAGCAATCCGTGCCTGAATGAACGTATACGAAAGTTAGGAGAAACCGTAAATCTCAGGGGCTTGGATCGTGGACTCGGATACGCACCGCTGAGGAGGCCTTCACCCAGGGACGAGGTGGCACCGGCAACAGGAGTGGAAATGAGTTCTGCCGCGTCGTGCTGAGCGAGTTCTGGAACGAGGTCGGCGGGAAAGGCGGGAGTGGAGAGCTGCGGTCACTGGGGACTTGCTGGGATGAGCACTTGAGCCGCGAACGAGTTTTGAAGTCGAAGGTGGGTCCCGAAGATGCTGAATTTCGCGGTAACTTTGGCGCTCGATCGTGAGCCTCGAGTTCCTTTACGCCTACCGTGTGCTGAGCAAGACGAGAGATATTCGCGTCTGGGTATATTCCAAGGAAAACCAGACGCTTTCGGAGGATAGCAGGGCGGCAGGCACCCGGAGAACACTCTCGCTCTCAACTCGTTGCTCTCCTCTCGGTTCGGCCTTGCCTAGCACGTTCCGAGCTCCGAGCTACTCACGTTACTTTATCGTCAGGATTCAGATCAATTCCCCGTACTCCTCCAGGTCCAACGGTCAGCGGTATTCAGCTAGCAATTGGGCAGGGACCCATCTTCCGTCTGTCCGCCAATCCAACCCTGATCCAACACGGCTAACCAACGAAGGCATACGCACTTCACATCTGTCCCCGAGACCATCGCGTCCTTGGCCGGAATGAAATCCCGCTCTTCTGTCACGACGACATCCCGATTAGTCAGGATGATATTGCACGCCTTGGGGACTTTGGGATCGCGGGTGTCATTACCGATCCCACTGTCGTGGACCGGGTGGCAACGCGGGAGGGATGACAGCATCCAATTCAGAACTCAGGGAAGAGGATTTTCCGCGTACAAGTTCTTCATGTAAGCCTTGTCTGCAACCTCTCCAACAGCTTGGGTACTAATTCTCCGGTGAGAGTTTGATCTTCCCGGCGTCCGCGTTCTCTTCGGGGGTTCCACAAATACACCACCACCCCAGTCATCGTTTCGGATATGGCATGGTCTTGGTACAGAACATGTCGCGGGTTTGGTGGCACTAGGGAGAGAACGTTATACGCACAAATCGTCGCGGGCAGGCATGGACGTTTGACCCTGATATAATTCCCATGATCTCTTCCACCTCGCTTCGACCCTGGTGGTTTTTCTCGTTCCGCTGCCTGGTCAACCTCCCACGTATCTCGTACGACTTCCCGCAACACCCGCACAAAGAACGGGCGTACCTCAGTCCTGGTTGAGGGTATGGTAAAGGTGCGGGACCGCGGCAAGTCAACGAGCATGCCTGGAGAGTACGGAAGTCGTGGGTGAGGTAGGCGATAATAATAACCTTGATATCACATGGGAAATGACCAGTAGGCTCGTGCACGGTGGGTGTTCCTGAAGTATTACGGAGCAGACGATTGATTTTTGCTTTACCTCGATGCCAGACGATCACTATGCGATCCGAGAGACCTGTCCCCACGATGCGAGTGGCGCAGAGGTCATAGCTAGTTCACGTGTACTCGGGAGATCGTACTTGGTTCTGAGGATTCAGGCCCCCTTGAGCGACCTACACCCCCGGTTGTTGGAAACACTGACATGGTAGGTGTGAGGGGTGACACGGGGTGACCTGATTCAGGACCTTTTTTTTTTTAAACGAGGTGACCGGGCCGAATTGGACCAATTAGACGCTACCAAGCGCGCATCCACGGTGAGCGCCGTGGCAATAGAGGATGCAATGCGACCTACTTGGCTGGTGTTTGTATCGATATCCAGTCGATGGACGAAAAAGTCGCGTAAATTCATCAGGTACGCGGCGTACACACAGGCCGGAACACATCCTGTGGGTGATTGTAGGCTGGGACTAATGCATTGAACTTTAACCGAACCGAATTTATTGCTTGTAAGGTATGGTACAAAGAAGATAGCGAGCACGAGAATGGTTTTTTGTCCCATATACCAAGTCCCTCGTTCCTTTTTAATCCCGGGTCCATCATTCTGCTGGAGTGACCGTTGACCGAGAACGGGGAGGATATCTGCTGGCGTTAAGGGGCGGGGAGCGGGGATGAGGACTCGAAAGCACGCGCGAACAGCCCGGGGGAGTCGCCAATGGAACCGAGGCAGGTGCGCGTCGCTCGTTCGGGGGACCCAGAACCAAGTTGAGGGTGGTTGGCGCGCTCGTAATGTATATCGTCGGTGGGGCGAAGCGGTAGACATGGGATTGGGGATAGAGGCGTCGGACCATTGGTGTTGAACATAGGCTACCTAAAAGATCTCCAGAATCAGCGACCGAACCACGGAGAATTATCACAATAAGTATGTGAAGCAAGAGGTCGAAGAACACACACGACATCCGCAAAAGCCTTCACATTGAATGCAAGTAGTGTTGAGAGGTCCCCGCCATTGGGGGCAGTGTTGGCCCGCCACTGACCATAACCTATCGCTTGGAGCTACAGCCAGTAACAGCTACCGGTTATAGCCATTTGGCCGCTTGGCGGCTGGCCGTTCGGGCTTACGTCCGTCGGTCCTTGCCGAGCCAAAATGACGTAGTGACACGAGCACATGTCTAATTTGTATTACGAAACCATCCATCGGCGATTTCGTCTTCCTTTCAGTAGCGTGCAGGACGTGAGAATAAGCTGCTACCGAAACGACAGAAAGCCACGGTCAAATCGTGGACAATGGCCGCAGTTTGACGGGCAGTAGCGGCTATTATTAGCAGCTACTGCATGGGCCGGCACAACATTGCTTGGGGGACTTAGTGGATGAGACCAAAAGAACGTTACATTTCCCGAGTCCGAATTCCCAGGTATCGGCAGCTTCTTAGCGGGTCCGCCCCAGCAGACAAAAATAGAATACCAAGCACCCAGTAACGTTACAAAATGTAAGCGCGACAGATGTTCGAAAGACAATTGCCGTAACAGCAACGCGATCGTTTTGTTGATCCCGACTAGCGAGAGCGAGTCCCAGACTACCGCTAATGGAGGAATGCGGCGATTCGCGGTCCTGCACCCTGCCGCTCACAGCCACTAGTAAAGCCCGCCGAGAAACCACCCAGAGATGCACGTCCTTGGTTGCCACACTGGTCATCCTTGAGAGTTAATGAAACTTCTCGGTCATTAAGACCGATGCAGTAGCTCGGCGCCTTGTAGGGACGACATGCCTGATCGTGAGGTCATACAGTAGTCTGTGTTAATAACATATGCCAGGAACAGAACACCCTGCACGCCAGACGCTCAGGGATTTTCTCGGAACCCTACTAGGGACGCGCGCAGCCCACCGGGCCGGCCGGTCAGGTACAGCCACAGAGCCAGCCCGGGAGTCTCAAGCAGGCGGCCACCCGGCGGTGAAAGAACGCAACAGGACGAACATCCGGATGAAGTATGTTTCGCTCCTCCGATCCACGGTCACACAATGGCCCGTCGGTCTGCGATGATCACGGCATATTGAAGATGCACTCCATTCGGACAGCGGTGTACCCGAAACGCTACCA
>Ga0307517_10010132_pt1 | contig 13231 bp, 13 predicted proteins | sample 23_EM_MG_FD_194515 | JGI IMG/M metagenome (GOLD analysis project Ga0307517, IMG submission 194515) | Populus trichocarpa ectomycorrhiza microbial communities from riparian zone in the Pacific Northwest, United States - 23_EM | ecosystem: Host-associated > Plants > Roots > Unclassified | place...
GTGAGTGCAAGTGCAGATTTGAGAGAAACGAGTGTAAGAGTGAAACACTGGGTTTTGTGGGGTTGTATTGGGTTGAGTTGAGTGTTTGTATCATTCCTCAATTAATATACAATCTGCTGCCTCCGTGGACGTACCCGGTTTTGGGGAACCATGTAAATCTGCTTGTTTGTGTTTTATTTGTGTTTGCTTTCGGTCCAGTATGAACAACAAATATAACCGTCGTGTCAGCATAAAATAAATGAAACTTCACGTGAGCACTTGCTTTGGAAAAAAAAATAATTAAAAAAGTTAAGCAACTCTTCTCTTAAAATCCCATCAACTTTTATATCAGAATTTACCATTTATCATGGGAAGAAAAAACAAACGGCATGTCGTTTAGTCAGCCCATCACCGCCTGCCCTCCCTTCTCTCTCGATTCAACAGGCATTCATTCATGTCCAAAATCACCCAAACAATAAAAGAGAAATAAATCCCAGTTCTTTTTATAAAATTATTCCAACGATATGGACATTCTTTACGCTCAGATCCAAGCAGACCTCCGTTCAAATGACGCTCTCCGCCAGACTGGCGCACTTCTCCAAGCTCTCCAGCAATCCGCAGCCGGTCGTGACATTTCTATCCTCGCCAAATCCGCCGTTGAAGAGATCGTCGCCTCTCCTGCCTCCGCAGTCTGTAAGAAACTCGCTTTCGACTTAATCCGTTCCTCTCGCCTCACCGCCGATCTCTGGGACACTGTCCTCTCCGGTATCCGCTCCGATCTCCACTTCCCTGATCCCGACGTCACTGCTGCTGCTATATCCATCCTCGCTGCATTGCCTTCTCATGCTCTCTCCAAGCTTATTACCGATTCCAACGCGGAAATATCTGGTTGTTTTGATTCGCAGAGTGATAATTTGAGATTCTCGATTACTGAAACCCTAGGCTGTGTTTTAGCACGTGATGATTTGGTTACGCTGTGTGAGAATAATGTGAATTTGTTAGATAAGGTCTCGAATTGGTGGGTGAGGATGGGGGGGAACATGTTGGATAAATCGGATGCGGTTTCGAAAGTTGCCTTTGAATCAGTTGGGAGGTTGTTTCAAGAGTTTGACTCGAAGAGGATGAGTCGGTTAGCGGGGGATAAGTTAGTTGACAGTGAGAATTCATTGGCGATTAGGTCGAATTGGGTCTCTTCAATGGTGGATTTTGTGTGGAAGAGAAGGAATGCGTTGATGTCGAGATCATTGATCTTACCAGTAGAGACTTTTAGGGCTACGGTTTTTCCGCTTGTGTTTTCAGTGAAGGCAGTGGCATCTGGGAGTGTGGAGGTGATTAGGAAGCTTTCGAAAGCAGGAACAGGCAGTGGTGTTAATGGGAGTGTTGTGGACTCGAATGCAGAGAGGTTGGTTGGGGTTTCGGATGTGGTCACACACTTGGCGCCGTTTTTGGTGTCATCGTTGGATCCAGCTTTGATTTTTGAGGTGGGGATTAATATGTTGTACTTGGCTGATGTGCCTGGAGGGAAGCCAGAGTGGGCTTCACAGTCTATTATTGCAATTTTGACACTTTGGGATAGGCAAGAGTTTTCTTCTGCAAGGGAGAGTATTGTTAGAGCTGTTGTTACAAATCTGCACCTACTTGATCTTCATATGCAGGTAAGATTTTTATTCTTATATCTACTAATTCCGTTTATTGGGAGCAATGAGGCAGAATAACATTGACTAGCGCTCAAAACACTGCGCTTAGTAGTTAGTAAGTAGTGCCCTGGAAAGAGTGCATTAAGTTTGCTTAGACTTCATTTGCTCTAATGGAAGCAATGTAGGATTAAGAAATGCATTGTTCAAGTGATGTGATTTTTTAACTACATTGTGGAATATTTTCTCTAAATGAGGTCAAAGACGATCGTCTGAGTAAAACCATTGAGTAATATCTTGTCTTTTGTTAACTAGTTTTGGTCATTCATTGATGTGGTGAATTTTAATGCTTGAAGGTTTCATTGTTTAAGAAGCTGCTGCTTATGGTGAGAAATCTGAGGGCTGAATCAGACCGTATGCATGCTTTAGCTTGCATTTGTAGAACAGCACTCTGTGTTGACCTTTTTGCTAAAGAAAGTGTTAGAAGAGGTCAGAAACCTCTTGCTGGCACTGATATTGCCTCTCTTTTCGAGGATGCAAGGATAAGAGATGATCTCAATAATGTGAGAAGTAAAAGCTTATTTAGGGAGGAGTTGGTGGCATCACTAGTGGAAAGTTGCTTTCAGTTGTCTCTACCTTTGCCTGAACAAAAGAGCTCAGGAATGGAGAGCAGAGTTATTGGAGCTTTGGCTTATGGAACTGGTTATGGTGCATTAAACTGGACAGAGCCAGCTTTGGAAGTTGTTGAAGTGTGCAGGCCTTGTGTCAAATGGGATTGTAATGGCAGGACATATGCAGTTGATTGCTATTTGAAGTTGCTTGTGAGGTTGTGCCATATATATGATACCAGGGGAGGAGTGAAAACTATTAAAGATGGTGCTTCTCAAGATCAAATCTTGAATGAGACGAGGTTGCAAAATTTGCAACGTGAACTTGTGAAAGATCTACGAGAGGTATGCACTTCTTTGAATATCATCCAAATTTGCTGAAAGCCTGAGGTGTTAGCCATGCATGAATGTCACGTGAGTTGCAGTGCACTTTCCAGTTTATAACATTTAGTGATTTTGCAGCTGATAAGAGGGATAGTATTTCTTGCTAACAAATTGGTAAACTTGATCACTTATATGTGGACTAAACAACAGTCTGGCTTTTGGCAACCATTGCCTAGACTTTTATGTTTCTTTGAATTTTGTGCAACACCATGCTTGTGTAAGCTTTCTGGTTACATGAGATAAAAAAGCTAATTGCTTGCTTGATGTTCATCAGTGACACCAGGCCTTTTATTAACAAATGTAATGCTAGATTAGCTAGCTCTTCTTCTGTGTATGCATCTTGATTTCAACTATCAGTTTTGTAGCTGGTTAGCAGTGCTTTTTATGTTACCCGTTTCATACTCTGTTGATGGTGCTTGAAAATTCTGTGGCATGGAATATTGAGTTCTCTATTCATGTTTGGAACTCCAAGTTCTTGATGGATCAACTATTGTTATTTGTGAGTGCTTTCTGCGACTGTCAGGAGCTAAAGAAACACTCATTTGGATAAATATGTAGTTAAAATCAATGTTATATGGTTGTTATTTCTCGATGGATTTATTTTCCTCAATGTTAAACTCTCTCAATTCGTGTTTGTTTATTTCTTCCTTTCCTCCATTCTACTTTCATGTTCAAAATACTGATTTTATTCCAAGTTGACAAAGGTTCAATGATCATCTGCTATCTAACTTCTCTGTCAATTTAACAGGTAAACACCCCAAGAATATGTGCCCGTCTTATTTGGGCTATTGCTGAACACATAAATCTAGAAGGTTTGGATCCACTTCTAGCTGATGATCCTGATGATCCACTGAACATTATTATATCAAATATCCACAAGGTTCTATTTAATGTTGATTCGTCTGCAAATACATCAAATAGGCTTCAAGATGTTCAGGCAGTTCTTTTAAGTGCTCAGAGATTGGGATCACGAAGCCTTAGGGCTGGCCAGTTACTGTCTAAAGAGCTTGAAGAGTTTAGAAACAATGGTTTGGCTGATTCGGTCAACAAGCACCAATGCCGCTTGATATTGCAGAGGATTAAATATGTTCAAAATCATCCTGATAGCAGGTGTGCATTTCTCCTCATTACCATAATTCTGAATTTGAGAGTGACAAAGCTCTGATATTATTTTTATTATTGAACCTGCTAGTGATATTGAATATTAAAGCAACATGGTGTATGATGTTCTGTCTCTGAATCTTCCCTAGTTTGTATCTGTATCCAAGAATGTGCTTTCCATACATTATTTCCTCATGCTTTCTCCAGATTGAGCTGTAATGTGCTGTATCATTTTGATGACATTGAACTGGGTGAAACCCAGTTGGTTTTCCTGTATGTTGGATATGCATGTGTCTCTGCATCTTTCTACATTAGGCTTCTAGCTAGCTGAATTCTTTTATTCCTGTCCTTGTGATCAAAAGTGCCTGAATTTCCATTAGTTTCACAGTTATTGAATCTTCCTTCACTCCTTTCTCCCATGGCACATTTTGGGCTTTTGCACATGTTTTCCCCATACGCTTTAATGAAATCAATCTTTCAGAGCTGTTTTCTCAAGCCTTGCCAATTATTATTTCTTAAAGGTATTCAAAGATGATGTTGGTACATGAGAAGACCTATGCATGTCTTCAAATGCAATTATTATTTCTTTTGAAGCACCATGCATACATTGATAGAAGCGCACAAAATTGTTTTCAAACGCAATTTTGTGCGCTTCTATCAATGTATGCATGGTGTATTTATTGGTACATGAGAAGACCTATGCATGTCTTCTCTTGTCCATGATATTCATGCGATACAAGGAAGCCTAGGCTAGAAATGTCCCCTTTTTTTCCCAATTTTTCTTTGGGAATCTTCTTTTACTCAAAAACTAAAAAAGGAAAAAGAAAGATATTTTGGGAATTCACAGGCTTAGGCATCTCCTCACCTTCTCCTTTCTTCTATTTTAGCAATTTGTTAATTATTGATTTGAAGCATAAGCTTTTGGTAGTAGTAAACTAGAAATAATTTTAGTTCAATTATTTTTCGATTTGTTTTCTACAGTTCTCACCGGCCTTTCTTCTTAAACACATGGTAATAATGTTGTTATGCGAACTCATTTTTTAACCAAAAAAAGAAACGAAAGAAAGAGAAATTCGCTATGCATAGAATTGAGATATGACATTTCTCTCTCAGGTGGACTGGTGTTAGCGAAGCCAGAGGAGACTACCCATTTAGCCACCACAAACTTACTGTTCAGTTTTATGAAGCAGCTGCTGCTCAGGACAGAAAATTGGAAGGATTAGTTCACAGGGCTATTTTAGAGCTTTGGAGACCAGATCCAAGTGAATTAACTATTTTGTTGACAAAAGGAATTGACTCTCCACTGCTCAAGCTTCAGCCTACTGCACATACTTTGACTGGTAGTAGCGATCCTTGCTATGTTGAAGCTTATCATTTGGCAGACTCGGGCGATGGTAGGATTACTCTTCATCTAAAGGTTAGAGCTTTTTCATACTCATAACAGTCTTGGATTCTTCCATTGACCAATATAGCAGTTTTTTTCTGTATAATATAGCATAGAATGAATTGGTAATTAAAAGCTTGAAGTCAAGTACTTCCATATCATGACTCAGTAGCTCTCCTTATTCAAGTACTTCCACAACATGACACCATAGCTCTCCTTATCACTAAAATGAGGGATATTATGAACAAAATAAATGGAGTGGTGGATAAGAGTTAATATGTAACTAAAATTTCACTTCGTACAAATTCTTGGACCCAAATTAATGTTTAAAAGAACATGTCACTAGCAGTTTGTTTCTCAGGAACTCTACTTGATAGAGCATTTGTGCTTACGCATCAATATTTGATTTAATGATTGCATTGTAGAAATTTCATGCATAATCCAATCTCCCCCCTGTCAATATTAGGGTTGAAAGTTTTAAGTTGTGTTTGGATCACTTGGTCTGTAGTTTGTGCTAATTGCAATTGATTGAGGAGTCAAACTTATTTGTATTCTAATAACATTTTCCAGCATAGCAACTTACTAATATTGCAGTTATTATATAAGCTAAGAACGCAATACCTTGGAGGTTAGTTTCTATACATCAGAGAAACCAAAAAAGAAGTTAAAAGCATAGTAATCTCTCACATTTTTCCTGTTCTGTAGATGTTGCTATGGAGATACATTCTTTTTTTGTTGATCATGCTCACTCTGAACTCTTTGCAGGTTTTAAATTTGACTGAACTTGAACTGGATAGGGTGGATATTCGAGTTGGGTTATCCGGTGGATTATATTTTATGGATGGATCTACTCAAGCTGTGCGACAGTTGCGTAATCTTGTTTCACAGGTATCTTTTTGTACCGTCTCAAATATTTGTTCTTCCTAAAATTGGCACTGTTTCTTTTCCGCGTGTGACTTTGCAATGCGGTTTTCTTATGCTCTTTTTTATCATTTGATAGGCAATTTGTTTTATAAAAATATCAAAGCAAATTTATAAATGTTATTGATTGGGTGTTCATTCTGGAAGGATATGACCTTTTGCCGCTAAATACCTTCTGGGTATTTTTTTTGTTAACGGATGTTGTGTTCTAGTTGCTATTCATGTCCCACTTTTCATTATTTATAACTGTTGTGTAGGAATGAAAGTCTTTTGACTATGTTTCTGAAAATTATGGTTGAGCTGTGTCTAACTGTAGCAAGAAAACTGTAGGTGAGAGGTGAAATGATGATCTTTCTTGAATTTCAGAAAGGGGGGGTTCTGCTCGTAAATTTTATGGCACTGGATGCTATTCCTCTTACACCATTGTTAATACTGTTTGTTTTCAGTGTTCTTCTTTTTATTGCAATACCTTCATTTTCAGAATCTTTGATCTGTGCAATTGATTCTGTGCATAGGATCCAGTACTTTGCAGTGTTACATTGGGTGTGTCCCATTTTGAGAGATGTGCCCTCTGGGTTCAAGTCTTATACTACCCATTCTCTGGAAGGGGTGCAATAAATGATGGTGATTATGCTGAGGAGGATCAACAGATCATGAAACAGAAGAGAAGCTCGAGACCAGAACTAGGAGAACCTGTGATTTTGAGGTGCCAGCCTTACAAAATTCCGCTGACTGAACTCCTTTTGCCACATAAAATTTCGCCTGTTGAGTTCTTCCGCTTATGGCCTAGTTTACCAGCTGTAGTAGAGTATACTGGCACATACATTTATGAAGGAAGTGGCTTCAAGGCCACTGCTGCGCAGCAATATGGTTCTTCTCCTTTCCTCGGTGGACTAAAATCCTTGTCTTCCAAGCCTTTCCACAGGGTTTGTTCACACATCATCCGGACAGTGGCAGGGTTTCAGGTAGGACTCTCTCTATTGTTTGAGGTTTTAACTATTAGAGCTTAGTTTTGTCCACTAGAACGTGTCCCTTTCTCGTTGCTCATACTATACTACTCACCTCAGTTGCATTCAATTTTAAATTGGCCAGTTTCTATCATATTTCACCAGCTTGAACTCGGAAAGAAGCCAATGTTATTGTACCTTGTGTAGTTTTTCTGAAACTATTTAATGTGTTCTGTCAAATAAAATTTGAAGTTCCCTATTGTGTGACAGCTTTGCTATGCTGCCAAAACTTGGTATGGAGGCTTCTTGGGCATGATGATATTTGGAGCCAGTGAAGTGAGCAGAAATGTTGATCTGGGTGACGAAACAACTACGATGATCTGCAAATTTGTTGTCCGAGCATCTGATGCGTCAATCACAAAGGAGATTGAAGCAGACTTGCAGAGCTGGTTGGATGACCTTGCTGATGGAGGTGTGGAGTACATGCCTGAAGATGAAGTGAAAGAGGCTGCTGCTGAAAGGCTTAGGATTTCAATGGAAAGAGTAGCCTTGTTTAAGGCAGCCCAACCACCACCCAAAACTCCAAAATCTGATGATGAAGAGGAGGAGGAGAAAGAGGATGATGAGGAAAAGAAAGAAAATGAGAATGATGGCGATAAGAAAGAGCACAAGGAAGATGGTAAAAAACCAAAAGGAACCCTGTCAAAATTAACCGCAGAGGAGGTTGAGCACATGGCTCTTCAAACAGCCGTGCTCCAAGAATGGCACGTTCTGTGTAAAGAAAGAAGCTCGACAGTGAATTAATGACAATCTTTTTCCATGATTGTGAAGAGAGTTAGATAGCATTCTTTGTACCTTTTAGAATTCTAGTTTTGACATCTGCAAAATTTGGTTACCGAGCGTCTTCTCATTTTTTATCCTCCCTTTCTTTGATGGGGATACCCCCTTGTACATCATCATGCGCCGGCCTGTCAGTGTTTCAGTTTGCTCTTTTCTGCTTTGAAACCCGGATTGTTTTGTACAACCTTTTCATTTTCGAGAAAAAATTGTTTTGCAAGCTTTGGATTGAAAAAGAAGTGAGATTTTGTGTTGATGACTTGATTGGTGGCAGTGGCAGTGGCAGTGGCAGTGGCACATTTACTTTCAGGTTTATCTTGTGCTAATACAGGCATCTTCTCAGTGGTTGTAATGATATGCCCAATTAGCAAAATTTGGAGCACAATAACCCATGTTGAACGAATTGATTGAGGGCAAAGATTCAAGTCATGCTAGAGAAACAGGAGATAGCCTTGTCGGTTTTGCAAATGCTTTCCACAGATTATATGTTTGCTTCTACTCCATTCAAGAGAATTCAGTTCTGTTGATTTCTCATCCTGGCAACAAACACTAGGTAGAGGCAAACTCAACAGTGCATCATATACATGAAATTTATAACTTGAAATGAGTTGTCACTGAGCTGGATTTCTTATTTCAAGATAAGAAATGAGGCAAAAAGAAGAAGAATTTGACATCGCTTGTCCTTTTTTTTATCAAGTGAAACAAGGGTTTAAATTTTCCATCTCTTTAAACATAGTGTTATAGGCAGTAACTTAGCATCATTCTCAATTAAATACCACTTGTATTCCACAATCCTCCAATTTCCCTTATATGTTGAATTTCTGTGGAACAGGGTCAAAATCATCAAAGTCAAATCTCTGACGCTCTCTTCCAACCTAGACAAACACAGGAACAAACTGGTTAGTGCACACTATAACCTATACAAGCTCTGCTTATATGTATTACAGGAATCGTTGTAATAAGCTCACCTTTGCCAAGTACAAAGGATCGCATGATATGAGTTCATCCATTGCGGTCAGCTTCTTTGACAGTGTCATTATCCTAGCATAACAAACATGGTGGAAGATAAGGAATTACCAAAATATTCATCGAGGCTGAAATGCAGCTACAACCTAGTAAATAGGTTTGGCTGGATATTGAAAGTCATTTATCCTGTCATTTATTACTGTGAAAATAACATAATGCAATTTATATTTATGGTTTACCGAACCATCAGATGCAAAGCACAAACAGTGATTTTATCATGATCTATTCAAAGGTCAATCAATATACTCTAAGAGAAAATAAAATAAAATTATGGAGACTTCAATCCGGTTTTGACAAAGACATCCATATAGCTCTTATGTGCTTAAGTAGATTTATGAGATTTTCAAGGTAAACATACTGCTCAGTGTTAACAGATGAGCACACGGTTATGGTTCCATTGAAGTGGAAATTTGAGAGCGGGTACTTGCAGATAGTCCAATTTTCATCAAATGGGCATGGTGTAGATGTTCACAAGACTCAACTGCACCCTCAGGTTGCAGGTCTGAGGGTGCAGGTCTAAGACTATTGACATTGATTGTAGCAATGGCCATTAGAGCAGGTTCAATTTTATCCCCAAATATTTTTCACTGGAAACTACTGGCAGAATGAAAGTATTTCACTTATAAATAACAGTTTAAAATTCCAGCTACTGTACCTCTGAATAGAAGAATCAATATGCTCAATCATCTCACAGGTTTTATATTGCTCCGGATCCTCTAAGAATCTAACCATACCATCTCTTTGGTTGATTGTTGCATATATCTCACCATCTTGGATCTACAATTTGAAATAAAAATGTTAATTTGTATTATGGTATAAGATATAGGTGTGCACTATTAGTGATCTAGTTACTATAAGTATTTTGCAGTAAATGGATCACACAAGAAATGAAAAAAATAATATATATATATATATATATATATATGAATATATGAAAATGCTGTGTGCTTAACATCAGAGATAATTGCATGAGGTACTACCATTTGAAGCACATGCATTTCTGCCTCTTTAGGACTGCTGAGTTGCACAGTGTTCGCTATATCTTGGAGGGAAAGAGTCAAATATGTTTGCGTCAATCTCTGAATGTTTCTCTTATACATTGATGTTACAACCTGCTTCACCAATCCAAGATTATTGTCCTGAAAAAGAAGATAGAGCCAATTTTAGATGATGAAGAGATCTTATATTTGTCTTAGGAAGTGAAAATGCGAAATGTGGGCTTGTAGACTCACGCTGTCAAATTTTTCTCTGTTTGTCTGAATGTATGGCTCTAATTCTGAAATTTTTCCAATGCTATAAGTATTTGCCAATTCTATATAGGGCTGCTCAAAGGGTAAAAATAAATGTGTTAACAGAGTAGAACCCAACTAAAACTTCAAATCTCACCTGCATATATCTATATGATTGCAAAACAATTCTGCATGCAAAGACACAAACACTGTTGATGATGTAAACAACAAATATTTCACTAAAAAAGAATAAAGAATTTCCATTTATCTCATATGATAGACATAAGAGAACCTCAGAGATCAATATGGAACATATCATCTTAAAATAGATTCAACCAAGCATATCCATGGTGAATGCAGCTTTCATTTGGGCAAATTAGACTAGAATTCCATCATAGTAAGCTGGGTAGTCGCATGATAAGTTTAGGTTCATGAGAAAGGTCTATTTTTTTAATGCATACTTAAAAAGAAAGAAAAATGGTGCTTACTTTCCACATACACTATCCACTCACACATAAAACAGCATAATTATGGTTCTATTGTTTTTGCAAACTATGTTACAAATTCAGTTAAACAACTTCTCAATTTTTTTCTCAAGGATGCAATGACCCTGGCTGATTAAAGTATTAATGCAAAAACTATAAATCAATTAAAAAAAACTTCCAGCAATGTACAACATAAATTTGAAATTACCTGACATATGGTCTTTAGATTCCTCTGAGCTGCTGAAGAAGTGTACTTAGGTAGACTGGTAGAGAACTGCTAAAAAACAGAAACATAAAATGATGTTTCAAAGACATTAAACGAGAAATGAATTATAGATGATCTTGAGGTGTCAAAGCTTGCCAGGATGCACATCCAAGCCAATGAAGAATAATACTGGAGTAAGAAAAACACGACCTTAGAAAACTAATTACTTGTAAGCACACAAGCATCATTCAATTTCCAAGAAACAACTCCTAAGAGTATGCTATCTTTCTGAATAACCTTACATCCCAAATTCATTTGGTAAATGTCAAAAGAACACGGCATACCTGTCCATTGTAAATTAGAGAAACCAATACATATTTTTTGAATGCTTCAACAGCTATAGCATTTATAGAAGACATAGGAGCAGTCACGACCTGAAATGAGTTTGATGCAATTAGGAGCAGTAACAAAGTCAAACCATTACAATATTATTGAATAGCCAAAGTGGATGAACAGATCGCAACTAGATCACATACATTGTGTAGAAGCTCCAGTGCTTTCTGAAAACGCTTTTGTCCAATGCATATCATCCCCCTGTCATGATGTCAAATGTCAGATGCACTCAAAGAAATTCCTCGTCTATATGAGAGATAACAAATTGGCTGCAAGATGCTTAAATGATTTGTATCTGGGAGAGGTTAGGGCTATCTAACAATCAAAAGCATGAAACTCCCATGTCTTTTCACGTCTGCTTATTTACTGTGAACTGGGAAATTCTTGATTTCACCATTTTAAGACTCAAGGGTTTTGGCACACCAGCAAACCCATTAAAGTCTAAAAAGGCTCCAAGGGAATTAAGATTCAGGCTCCTCCATGGGAATACGCCTAATTACCATGCAGATGTTCTAACCTTAGCTTAGCTAAAAAGCAATCCTGGCATGGTTGAATTACATAATTATCAAAAATAGTAAAAATGCTAACTATTCAGTAGACAAGCACAAATTATTACATTTCTTGTTAGTAAACTAAATTGCTAATTTAAAATGCATAAGTAAAAAAAAAAGTGTAGCAAATGCCATCCATTGATTGGTTTAAACAAATAATGATCTTCAAAGTACGAGCCGTATGAACAACAAGAAATCCTATGAAGCTAATGATTATCACTTTAACACAGAGCAACTAAAGATGTCACAAACAAAGAGAAACCAGACACAATAATAATTAACTGAACAACAGGAGATCACAAGCAAAGCAGCTTAGCATAATGAAAGTAACAATGGCATCAAATGAAACAGTACACAGAAGGTCTAGCAGCAAGGGCAGCAAGTTACCCATAATAACAATAGAGATAAAAATCCCTTGGTTGATCGACTTCAAAAATATCATCCTCCAGAATGGAAAGACCAGTTTTATAGCACTTTGCCAACAAACAAAGTTGAAGAAAATCTGGATGCAAAGTAGTCAAATGTTCGGAGGAGCGTAGCTTTTTCACAGCTTCCAGCAAAGGGACCACACCACGGATAGGTGCTTCAAGCATCAGCACTTGGTCTTTGAAACTCTTACAGACAGCGATGACTACCAACTCAAAAAGATAACTAGCATCAATCAAGTGCATTGAAAAACAATACTACAAGACAAACACATTTTAAATTTAATCCAGAGTGAAGAAAGATTGTACACTTTTCAGGCGCCAAACGAATCTGATCTGCAACACACGATGTGAGAAACCTGGAAAGGATCAAAACCAGTCTTCTCGCTTGGTCGTTGGTAACTGGCCAAGAAGTGCATGCCTCTCTGCCACCCACATACACAAGATCAAACAAAAATCCCACAAGAGTAACCCATTCTCTACACTAAATCAACATAATATCACTCTTTTTTTTTTTTTTCTAACCGTATCAATTTGAGTAAAGAATCTCATCTTTCTTAAATTTCAACAATCATCCAATTCTATCGCAACGAAGACACAATACTTCCTAAATTTCCCTTTTCCAAGCAGTAAGAATATCTCACAACAATATTACATACCCACAAAACCCTAATAATAATAATAATAATTTAACAAACTAAAACCCTATGCATATCAGAGTGCACAAATTTAAAAGGAAAAAAAAACAGAAAGGAAAGGAAAGAATAATGCTGCTACTCACAAAATATAAAGATAACCAAGAGAGTGAAGAGTCGGGTCGAGCTGTTCTAGAAAAGGCAAAAGCCGAGTAGACTCATTGTGCAGAAACTCATCTGCTTGTTTCAAGTGAGTCAACAACAAACTTAAATCCCCAGCGCTGCTTGATAGCCCTTGGATTTGCGCCACCAGCGATTCTACCGTAGCCATCTTCTCTATCTATTTCTTCGTTTTCAATCAATTAATTAAATAATTAAATAAACCAGACATAAAGATAATTGAATTGGGAGAATTTTTTTTTTTTCTCGTTTTGTTTTGGAGAGAGAGAGATTTCAAAAGGCAAGCAAGCTGCAGTCTCGTTATTTT
>Ga0307517_10010133_pt1 | contig 13230 bp, 6 predicted proteins | sample 23_EM_MG_FD_194515 | JGI IMG/M metagenome (GOLD analysis project Ga0307517, IMG submission 194515) | Populus trichocarpa ectomycorrhiza microbial communities from riparian zone in the Pacific Northwest, United States - 23_EM | ecosystem: Host-associated > Plants > Roots > Unclassified | place...
AATTTCAAAATATAATTTTCATCATTTTTTAAGATAAATCTCGACGGGAAAACTGAATCGCCTCCACCACTACTCTATCAATACAAAATATGCACAAGCTGCACTGAGGGTCTTGGCCTGGCGGTGGGAGGGGCTTGTTTCCTTCCGCTGCTCCTGGGTTCGAGCCCTCATGTGCACGCCTGTCACCCCTGCGGTGTCTTACATGCCCACTGGGTTTGCAGGGTGTTCAGTGTGCCGTGGGATTAATCGTGGTGCGCGCAAGTTGACCCGAACACCCACGTAAATAATATATATATATATATATATACAAGCTTGTAGCCAACTGGCTGGTGTATCCAAGTGGGTTGGAAAAAAAATCATTAAATGTTTAAAATGAAAAGTACGGATCACCCCTCCTAACTATATCCATGCCACTTATTTATTTAATTATTTATCAGCTTTTCATATTTGTTCTTTGTGTTTGGGTCGGTGACGGTCAGTAATTTTGTTGAACTAATTAACACCTTACGCATTACATCCGACTTGGACGTTTAAATCAATCGGAGTATCTTTTTCCTAGAGAAGAAGTGAAGAACGTACTGATACTTCAAATAAAACCACTAACGGATACATTTATAGGCGATGCAACCACGTGACAACCGTGTAGATTATTATCTGTACAGTGTTGCAGGTTTTGTTTATGGATTGTACATAGAACATAATAGATTCAGCGTCTAAACAATGGTAATCAGTACCCTAATCCTCAACCCTTTCCCTTTTCTCAAACTGGCAGCATGTTCGAACACTGCTTGGTTTAAGCTCGATTTGTTGGGTTCATGATCATGGGGTCCCACAACAAATGTCTTTGGTGTGAAGCTGGTTGTGCTGTGCAAATTGTTTTTGAGGTGTTCGCATGTTTGTTGTTAATTCGGCAGGAGAATCTAGGAATCGTAGAGATGATTGGCTGCACGTAGCAACCTACCTAATTAGAAACTTTAATCAGCTGGTTACATGGTATAGCACTTTGTTTTTCTTCACCGCGTACGTGATTAACGGGTGGTTTCGCTGAAAAATCGAGGCGCTGATTGAGGGGATTTTGACGATCTCGTACCGAACATGAAATGTCTAACATGTTCGGTTTATTTGTCTCCGTAAGGGATTTCGAGGTATGTATGCCTGGCAATGTAACGTAAGGGCTTCTATGAAAATATACAAGAACAACTTGGATTTCTTTAGATATTAATACGTGAGTGACAAGTATGCAATTTTCTTTGTCAACTTTGTAATCAATCTGTTTATACATCCATTTTAATAACAAATTAAAAATGTTCGCTGATTTTCTGTGCCAAAATCAATATAATGTTCGATGAGCCGCAGCTCTCCTTTAAATCTCGATTTTTTGAAGTTTAAATTCTTTTACTACAAGAAGTAATTTTACTAGTTACATAATAACATGCCACTGCCAAACAGCACTCAAGTCTGCTGTCATTTGGCCCACAACAGCAGGGTTTGTTTCCTTTGGTTTTCAACAGATCACACACAGTGAAAGCCCTCGGTTTTGCGATGGTATGGATTCCGAGGTTCTGACGAGGTGAAACAAAAGAGTAAGGATAAATGAAACCGAAAAAACCATTTTATTTGCTGTCATATTTGTTGGGGTCTTTATTGATCGTCGAGTGGCCACCACAAATTCCACATCGATGACCCTCGGGAAAAATTCGTTTTTTTTTTTTTAATTTTCTTTATATATTATGAATTGTTTAAATTAAAAATGTTTATGATATCACATATATATTCTATCTTATTTCTTGGTTATGCAAATCATTGATATAATTGTGAAATGATTTATATTTTAATTACTACTCAAAACGTTGTTATTTTTAAATTACTATCATTGACATTTTTTTAGTCACTCATAAATAAATATCACTACACAATATATATAAGTTTTATTATTTAATTGATTGGTAATAATGATGATAGCTTGTATTTACTAGCAACAATTTATGAAACAAGTTGTTTGTTTTAAAAAGTGTCTAAATGATTTAATAAAACAGTTTGTAACGTGATTTAGTTTTATAAGAATATTAAACATATATTAGTATAGTTTTGATTGAAAAAACTATGAATTAATTGAGATTTTTAATCATCAATAACCTCTAAAAAGGTTAGAAAATAAATGTCTACAACTAGCAATCTAATTGCATATCATGATGACCAACAATGATAATAAGTAGGTGGGTCAGATGTAAGAGATTGAAATCAAGAGATTTGCTTTTCTTGTAGTTTCATGTTCAAATCTTGTAGTTGTTAATATGATAGTCACTGGAGGCTTATATGATCGTTAACTTTAGGGCCCGTTGGATTAGTCGAGGTGCGCGCAAGCTGGCCCGAACATCCACGTTAGTAAAAAAAAAATTAATGGTATCTTGAAATAATCTTAAATGAATGAAAACAAAAAATGGAATCTTTTGATTGTTTTGTTGATTCACTCTAGAATATACCATCATATTCTAAAGTATACCAGCATATTCTAGAGTATACCAGCAGTAATATTTTATTTTCATAGTTAATTACTTTGTTAAAGTAAAGGTGCCGTGTAAGAGTTCATCGTTTATAAGTTATATTATAATGATATTAATAAATTAATTATCACTGTAACATGGAGCTATGACAACGTGGCTTTAATTAATCTCGAATTCACTAACAATTAATAAAATTAAAAAATCTCAATTTATTTTTCATCGTTAATTTAGTTGATAATTACGTTAATTTTATCATCTGATTTTGTTCCGTTTTATGTGCTAATAACAGCATGAAGTATAATTCAAAATGCTTAATAAAAATAATAAGAACCAGAATCGAATCGAGTAAATATTTTTCGTTATAGTTGATGAATGTCGAGTTCACCTCTTGAACTCGTCAATTTTAAACCACCCTTCGATATAGCGCCTCAATTTGAAGGCATTAATTACTATCAATATCTGGCTTCCAATTTTCCAGCTGCTTTTACAGCAAGCGCGTGTCTAGTAGCAGTCAAGCGATGGAAACAAGAGAATAAAAGGGTCTGTGCTTGCAAATGCACTTTGGGTTCAACCAGCACTATTCCACGTGAGGATTGGCAGATGTTAACTGTCTCACTAGCTCTCACTCACTTCCCTGAATACTACAACGTGGCCAGCTGTATAGCAAAGGGGCTATAACCTTGGTTTGACCATGGAAAAAACAGACTAGACAGTACTGAATTTGATGAAGATCATCACTTTATTTTGGTTTTGGGAGTAAATTATGGAAGGAAGGCCAGGAGTATTGTGTCAGCAGACGAGATATTATGAACAAACATATGAGGATGACCCAACAAGGGGTGCTGGTGATGTGAGCTGGACCATTTCTGTGCGTGAGTTGGCAAAGAGCAGACATGGAGACACTTGCCTCTTCTACTAACATGATTGTACGTTTGACAAATGGGAATAATATCTCATGCGTACATGAATCATGGGGTATCAGGATTAACCTAACACAAGATGTAACCAGCAAGAAAAAAAAAAGGCGTGGTCTAGGTTCAAGTATGATCATCTTTTATCTTTATAAATCAATCCATAAACTAATTTTTAAAAAAAAAAAAAAAAACAAAATGACACAATAATTTGTGGTTTTCGAGGAAAATATAGGATTCAAACTCATTTTTTCTTCTATTTGAACAATGCCGTTCATCCCAAAACAGCGATAGAACATGTTAGCTGGATTTCCCAAGTGCATAAACGATGAAGTTCAAAAGGTTAATTCAGAATGAATATTTCGGGAAACACATGACTTGTTTGAGTTGTGTGGCAATACTCCGAGAGTCAAATGGATTTAGTGTAGTCCAAAGGACTCATGGAAAAGGAAAGATTTTGAAAGGACGCGTAGAAGAAGAAGGATTCTGTTTTCGAATCATATTCTTGTAGTCTGAAAGGTTTTCAAGAATATAAACGAATTAGGGCACGGCGTGGGTTGGTCTTAGGAGAGGGGGGTTGATCAATTGTCTACACACAGAGGGCAAGTGGGAGGTGGTGGGGGGTGAGCTGGCTGCCTCGTGCAGGCAAGAAATGATGGTCACGTCGTGGGAAGAGGTGAGAGATGGAGACATTGTGATGCAATTTCAATGTTACCGGGCAACAGAAACACTATCCAGCAGACAATTACCATTGGTTCTAAGTTAAGTTCTGATAGATGAAATCTCTCAATACAAGCAACCTTTCCAAAGTTACAAGTTGACAGCAAAGAATGATTATATATTGAAGAATTTATCTTGTAGTTATACATGGTAATAGAAATTAATTAATTATGATTGTTCTTATTTAATTTTTTTTGTTTATCTTTCAAGAAAACTGCCATTTAGAAAATTATATATATGGAAGAATAGGATTGTTGTAGGTACTATGTGTTTCTGAAATTATAATCCTTGTTTGGTGTGATGCCAATATTACAGTGATTCCTTTAAAAATGGTGTGAAGCTACTTATTATCGATAATTCCTGTTATTTGTAACAATTAATATTCGTATTTAATAAAGTATTCTTTGTTCATTACTTTTTTTTCTCTCAAATCTGTCCACACACAGACAGAGCTATATATATATATATCCTACTGAACCAAAAATCCATCAAGCTAGGAACGAAAGTTCACCACATTGGATATCACAAAACATTGCGAGGAGGCTGTGTTTTGTTCTGTTATGTGTTTTTTTTTTTTTTGAGATAGAGACAGCAACAAAGCGTAGTATGATATTATGATTGTGACTCTCTCATTGTAAGATTGTATTATCACTACTCACGTGCGTGTAACGTGTCACTGTATGTGTCACGTGCTACTATGTGTGCTTCTAGGTGGCAGCGATCGAGTTCATTGATACAAAAGCGTCTGGCACTTGCAGCTGGTAGGTTTCAAGTGTTGTGTATTTGGTAGGTGGCATATGGACAGTAGCTTTCAACAACACCTAATTATGCACAATAAAAAGGGACCGTGAAAGCACAGAAATTTGAGTTTCTCAAGCATCTGCACCGCCGTGATAAATTAGCTTTGAAATGGGATTGGACTTTAACACAATAAAACGCCAATTCTATTACTTATATGATTGACTATGGAAAAAAAAGAAAAAAAAAACTAGAGAATTTTCAGCAGGTGGCTTAAAATCTGAAGCAAGCTGTCTCTCAGCGATGGCAGACAGAGATGCAGGAGAGAACTGGAAAGAAGCAGCATGCCATTACAGTATTGCACCATGCTCGACTAAAGCTGTACGAGACCCCCACATAAAAAAAGTGTCAGCGGTCGAAGTTCGAGATAAAGGTTGCAAAATCAAAACCCACGAATAATTTTTTTTTTTTTTTTAGATTTGAGGAAATCCCACCCTCTGAAAAGCGTATTTTATGGGCCCAGATGAGCGAGTAAAACCCTTGCTGTCCCAGGCTCTTACAAGAAATGCACGTCCTGACTCGAACTCGAGACCTGCTGTGCAGATCTCAAACTCTTTACCATTACGCTACGCCTCTTAAAGACACTATCAATAAAAAAAAAAAATGCACCCACCTTGCAGTCGAGGTTATAGATAAAGGTTGCAAGATCAAACCCCCGTGGCTCAACATTACAGTCGTTCGGTATTTGAATTTTTAGACGTTCTCTTGAAATATAATTGTTAGTAATGTATTTGTTCTGATTGGTTTATGTAGAAAACTCCTAAGAAATTTAAATAAGTTTATTATTTTACTATTAACACCTAAATTCTTTAGCATCCAATAATAAACTTAATTTTATAAAATTATACCTGCTACGTAAAATAATAAGATTATCAACAGATTACATTATATACATGTGTACTAGCTATTTGAAATGTTATTTTGTTACGGGTAGAATAGTTTTTTTAGCAAAAAATTAAATATGTAGTCTTTTCCGACTCATGACAAAAACAGATCCTAATTATAAATTGAAAAACTTATGAATGCATTTAATTAAATAAAATAAGAATTATTTGTTCCAATAAATATAAAAAAATAAAAGATTAACATGTTTATTCTACTAGCTTTGTGGCTTGTTGGATAATTTGTTTTTCTAATGTAAAAGAATGAAAGTGTGCAAGTGTTGTTAACATTTTTTTTTATATTAAGAAAAAAATATAGTTGTTAATCAAAAGGCTAGAGCTTGCATATAATAAAATAAAGCAAAGATTATATGGGTTAATATATATATATATATATTTTGTTAAAGCAATCCAAATTAACAAAAAACAACTATAAAGTTTTTAATGCAATGGCGCATGCACTATATCAACTTAGCTTTTTAACATAATAAAAAGATAAAACAATGTTATGAGTGTTTTATTATGTCATGATTCTTTTTTAAAATATTATATACACTTTGATAAAATTTCAAATTACCCTAAAAAACGGTTCATAAACTCAGAATCAACACCCAAACAAAAATTTTACCGAGCTCAAATCTACTATTTTAACAATATAATGGTCAAATAATATATATGTGAGACTTCTTTCATTAAATAAAATTTATTAGCGCCATAATTGATATTTTTTATGGGCTAAATCGTTGTTAATCAAGACTTTTTCTTTTTATTATCAGAGTTTAGTGTTTTTTTTTTTTATCTCATATAAGAGATTAAAAAATAAAAAGAATAATTTATGAATCACAATTGAAATTTTAAAATATTGAGCAACCGTAAAGCTATAGTCTAAAATGTAAGAAGACCAAAATGAATATTTATATTTTTTTTAAACGACAACCCCTCTTCTTCTTAATTTTTACACTCTGAGCTCCTCTTTTTCAATTTTGACCATGCCTGACATTGTTTTTATAAATTGGGGGCATAAAAAAATATGATTGAAAAGAAATAAAGTTTGAGGACTAAATTAAAAAAAAATCAATAGAAATTGCTACATAGAAAAAACTATGCATTTTAAAAAATTCACATTCCCTGTCTTGGAAATGTAATGCCCTGGAAAATGTTGGATCCGATGGCATTTAATAATCTTCTTAGCATAACAAACACAAATATCCTTCATTTTTAATGTTGCTTGATATGAAGGATCTTAAAAGACCATGTACCCAGCACCCTTATATGTATTTTGTATAGTTCTTCATAGCTTTAATGTTGCATTTGATTATTGTTTTCAGATAAAAAAGACGGAATTAGTATGGATAAAAACATGTTTTGTTGGAGATATAAATAAATAAAAAATAGTTTAAAAACAATTTTAAAATGAATTTTTATAATTTCAAAACATGAGGTATATAAAAAACATGTTTTTAGAGATAATAATTAATAATTTTTATTGTAAAATATCTTTGTAAAAAAATTTTAATTTCAAAATTATCTAACTAAGACATGTAAACATAAAAATAATTATTATCATAATTTTAAAATTCAACTTGAGATAAGGTCCAAATCTCGGGGCAAGAGGGTAACCACATCAACCTTTGACCTAGGTTAACCCAATTGGTTTTCTTAAAAGGATCAAAATAATATTGTTTTGATAAAAAATAATACATTTTTTTTAAAACAAATTATGATTTTTTGAACCATGTTTTATTCAAAGTTGACCAGATCACCAGATCACTAGTCGACTCAAGTTTCTAATCGAGTTAGGCTATGTCAATTCTTTCTTTATTTTTTCATAAACTCAAGCTGGTTCAAACCTTGATTCAGCCAAGTCTCATGTTAGCCTTCCTAAGTTGATGTCCAAATTTTTTAACTAAAGTTATTACATATTATTAATATCAACCCTAAATATAAACTAAAATAAAATAATAATATCTACATGTTTTAAAATATATAAATTTGATAATAACACAAAAATAAAATAAAATAGAATTATATTTTATATTTAATTATGTATATATCCATCATCAATCAAACATAATACACAAATAATTAAATGTTTTATATATCTTTATCAAACATAATTTTATTTTCATTTCATTTTATCTCCATCTCCTATTACCTTTTATCTTCTCTATCCCTATTACCTTTTTTTTGGTTTCTTCGCCATGAAGGTGTCATCTTAGTTCCGGGATTACAAGATGCTAAAAACACCCTATTGTTCAAGATTGTTTTTGTAGTTGGATGTAATTTATAAAATGTTTTTTAAACTGTGCTATTCAATAATATTGATGTCAAAAAAAAAATATTTGAAAAAAAAAACATTTCAATATTTTTTTTAATTAAAAAGCATTTTACACCATATTATCAAACAAACAAATGCCCCACGGTAACGTTATTTCAATAAATCAATAATGAATTCATTCAAAATCATACGACGAATTGTCGACAATAAAAGTTCACTCAAAATCCAGGAACCACAGGAGTTCACAGGCAAAACATCAATGATGAAAAGTGACAGATCAAAGATCCCTGTTTCCAGTTTTTAGTCACTTTAAGGTTTGGTAGTGATGCTGACTCGTTCTCGAGGTTCAGGATAGGTCCGTAAATTTGACAATTGACAAGCATATAACATGGTACCACTCTGAAAAATCAAAAGCTGACATCATCGGCTTATGAGGTATGGCGTCAAATGCTCCAAGAAATCATACTTGCAATGCTCGGAAAAATATATATTTGAGAAAACAAATTTACAGAAATTAATCTAACTATTAAAACTGCACTGATGATGAAGGCACCAACCAAATTCAAACCACCCCCAACAAACAACCAAAAACCAAAGCCACCAAAATATATAGGGCACTTTGGTTCCAATCAGATCAACTAATGCGAGAGATTAGATTCTACAAGTGTTGGAACTAAAAAGTTTTACCAACGTTACAACTTACAATTCACTGAATTGACCAAAGCAAAGCCAAACCCTACTCGTTGCCTGGCATGGAAGGAAGGATCATATGCTGTCCCTGCACCTGCGCAAGATGGCAAGAAGCTCATAAGAATACAGGCCACAATTGCAATTTCACCAAGCCCCCTAATCCCCTTTCACCTTAAAAGAATGGGGGGAAAGAGGGGGGAAAAAGGCATCTGATTTCATTTTCCACATTGCTTATTGACACATCTATCTATGAGGAATGGAACATGATAACAAGGAAAGAACTCAACACCAAACTAGCTACACCTTACGTGTAATCAAATCCTAACTTGATCCTAATAATGCACACACATTTAAGACAGTATGAATGTATGGTGGCAAAAAGGCCATCAAAGAACCGTCATTTGTAAATGAAAGATAAAAACTACATGCATAAAAATCAATAACATGAGGTGCCTAATTTTTGTTCAACTCATTCAATTAACCGAGCAAAAAGAGAATACTGGTTCTTCACATGCCTCATATTTTCATTCCAATACATTGATGCACATTTTTCATGTTTTGTTCATGCTACGTATCAAAAGAAGATCTTAAAATGAAAATATCAACTGCTTTGCATTGTTCACCATCACTCTTGAAACGGTCCTGGATAGATTAGAAAGGATTAATCCGTTTCAATGAGAAATACATGACCTTTAATGCAAAATCATTAGGATGCAAAGTGTAGCTCTGTTTTAGAGATTTCTGAAGACCACCATTTAAGACAGACACTGACAAAGATACGATTCCATCATCAGGCCAAATATGATCTTTCACGTAATTAAAACAGGTCTAAAAAAAACCCATAGTCAACCATAAGTTATTCCAGCAAGCTGGAGCACTGATAAACAATGCTAATACAAGAAAGTTAATCATTTGATGTCCAAGAAGAAGTGGAAAATTGGGTAGGTTTTACTTTAGGCTGCTAGGGGCTCATCATCTGCATGTTAAATGTTTACCAGACAGCAGTACATTATCGTTGACAGGCTGCAAGGTTACCATTATTCAACTTGAATCAAACAGACTTCCCCACGTCCTATATCATGCTTAGGGATAGCTGAAGGTTATTATTTTGCTTCCGAGACTCTAGAAATAAGAAATATTTTCATGGAACGATTGAAGACAAGTAATTTGAAACTGTCATTATCAGCAATGACAACCTCAAGCCCCTTCTCCAAGAATGGGTGTTCAGGGGTGATTTAACAAGGATAATGGGAAAGCACTGGCATATAATTAGAGGCGCCAAACCAATTCTTACAGCAAGTTACAGTGAGTAAATGGATTTAGGGCAACCCAGTGTTGTCACAAGGCACCCGGGCACTAGCTTAATCCCCGGAGGTGAGGCTGAGGTGCCTTTCTTAGCCTGGGGCAATGAAGTTAGAAGAGGCAAGTGCCTGTCCATGACAGGCACGCGATAAAGGCGTCGCCTGATGAAAATTATGTGAAACTAAGGATTGGTTTGAAGAGGCGTCTCTTTGATTTCTTCTTTTATATATATATATAAAGACTTATGTTTTGTCTTGTTTGTCTCTTTTTCTGGTCTTAGAAAAAATTTAACAGTAGTTTTGTAAAAAATATAGATTGAGGTAAAAAAAGACATAAAAGTTAAAGACGAAGAGAAACAGACTTGAAAGTTGAAACAAGATGAACAGAAACAAACGTGAAACACCACCAAAGAAGAAGTGAAAGAAGATTCAAGAGTGAAGACTGAAGAACAACAGAGGCATTCCTTTATCTTTTTTTCTTCTGTCATCTTCATCTTTTTGTTTCCTAATTTCTCTCTTCTTCACTTTTTTTCTCTCTCCATGTTATTCCTTCTCTCTCCTGTTATACTGCAGAAATTTCTACTAAGTTATATCATATATAATATTGTACATGTAATTTTTTGTATCATAAAGGTTGAGCGCCTTGGGCATTTTCCTGGCTTGATGCTTTTTAGCGCCTTTCACCTTTGACAACACTTGGGCAAGCAGCCCCCACTTTACATATAGAAACCTTCTAGCATTAAGTTTAGAAAACAATAGGTAACGCACCCAAAAACATGGATAAAATCCATAAATTGCTTCAGATGCAGAGACACCACATAGCACTGCAAATGTGGTGATAGCCTGATAGATATATCTTATGAGACCTAAAAAACCAGGATTCCCAACAATCACGTACAGCCTGACCCTAGTAGCAATTTAGGCATGCATTCTTTCATTTTGTTAACAATCAAATGGTTGAAAATTTACTTGCTTGCAAATACATACAAGTCACTGTGTTGTGGTGATTAAGTAACTCCCCAGCAATGATTGGTTTGGACCAATATATTAAAAGATATTTTTTTCCTTCTGAACCTTACCTACGCCTCTTATCAAAATGATTGTGAGTAAATACACGTGTAATTTCCTAAAGAATTTCCCCTTTCACTCAGTGAGCTTTTAGCCATCAGACATCGGTCACCCTCTTCCTTCCCTTTTCCTCTTTTAAGTATTGGTTAATTTTACACTTTCTATATCAATTTGTGACTTTTTGACCAATCAACATAATTAATTTTTTGCCAAGCATTTAGTCAAACCTGTTTTTCCTATCAATCCAGGATTAAAAATATGAGGATCTTTTGGGGACAAGTGCAAACAATGCTACATATAATTTTTTTTTGTGAAGAAAGAAAAGGACTAATTATTCTTGCATAATATGCATGTTATTTATATTTGACCCCATGACCGCAGTTTTTGAATCCAAGAGCAAAGGAAATTGCATGAGCAATTAATAAGCAGACAACCAATTCAATAAATCAAGATTTACAATCCTCTGATACTATTGATTTAAATATTTAACATTTGACTCTATATTCCATTAGGTTTAAGAATATGTGCTTGTTTGTGCGTGCATGTGTGGAATAGAGGGGGGGGGGGTAGTGAGAGAGGATTACTTGTGGACTCGTATAGTTCATCGATCCTTGAAAAGCAAACTGACGTGGTAGTTCATCCAGACACAACAAGAAGACAGTATGGTGAGCTAATGAAACTTAGTAAGGTCAGAATAATCAACCTCTAAAGCATGATTACAAACTTACCTGTGCATTTTGACCAGGCAGACCTCCAACTGCATCCCGTTTAGAAGATCCATCTCCACCTCTAGCAGACCCCTTTGCATCACCCTGCCAAAGTTGCTAAAAATATAAGTCACAACTTTATAGAATTTTTTTCTTGAAAAAATATTCACATAAAAGGAGGTTTTACTGGAAAAAAAAGCAATAAAAGAAATAAAAAGAAAGAAACAATGCTTCAATTAGAAAAACGTTTATTACCTCCAACTGTGACATGGCAGTGATCCAATAAAACCAATCGGTGAAAGAGAAGGAAAGAGAATAGTCAGATGATTAGATTACAAACCAACCTATATGTAAACAAAATAAATCATAGACAAGAAAACAAACTAATTACCTCCCGGTACCTAGCCAGGTACACCTTAAGTGGCTCAATATAATCCTCAAATCCTAACGTTGCCATTGCCCACAACAAATCATCCCCATTGATCGTCTTCCTCTTCTCCTTCTGACACTTATCACTCGCCCTAAAGAAAACAACATCCAATAACATTTCACAAAACCAGACCCTCAGTGCAAGAACCCTAATTTCCGAAGGCACAATTTCATTGCACAAACTAAAACCTCAATTCACAACTACATTAATCAGAAAACAAGGGAAAACCATTAATCCCAGGCCACCCGATCAGATAAACAAAAGCAACATCTCCAAAATACCATTGCATTTCATAAAGCAATCAATACCCTATTCTCCAAAACCACCGATAACAGTTCTACACAGAATCACACTATCTCTATGATTACGATACACAAACAAAGGGCAATCGTCAATAATCAATACCACAACCAATCAACTCTTTCACTTACTCGCTGGTAACAAAGCTAATGAACTCAGAAACACATTCCTGAACAGTATCCTTAGCATCCTTAGCAATTTTTCCATTAGCCGGCAACGCCTTCTTCATGATCCTACTTATATTAGCAATAGGCAGGTATCTATCCTGCTCTCTCACCCCTGACCGCGGGCTCTGCTCACCACCACTCTCGTGGCTCCCCGCCGCCGGACTGGTCGGATTATCGGCCATCTTACTAAAAAAATCTAAACATTGATTACAAAAGAAAACACACCTCGTTATTTCAAAATTCAAAGCAATTATAAACTAATCACAAACATAAAAAATTATCTCCTAATCAAACCCTAGATTACACGTATAATAAATTCAAATACCACACAACACGTTTCTATACGTATACACGCACGAATACGGACACGAATAGGTATAGGAGACAGAAAGTATATAAGAGAGTGGAATTGAAGGAAATCGAAACCCTATGAGAGGTGGGTTTTAGAGAGGGAGTGGAGGTTGTTAGTTATTAC
>Ga0307517_10010134_pt1 | contig 13230 bp, 14 predicted proteins | sample 23_EM_MG_FD_194515 | JGI IMG/M metagenome (GOLD analysis project Ga0307517, IMG submission 194515) | Populus trichocarpa ectomycorrhiza microbial communities from riparian zone in the Pacific Northwest, United States - 23_EM | ecosystem: Host-associated > Plants > Roots > Unclassified | place...
TAATATTCGCATTTCTCGGTACCTTCATATCCTCTATCGGTGTTGGGTACGTTGCATATCCATCTGGTTCGTAATGTATGTCCTTAACACTCACAGAATAGTGTTCTGGTCTTTGTCTACTCATACCTTGGCCTCGACACCGACAAATTGCCGTTAATTGAGTGCCTTATCTTTGGCTCGACTCTGTCTGCTACGGATCCTGTCACCATCCTCGCTATTTTCAACCAATATAAGGTCGACCCCAAACTATACACTATTATTTTTGGAGAGAGTCTATTAAACGATGCAGTTAGTATCGTTATGTACGAGTAAGCACCCCATTTCCTTGCCATTTCTTCCCTTGCTGAAATTGTTCTATGAAGGACGCTGAGCCAGTTCCACGGCACTGAGGTTTATATCTCGTCTATTTTCCATGGCATTGGAATTTTCTTTCTCTCCTTCAGCGTATCATTATTTCTTGGTGTTTCCTTCGGCCTAGCAACATCTCTCATGCTCAAACACTCCTATCTCCACCTCTATCCCTCCATTGAATCGTGTCTCGTTGCCCTATGCGCCTACACATGTTACTTCTTCTCCAACGGCCTTTCCATGTCCGGCATCGTATCTCTCCTTTTCTGCGGTATCACCCTCAAGCACTACGCATACCACACCATGTCACGGAGAACACAGCGCGCCACAAAATACATCTTTTCCACTCTCGCCCAACTCTCGGAGAATTTCATCTTCGTCTACCTCGGAATGTCCCTATTCACAGGTGCACCCGTCTCCGAACCCGTGTTTAATTATGTCAAACCGGTGTTTATCACCATCACCACAATCGCCGTCGTCTTTACGCGCTATGCCGCCGTATTTCCGCTATCGGAGGGCATCAACCTTTTCCACAAACACGTTCGAGGGCAGAGGAACGAGGAGCTGCCGCACTCTTACCAGATGATGCTCTTTTGGGCTGGTCTGCGAGGAGCTGTTGGTGTCGCACTCGCAGCAGGATTCAAGGGCCCCAATGCGCAGATGATGCGAACGACGGTGCTCATCGTCGTCGTGTTGACTGTCGTCATTTTCGGTGGCACTTCAGCACGGATGCTCGAGGTGCTTGGAATCCGAACGGGTGTGGAAGATGATGCGGGTGCCAGCAGCGACGAGGACGAGCCGATGCAGGTTCCGGGGCGGAATGCGTGGGTCGGCAGAGGCGGCACTGGTGCTACTGGTGCTGGTGGGAGGTGGAGCAGGTTTAACGAGGATGAAACGAGTGCGTTGGGTGCTGGCGGCGGCGGCGGCGGCGGCGCTCGTGGTGCAGGACGCATTGGGACGCATTACGCTTCAAGAACATATAACCACCAGTTCCAGGACCATGAGCCGACATCGCCTGCTATTCCTGTGTTTTCATCTGCTTCGTCAGACTCTTATGACTCGGATGGGGGCGAAGTGCTCCCTCTCGCGCCGACATCTCACAATAATACGGGAGCTGGCTCACACCCGCCCCGTCAAAACAGCATCACTGCGTCCATGGGCATCGGCGAAGATGGGAAGTGGTTCCAGGCCATCGACGAACGATACCTCCTTCCTATATTCTCAAACGCCACCGCGAGCCGGACGTTCCACGCTCGGCGTGCGCGGCGGACGGCGTCAGGGCTTGCTGCTAGTAATTCACATGGGAGCGGCATGGGTACCCCTGCGGATAGCGAAGACGAGGTGGATTTGTCTGGACAGGATGTCGAGATGGGGCGGCAGGGCGGTGGGGTGAATGCCCGAAACATCAGCACCAGCAACAGCGGGGGTGTGGGTATCTCTAGCACGCGGTCGATATCGGTGGATGATAGTCGTGTGGAGAGGGGCCTGCCGAGTCCGGTGTTGAGGAACAGTGGCGGGGATGCGAGTCGGTTTTCGTGAAATTTCCCCTCCTCGTCGAGGCTCTAACCTCTATGTATGTGTTGAAATAATTCAGCGAACCGCAGTGCGACTCCATACCCTCTCGCGCCTCCTCATCTTCGTAGATAGACGATTCTGACCCTAGTTAGTTAGTTACCTACCTTACCAATCGCTTTTTTCACTAGTACCAAAAAAACCTCGGCTTCCTTTTACCTGCGGCCCACTCTTCTGCTTTCGTGTACTTATCTCAGTGGATGCGGACTCTTCCTTGAGTATTTTATTTTGCACCCCCCAATTCTCACTGTAAAATAGACAGATGTCCATAGACTTACCTTATTCCATCGATACGTTTTCGAACAGGGAAGAGAAAAAAAAATTGTTGTAATTAATTATGATCTGATTCAACCCACGTTGGGAGCTAAATTTTGGAAGAGTCGGTGGGATACAGAGCGCGATAAAAAAAAAGTTGGTGGCTACAATAGTCAGCTATATAAGCATAAGCAGGATGGAGTTTGGAAGAGGTGTGGGAATGTACGAGGGGGAAACGTTTTTTTGGCATTATCTAAGCGCCGAGGGATCTGGATGGATACATGCACGGAAATGGTAGGAGTCGATGGGATGACATAGCGGGGTTGATGGGAGGCGAACGAAACGAGGTATGAGTGTTGAGGGTTCGGTATCGGTATCGGTGGCAGGTATCCTGGAGGGTGGCGCTCTTGGAAGATAGTTGTACAATAGGGAGAAAAACGAAAAAACGAAAAGAAGAAGGAGCTACGACTAAGCGTAAAGCGTGCCCAAGGCAAAGGCGATAACCAAATTGTGCCACATGTTTTAAGATGGTTGCACGGCAAATTGAAAAAAATATAAGCCCAGAAAGAAAGGGTAGCAATGCAGGTGGGTGATTGACGATGAGGAGGGATGGCACGAGTAAAAATTATAGGAAGATGTTGCGTAGGTGAATATGAAGAGTCCCTAGAAAAAAAACCCCTTTACATTAAATCTGCGCGTCGTAGATGTTCCCGCAGAATTGACTCCTCGACTAAACAGAGAAGTTGTATTGAGCCTTTAAGCTTTACTTGGAGTTGCAAAACGATAAAAGGCTTACCTGCTCCTAATGTCACTGCTGTGGATCGTGTATCCTGGAATGCAGATGATGTTTTGAGGAAGGAAAAAGAAAGACACAAAAAACGGCTACGCACGATTACTGAGGTCAAATGGACGTAAAATGGGCGTTGAATGGGCGAGTTGTTCCGTGATATTTCTTTAAAGTGCTGCGAGAAGTCTGTCGACAATGGTAAAAGAAAGACGATGTAAGCCATGAGAGGAATAGCACGATAGAGATAAACCCACATCGTGTAGCTGTGGTCAGATCATTTTTCCTATCTCCAAAACTGGGCACTGAATCACGGATTCGAACACCTCGCTGCAGCTTGGCTTGTAGCAGATCACATTTATTCAGGACTAATAAATAAATTGAGATTTTGAGTCAAGTTTTGGCAGAGAATAGATGAAGGGTTGCGTACAAAGAATTATCTGTGTCCTTGCTAATAGCTTGCATGAACACACGGACCGCCAGAGGAGATAACTATCCTCTAATCTGTTTACTCTTCGGTCTTCCGCCAGCTTTTCATCGAAAGGAGATACTATAGAGCGGCTAAATTTAGGGAGGATTGATAAAGAAGTGGAGGAAATAGACTTACTTGGCCTGCAAGAACGGGAAAATGTAAAGGATCATGATTAATGTACAATTCACTTGGCAAAGTATAAACTTACGCCAGGAATATGATGGCGTCAACTAAGAATAACAAGGATCAGCGCTTGGAAGTGGCGTAACAAGCGAACAAAAGCTTACCATCATCAAAGTAGGAATACCATGCTGGCCGCTGTCACCACAGTCAGGAAACGATTCAGAACTAGATGATTGGAAGAGATATACTGACACTGCTCCTTGTTCCGCCAACGTCATATAATCTCCACTCCTGGCCCATAGTTCGTCCTGTAACAGAAGAACGACATCAGAGACTGTATTGAAAATTTATTGTCAAGGTTCCAATACCATGGTCAAAGATGAATCTATATTCCTGTACTCCGAGTGTTCTCAGACGTGCGCGAATCACATCATCATCCGTCGGCTGGTAGTCACGATTTGCGATTCGATCCGTATCGTTAATAAAGCTAGAGATCAAAGGTGAGAGAGAAGATGGTAACGCCGAATGCATAAGGGTGGTTCTAGATCACTTACAAACCAGGAGCATCTTCCAAGCGGACCTTGCGCCTATTCAACATCTCCGTGATGATATCATCCTCCCAAAGAGTCTTGATGTCTTCACGGCACGAGGCGATCACTTCGACGATCTCTTCCTCCGAGTCCCTCGCCCTTCGCGTGATTGACGGACCAGCATGCGCGGCCCCATTTTCCTGCCGTGCATTCGAAGGCGCAGTCCGGAGTGTGCGGAACTTGTCGAGGGCAGTCTTCCAGCCGTTGGAGGAGTTGATAGAAAATTCCTGCAGGCCACGACGACCCGAGGGGGATGGCTGGTCGAATGGTGCAGCGGTGTTCACGGATGTCGAGTGTGGCTCGAGACTGGCGGTGCCGATCTTCTTTTCCAATATTTGTTGGACACTGGACAATGGACCGAGACGCATCCTTAGAATGCTGTGCTTGTCGGTAAACTTGAGGTGTGGGAGGGCTCTTGGTGGTCGTGGGGCCGAGAGGTCCTCAACGGACTCTTCAGGAAGGTAGGGCAGGTCAGACATCTCGCTTGTGAGGTGTGCGAGAATCTCGTTGACGTTGCGTACGAGGTTGAGAAAGATGACTGCGCGCCATGCAGCCTTCTCTTCGTACCATTCTTTTCGCGCGTAGGTGAGCTGGAAGTCTAGAAAAAATATCGTAAGCCACGTTGGTGAAGACGGTGGGGGTTTACTTTTTAGCGTCGCGGTTTTCCCGCTTTCGCTCTGGCCTATATAATGTAGTAGAGCACGTTCTGAAGAGTTCAAGGGAGAACGTACCAAGCAAGAGGAGTTTGACAGGTTTCTTTTTCCTTCTCTCTGCCTCTCGTTCCCTGCGTATTTGCTCGTCAATCTCGTCACTAATCCGCTTCGCCTCTGCCTCTGCTGCCTCTCGTATCTGCCGTTGTTCGTATGTTTCATCAGGCGGGGGCGCAATGGCCAGCGTGAGGGGGTCTTCATCGAGCGAACGCCCCATGTCGGAGGGTAAGGACAGAAGCAAAGGAATTATTATATCATTTAATTGGAAGAACTTGGGAACGGACTCAGGTCTTTCAGGGTCTTAGCTCAGGGTCGGAACTAAATCGGGCTGATTATCCCCCTTGAGCTTGGCTTGACAACGCTCACACCTGCTTTCCTCCCTTTTCCTCCTTCCACTTTCTCAGAAACGTCGTTATCGGTGTTTAAAAAACACCCCATTGTGCCTGGTTTCCCCTCCGAAAGCCGCCACAACCTCAGATGCATTTTGGTGTTAGATAACACGCCATTTTGTCACCATCCGAACGTCGCAGGAAGCAAGTTGCGCCCATTTGGCATGAAATCAACAGCCTACTCCAAAGCAGTCTTTCTTTCTCATCAGTCGAGACTCGGCAGTATGTGTTCGTGCCAGCCGCTGGCAACCAAGCGCGTTATTTTTATTCTCGTGTCGAGAACCATCTGATTCAAGTGCCGCGCCCCAGGTTATGCTTGTTCAAGCTTGATTGACGCCGGCCAAGTACACTTTCATTGGTCGCTTCATCTGTTTACCCAGAATTTCGTCATTCCAAGCCATCTCCCAATGAATGTGCGTTTACCCCAGGTGAACCTCAATAATCCGTCCAAAAACGTGCTCCGTATGTACTTAGGTCTACTTTTAATTCGACTCACCTCTTAGTAATTCATCTCCGACTAAGCCACTATCTAACGTCGGGCGCTGATCCTCAGATGTCTCCAAGGCATCCTTGATCGAGGACATTTGTGTGTCCCTTTTGGCATTCCTATTGAAAATACACCACTAATACAATCGGACCGGTGCGGGGAATATCAGGAAATTTTGAAAGTACGGGCACCTACGGGCACACATGGGAAGTTATTTTGGTTCCGCTGCCACTCGGGATCAAGGTTTTCGTCATGATCAGCATATCGCTAGCTCATTTCTGATCGCGTCACGATCTTTTTTTCCGTTGATCGTGATGTCGCCTGGTGTGGTTCTGAGCGGTGAAAGTTCTACAGACCAAGTAGCTCCCGAGGAAGTTCCTTCGCTGTGCATCACGCTTTAACAAGAAGTGGAATTGGGGGACTTGCAAGTGGAGGGTTTATTTTCGAGCCCATCAATTCTGACACCAGAGGATTTAAGGCCATTCCTAATACTTGGTGTTCGCTTTGATCAACATGAGGCCCCGATCTCTCCGCGTTGAGGACCCCATGTAACGAGAAAGTGAATATTTTACGCAGTAGTCCAAGCAATCATAATTATCCCAGGGAGTCAGCGGATCTGTGCCTATCTGTGCCAGCTGCATGGGGTATTCATCTAGAAACAAGCAAACTTGGACGACATAGCTTTCATCCATAGACGTTTAAACCCACTTTAGTCAGGAAATTGGGGAAATTTGGATAAGAAACCGGACCCGACGAGAGGATGGTACGAGACTATAAACCCGTTTTATAAGTCAATAATTAAAAGGTCACGTGGGTGACGTCCTCAGGCACATACAGTGTTTGTTCTGTACTCCCTCCCATCACCTCTTCCCTGGACCAGCTCATCCATGGCCGCGACGACTCCGCAACCGCCGCAGAGGAAGGCACCAAAATCCAGGGATAAAACATGCTTTGGGGTGATCGAGGAAGCTGCTGATACAGCTCGCAAGAGGAAGATGCCAGAGAGGACAAAGCCGCAACCCTGGATCGTGAGGAAGCTAATGGTTGGGATCACGCTGGGACTTATGGGATATTGTGCATTTGTGTATATCCAATACCTTTGCCTGCCGATGATACGGAGAAAGAACAATTCACAGGGGAATAGAAGGATAGGAAGTGCGTAACATTTCTAAGGCTGATTGTTGTCAAAGCTAACGGGGCGGGGAATTACGCAGTCGTGTTGCTCACGGTATTCTCTGTGCTATACCTTTGGATGGTATGGGCATACATAAAGGTGCGTTATTTCCCATCTATCGCCACTCTCCCAAGTGCTCATGAAGAGGTGCCTTATTTCTTTCCAGGTCGTGCTGACGTCTCCAGGATATGCTCGAGATGTATGGCGTCTTTCAAATTTATACATTCTCAGCTCATAATCTCCTGCTCAGTACACCTCAAAAGTCGAGCGGCCTTTGTTGCTTGCCTCCGTCCCAATGCGCGAATCTTGGAATTCTACACCAATATCCCACAATACCGAAGTAAACGATCACGTTCCCTATGACGTCGAGATGGGAAATCGCGCATCCACTCCGTTGCGTCGCGTTTCGCTCTCCCCCACCACTTCTCGCAGTCACGCAACAGCTCCTATTTCGCGAAAGGATACTGGGCTTGCAGGGCCTTCTTACGAAGATCTGCTTAGAAGGGACGGAGCGCCTACCTTCGAAGTTCAAGGAACCAACACAGGAGCTTTGGATGCTATCCCAGTCCCGAAGCCTGCCTTTATAGGCGACTCGAAAACCATACCAGGCGCTCCAGCATCCACATCTCCTGCGCCCACATCCTCCACCGCCGTTATGTCAGATCAGCAGCAGCCACATCTTTCGTTCAACATCGACTCAAGACTGAAGCTCAAGAAGCCCAAACCACTCTCGCCCTCTGTGACCCCCGTATCGACGAAACGACAACAGAAGTGGATGGAGCGAGAACGGGTGCTGCAGAGTTTGAATATCACACGACGGCCTCCGACAACTGCTGTGTTACAACCTGTGCATCGATATTGCAATACCGACGAAATTTTGAAACCATATCGAGCTCATCATTGTCGGGTATGCGGGACGGTGAGTTTCTCCTTTCAACACGTTCTCTTGCTAAGAGTGTCGTGGAACCCGGCTGATTAACCTCTCTATTGTCAGTGTGTTCTGAAATATGACCACCATTGTCCATGTAAATCCACTACAACATTCTCATTCTCTTTCCTTGCTCATAACAATTTCTCAGGGATTGGTCAATGTGTTGGAGCGCGAAACCACAAGGTAACACATAGACGAACCCTCTTTTTATGGAACCCAACTTTTTAACTATGCCTTCCTTTAACCACAAGTTCTTTTTAAACTTTTGCCAGGCGACAGCCTTTTTCTCTGGGTACGTATTTGCCACGTTATTGGCGTACACAGTCACTGGAATGAACCGACCCTCTGTGGACGACGTAAATCCTCAAGAGATCATTGTTATCGCACTGTAGGTCTTTTTCATTTCCGTTCAGCCTTGATAACTGATTTTGTTATTTCTCTAGCGCAGCCCTCTTTCTATTATTCACCAGCATGCTGGTGGTTACACACATAAATATGATCCTCAAGGGACAGACGACAGTGGAGAGTGTTCAAATCATTAATATGAAAGAGCGTGAAGATAGAAGGCTGGCGAAGGGATTCGAATGTTGGGAGATTAGGTCAGTTAAGCATTTTTGTTTTATATTTTCCTTGACTTACTGACTCCCGAATGTGTGTGGTTTCTAGTGCGAAGCGGCGAAAACAAAAGGAATGGGATCAAGAGTGGGGTAGGCTCGATGCGGAGGGACATATCTGGTGGAGAGGGGACGTACGCGAGCATTGGATCGATGTGATGGGTGACTGGTGGCTTGGTTGGATTTGTGAGTGCTTTTCATATATCCCTCAATCGCTCTTCTTCAGATTCGTCCTCGGATGCTTCCATTATGATTACACCACGATCGTTGGGGGGCCTTTCTGCGCTTATCATTATTTTTTTTAATTTTCGAAAGGCGATCTCATCCTTGGCATTAACGGCTAACCTCTTTGTCCCCTTTTTCCAGTTCCTGTAGGGCGGAGCGGCGGCGACGGCCTGTCATATCCTGTCAACCCAAGATTCGACGCCGAGGGGCGGTGGCGGAGACGCGACGAGTGGCCCGAGGAACTGAGATAGCAAGTGCTCTTGAAAAATGAACCCTCATACTTTTACGACCTCTTGCACGTTCACGACTTAGACCATTGCTCCTTCTCTGTGTACATTTTATCCCGATTTTTTCGTTTCATTCGGACCTGTATATATAATATATCTTCGGATCGATGGCACATTTCAAGTAATGTGCCATCTCAGGGACGGTTATATTATTTTTTGCTTTCGATCTCTCATTTTACACTACTGGATGCCTATAGACTACTTTTACTTTTACTTGTACACGAATATCGTTATGTATATGTTTCCTGTACTCTACCTCCCACTGCATGTCAGTATTTACTCCCTGAAGTATTATTTCGAGCCAAGGCCTGAAATACCTTTCATAACTAGGTCATGAAATCTGAGGAAGCAAAGGGGTAGTGTTGATCCTTGGCGAGGAGCACGGGAAAGGGTGGGGTGTCATTTGCTATCCCAAGTTTAGCAAAAGATATCCTTCCCATCGAAAATACCGGAAACGAGCTCGAGCTCGACCCGATGCGGCCCATTCGTCGATGGTGACACACGGTGGTTTCCTAGGGCCACTTTTGAGGACTCATAGCGGATCCTATGCCATTCATTGTCAGGGGTTGAAAGAACAAAATACCGATTCAGAGGACACGATGACGGGGGAGTGGGGGTCGAGGGTTGAGGTTTACAACGTCCATTTGTTCGATTGCCAGTAACACATGAGTTCGCCTGCCGAAAACAAAGGGGATGTATATGGCTGCTTTCTTATGACACCCTCACTGGTTGTCGGTCCAAGAATCGACAGGACCAGCGTGTATATCTGTTGAACGAACAAGACAGGAATGCAGAGGTGACGATGTCAAACTCCCGAAAAGGTCAAGACAAGATCATCCAGTACCGGACTGGTCTGATTAAGTGACGAAGAATGAGTTACAGCGGGGCACTAGTTACTATATAGCGATACCTGTCATCGAGGTGTTGAATCGCAAATGGATTCAAATACTATACACAAAGTGGAAATAAAACGTGTGTAAAACTTGAGTGAGGAACTTATGATGGACCAAAGAAGAAGTCCTGAAAGTTCAGCATCATCGAAACGAGGTTAGTATAGAATTACCAGCGCATGAAATGGCAGGACGCACGAGCTGACAATTCAAAGTGGTTGAAACGAGATGAACATTTAGTGAGAAGGTCGTCGAATGCCACGAAGTACATCCTGAAAAGTCAGTGTGGTCAAAATGGGGTTAATACTGAACGAGTAACTCATGAAACGGCACGACGCACCTGCTGAGAGTAGAACGAGGTCAGTATTGAACGAGGTCAGTATTGAATGAGCAGCTCATCAAATGGCATTACGCACGTCCTGAGACTTCAAAGTGGTAGAAACGAGGTCAGTATTGAATGAGCAGCTCATCAAAAGGCATTACGCACCCGCTGAGAGTTCATAGTCTTAGAAACGAGGTCAGTATTGAATGAGCAGCTCATCAAATGGCATTACGCACCCCCTGAGAGTCCAAAGTGGTAGAAACGAGGTCAGTATTGAATGAGCAGCTCATCAAATGGCATTACGCACCCACTGAGAGTTCAAAGTGGTAGAAACGAGGTCAGTATTGAATGAGCAGCTCATCAAATGGCATTACGCACCCGCTGAGAGTTCAAAGTGGTAGAAACGAGGTCAGTATTGAATGAGCAGCTCATCAAATGGCATTACGCACACTCTGAAAGTTCAAAGTGGTAGAAACCAGGTCAGTATTGAATGAGCAGCTCATCAAATGGCATTACGCACCCACTGAGAGTTCAAAGTGTAGAAACGAGGTCAGTAGTGAATGAGCAGCTCATCAAATGGCATTACGCACAGGCTGAGAGTTCAAAGTGGTAGAAACGAGGTCAGTATTGAATGAGCAGCTCGTCAAATGGCATTACGCACAGGCTGAGAGTTCAAAGTGGTAGAAACGAGGTCAGTATTGAATGAGCAGCTCATCAAATGGCATTACGCACCAGCTGAGAGTTCAAAGTAGTAGAAACAAGTCAGTATTGAATGAGCAGCTCATCAAATGGCATTACACACTTTCTGAGAGTTCAAAGTAGTAGAAATGAGGTCAGTATTGAATGAGCAGCTCATCAAATGGCATTACGCACTTTCTGAGAGTTCAAAGTGGTAGAAACGAGGTTAATATTGAATGATGAGCTCATGGGATGTGAGTACGTACCACCTGAGAGTTTAAAGTGGCCGGAGCCCAGTCAGGAGTAACCTTGTAAACGCATCATAGTACTCACTCCTTGCCTCAGGTGAATATTCTGTATCAAGTCCCGTTCGCTGTTGGCAATGCTCGTGGTTTCCGTCTCGTCAATATATTGTTTAGCCGCTTTGACTTGGAATCGCCGCTTGCAGGATCGACTGAGGGTTTGTCAGCAGAACCATCACAGTTGAACAGATCAGTGAAAGACCCACCAATTGATCGATGATTTCCCATTATTTCCCTTCAGGCTATTCCAGCAATCACAAAATGGACATTGGTATTTCGTTGGACTCCTCTCATGGCCCTCCTGCAGCTGTGTCATTATAACACTCATGATGATAGTCATACCACGTTGAACCGTGCTCGTCCACTCCTCCTCGTCTGCCAATTGGAGGTATTCCCTACCATCATCAATAGTCAGAACAAAGGCGCCGGTATCCATATATCTCCGCAGAACTTTATTTTGAGGCCGTTCTGGATAAAATAAAACTCTAAGAGCTGCATTAAATTGCTGGGAATTTCGATAAGTGTAGGATGAAAGTCATGTCGTAACTAACGCATGAACATACCTCGAATGAATGTGCCATATCCATCGTAAGGGTGTGACATCTACCTGTTGCATCCATTACATATAAGAACCCCATCGAGATGGTGGGTGGCAGCGACAGCGGCAGGTGACTGATCATCTCTTCAAGCTTCTCCATTCTCCTGTCATTACGTTCGAACTGTCAGGCAGAGCTTCAGCGGACTTCCGAGGCTGAGAATTGATATAAAAAACGAACAACGCGCGAAATTTCCATCCCGATACTTTGGCGACGTTCTAGGCGTGTTTATCAACACGGCTCATAGTACAAACTTGAAATTATCTACTTACCTGTTCGCTGAACGGTCACTAAATTGCCTTGAACAGAATAAAAATTCCCGCCAGTTACAGTAAAATCCCTGGCGTGCGAGAAAAATGATGCGCTGTCTCACATAAATGACTAGTGCTTAATAAGGAAAAGAGGCAGTATACCTTTGATGGTCCTCTGGATGAACAGCGTCATCGGATGAGATGATGTCCGAAAGGCTAGGAGGGGTGCCCAATTGTGCAGTTGTCGGCTCGGCGTGAGTAGACGTCAAACCGACCATTGAAATGGATGGTGGCCTGGACATGGGAGGGCGATCCGCCTGGTAGACATGGTCATCGGATGAGGAGACCTTGACCGAAAGGCTAGGAAATGTATCCGATTGAGGATCGGCGTGAGTAGATGTCAAACAAAAGATCGAATTCGGTAGTGGCCTGGATGGGGGAGGGAGATCCGAATAATCATGTCCAACGAGGTTTGCCGGCTTCAAATGGCTGGTTTCCTCCTCATCGATAGGGGGTCGTATACGTAGGACTCCGACGACTCTGCCAGCCAAATTGGACGCGCGCACCCAGAAGGGCATTGGGAAGGTTAGAGAGACAGCAGTGGATGTGGTTGAAGTGCAAGGAATGCGAACTATGGGGCAAAGCTAGTTGAATGCCAGTTAGGGCGTGGAAGACACGAGGCCTTCACGGCATATAGGCTCGTTTCAAAAAACCGAGCTGTGGCGATGCTCGAGATGTACCATTTGGCTGCCCAGGCCTCCACCTTCCAGAGTCCGATATCCAACTCTTACATATACCCCAATGACCTTAGGATCCAGTACCTAGTAGCAAGTCCAGAAATATCAAGGAAATATGGCTCTGGTGCTAGGTTCGGAGCAAGCCCTTGCTCCGGTCCGGTTCACGGACACCTTCGCAGAAGGGGCTTGGGACAAACTGCCAAAAACAAAGTGACTCAAGGGGACGTTTGACCTTGCCTCCCATTAAACATCTCCAAGAAGATATCGGCCTCACAAAAACTTGTCGTGGTGTGGCTTCTATGTAATAGAAATAAATAGGACACAACTGAGAGTTTGGAGATGCGATTTAATCAAGAAAAAGAATACGTTGGACAATAAGGTGAGTCAATGAAGCTCGAGAAGGCGACCCAAGACGTATGGTTGAACTTTGAGAAAAAAATAATTAAAAAAGACTATAATATATGTTGAGATCGAATAAAAAATATAGCCAAAT
>Ga0307517_10010135_pt1 | contig 13230 bp, 3 predicted proteins | sample 23_EM_MG_FD_194515 | JGI IMG/M metagenome (GOLD analysis project Ga0307517, IMG submission 194515) | Populus trichocarpa ectomycorrhiza microbial communities from riparian zone in the Pacific Northwest, United States - 23_EM | ecosystem: Host-associated > Plants > Roots > Unclassified | place...
AGAAACTTAAATAAAACTTTATAAAAAGTCTCAATCACGTTACTAAAAAAATCTGTAACCAGCCAGACAAATGCAATTCACCAATCCATTTTACTACATTATATTTTGCACTGAATTGATTATATATATTCACTGAATTGATTGTATTATTTAAACATGTCGTGAATGTACTAATTTTTGTGAGACGAGCAACGTAGATATCTATATTGTGTTTCAATTTAGGTTTTATTTAAGATTATTTATACAAGTTGATTTATTTTTAATTTAAAATTCATTAATATATATGGCTAGAAAGAATTTAATTTGAATATAATTTAGTAAAATAACTGCGTTAAAAATTTGTTTTACTCAAAAGTAAAAATCGTGTCCTACTCGAAATTTAAAATTCTCCAATTTAATCCATATCTTTTTTATAAAAAAAATTCTTTTGATTTATTTTCTACAAAACATTTTTATACTTAATTTGTCTTTGTTTTGAAATGTTTATTTAAATTATGGTTGAAAGTTACTTTTCATAGTTTATTTCAAAATTAATCTTAATTTAGTGGGTTTCAAACACTGCGATCCAAACAAAAGAATGAGCGGAGCTAGGCAAGGCTAGAGGAGGAGGATGACGATGGCGGCGGCGGCGTTATTTTATCCAATAATTTTTATCTTTTCAAATAAAAAACTACCATATCATATTCTCATTGGTGGTCTATTTATAATAACCAAAAGCCAAACCAAGTGGTGTAAAAGGCCAAAGAGCATCTGAGCATCTGGATTTTATCCCACTCGCGGACTCTGCTTGCTGCTTCCACCAAACTAAATTCATGGTGGCTTGACGATAGCTTGATTTATGAGATATTACTCTAAGGAGCTACCTTAGAGCAATTAAATATCTGTCTAGGCTATTTTATATTATTAATAGTAAAATATAAACTCATGACTTTTTAATTAATAAAATATAATTTATATTATTTCTAATAATATTAACTATAAAATCGAGAAGTTAGGTGAGAGTAACTCATATGATTTGCCGTATAATTCTAGTGGTTAGACTAAATAATTTCCATGAAATCATGTCCCATCTGCCCTTTTCCAAGTACCTCGCGGGAATCGAGAAGGCCACTTGATTTTTAGAAATTTTAAAAAATTTATTTTTTTAATTAAAATTTAATATGATTTTTATGTTTTGAATTGTTTGGATGGGTTGATGTTAAAAATAATTTTTAAAAAATAAAAAAATATTATTTACATGCATTTTAACATGAAAAGTTATTTTAAAAACAATCGCTACCATATCACTAAATATAAAGGTAAAGGATGGTAAGATTCGTTTATTGTGTTGTCAGTAGATTTAAATTTATATAAACATACTTGAAGGTGTAAATAGCTTGTTTAACACCCAATAAAAAAATAAATTTAATCTTAATAATTAAAGTTGATAAAAAATAGACTGATCATTAATAGAATAAAAATCATAATCTAGACGTCCACGCTCAAATATACAACAAGAACAATAAAAGCCTACGATATCGATTACATCAATATATCATCGATGATAGTGTCTTTCAAAATTATTAATTTTAAATAAAATAACAAGCTTGGGATATAACAATATATATTTTTATTTTATTTTATTTTTACAAGTAAAGTTTTTTCAAGTCATTTTATAGTTCATTTAAAATTAACTATTTCTAAAGTAATCGTAAGAATATATTATTCACATTGATATAATATATTCAAGAAAATACACTCTTCTAAATTCTCACTTTTAAGAGTCAAAGTCATGAAAAAAAGACCCGTTGAAAGCATAAGCAACTTTTTTATATTATTTTGATATGTTAATATTTTTTTAAAAAATATTAATTTAATATATTTTTAAATAAAAAATACTTAAAAAAATAATATAAACTGCTGGAGGCTACGAACAAAGTGTTATTCAGCGTGACATGATTGAGTGTACAACTTTTCCTATAATATTAAAAAGAAGAAAAAATAAAATAAATCCCACAATGGCCAAGGCTGGGGTAGGTGTACCAAAAACAAAAGGCAGTGGGTTGTTGGCAATCGGTGGTTGATAGCAAGTAAATTGCTTTGCGTTGAGATTTTGTTCAAAATTAGGTTAGAGAATCCTGTCATTCAACATAAGCCAGCCCATCATCATTTGCCTACAATTTGATTACTATTTAAGCAGATGCGTATGCTCACCAATGTGGTGCAACCTCATTGGTTAATGGTTGTTATAATTTACTGTACTTCCTATTCACATGCTCACCAACCACAGCATATATTATATTCCTCTTATTTCTAGGTGCAAACATCTGGAGTTCAACTTAACTTTCAAAATGATAAATGCATCTATATTTCTTTCCATAAGCTTTCTGCGTCGGTAGAAAACGTAGTTATGATTGTTTTTAAAGTTTTTTTTTTATTTAAAAAATATTAATTTAAAGTAAAGAAAAAAATAAATAAAATTTTAATTTTTTTCTAAAATACATTTAAAATATAAAAACAAACAAGAATGAATCTTCAACACTGCTAGACTGTAGAGGATTATAAAGGCATGTAGTGCGGTCAAAATATTATTTGTTTAAAATTTAATTTTTTTATGTAAAATTAATGTTTTTAATATTTTAAAATTATTTTGATATATTAATGTTAAAAATAAATTTTTAAAAATAGTAAAATTATTTAACTATATTTCTAAAAAAAAAAAACATTTTAAAACTAAACTTTTACCATACTGATACTCAGAAGTATACCCAATCAAATGCTAACAGCCACATAATCTTTAATTTGGTGAGCAATTTATATTAGCAAGGAATTACAAAAGGAGCTTGCTAGATTAATCTGCCCACATTGTCAATCATCCTGCTGGTTCAATCACATCAAAATACCAGTAAAAGTCTCCAACATGAGCTATCTCACCTCTTGTCGATGTTCATGTCGGTACCATTTGTGAAAATCAAATTAAAAATGTTGACATTAAGGAATTGAAAAATCTCAATTGATAACAGACACAAGTAATGTTAGCCTGAAAAAAATCTTATCTGTAGAAAACAGTAATATTAAAAGCGTATAGTGTTTTGCTAATTTTTACTCTTTTTTTTTTGTGTTTTCACTAATTTTAAAAAAATAATCTCTGTCCGACAACTCCAGGTTGCAGTTCAGGAAATGAGTCCAAACAGTGATCAAAACTGGACTTGAGTTGATGAGAACCGCTTTTGTTTCATGATATGATGCTGGAATGAAAACAAACAAGGAATCAAGATTACAATAATTCACCACGTCTGAATTCTACTTCTAAACTCAGTTTCATTTGCAATTTAATAGATAGAACTATGCAACCTCTGGTTCATTTCCTTAAAAAAAAAATGATTGATAAAGAAAATGAAACTGCAGCCTGTACAATGTCCTTGTGAAAATTTTTAAACCAGCTTACTACGTTTACAGTGCGGAGCAGAATTTCGGATCCCTCTACCAGTCACAGAATAAGGTGCTGCTGCTGGTCTAAGGTAAGGTGACTTGTCAATGTATGCATATCGTTCATTTCTGTTCCAGTACAAAATGATCCGATTAGTGCAACAACGTGACCACCTATCACCTACACAGCATCATGAAACAACACAGTTAAGAGATCCAAGTGACACGGGAAACGGACTAGAAAAGCAATAGAAAAACAAAAAACGACATGCCAATAACTTCAGCAACCATGCAAAGAACAAATTTTAGTAAGTCGGGAGCCAATAGAGATTGAGCTTACCCAATGAAAATGATAATTGGAAGGAACCTTCCATGTACCTAGTTGTCACTTGATTCAATAAAACCACCTTGAAGAGCAAAAAAGTCCTGAATCAGTGACAAAAGGATAATAAAGAACAAGCCAAATTTAAGACAAAGTCCTGTCGCATGACGACTGCATAAATGGCATCATTATTCTTTTCCTAAAGGAAACATGCAACATCATACTGATGAGATAAGTGGTAAGCATGCTCAAAATATACTGATATCAACACAGTTCCAAGAACTTTTCTCAACTCTGTCAACTGTTGTTTGCATATCATATCTGAGATTCTGAAAGGGGAAGAGGGGACAGAAAGAAATCTGCAATATAATGAACATATATTTGTTACCGCTAAATTGCACATTTTTGCAAGCTTCACAAGCTTTAATGCCATTTCACCAAGTATTCGGGTCCTGAGGGCCAGGTCTTCAAAACCTTGACGGAAGTGGAAAGCAACACTATCAATGATAACAATCTTAACCTGGTAAAAAATTGGATAATCAATCAAGGGGTAACAATTGTAATGCACTAAATGATAAGTTGACCCTATAGCTTTTAGTTCATGCAAGGAAAGGCAGTAAGAGAATTGGAAATTTAGTTGTCAAATATTAAACCAAAGAGAAGTGTCTCTATTAGCAATTATAAGTAGGAGTACACATAGCGATGGAAAACTGTTCAGAAGCATACTACAGCATCCCATGGAAAAAGAACAAATTGAGACACTTCTTGTATCTAACTACATCACTTACATCTTTGTGATCTGAAATGAACTCTTCCAAGTAATTTATCAGGGCAATTTGCTCTGTATAACTGCAGATGCGGAAAAAGTATATATTTTGTAGGACATCCTTGCCCTGGATTTCACCTTGGCAGGCTTGCGAATCCTTGTGTAAGAACCTTTTATATTCTGAAATGTCCTCTACACATGCTTCAGCAATTTCTTGAGCACGCTCTCCCATAAAACTACCTTCTGTATCTAAGCATGGCATAATTTCAACAAATTAATGGCATAAAGATAACAAAAGGTCTGCTCCGAAAGCAATAAAACATACAAAAAACATCATGAACTACCTATATAAATTGCCTTTCCTCCTAGGCCACCACAAAAAGATGGCATTTGAACATTGACAGCAAGTTGGATCCTGTGAATTCAAATATAAACTATGCTTCTCCAACAAAGGTGCAGTGTGCAGATGAAAAAGAATACAGAACAAAAGGATAAAATTGCATACCCCAGCTGTGTTTTACCAATGCCTGGTACTCCACCTATAACGAATAGGAAACAACAAATAATTAGAAAAAAAAACCCTGATAACAAGAAATTCAGGAACTATTATTGCTCAAAGAATTTATAAATTCACAAACTAATAGCTTCATTAACTTAGAAAAGAGGAAATGATGACAGACCAATTTCTGTAACTTGTTTGCAACTTATTCCTCCACCTAGGATGTCATCCAAATCCGCACAAGATGTGGTAAGGCGTGTCATCAAAGACCTCTCTTCATGAAGCAGATCCCAGGCATTTTGTGGATCTGTAGTCACAAAAAGATGCAAGTGGTGAGCTGATTGCATTCAATTAAATCACGTAGAAAATACGAAAACAGGCAGAGGGGATCCAATAACCATTATCCTGCACTTACTGAACTGAAGCTGATACATTTTACACATATTGTTCAGGGGTCAAAGTTTATATGTTAAACTATAACATAACATAACACAACAGAGAGAGAAAACTGTGATCATTTCATTCCATTAACTTCTAAGTAACCAAATATTTAAATAGAAGTTTATAATTAAATTTAAAATGAGCAGATATGTGCCTTTAGCAAAGGTAAGCAACTTTCAACCGCAAACCATTTCTGTAGTGCATGAAAAGTCACGTGGTCACACTTGCGAGATGAATTGCAAAGTGTCTAGTCTAGTGTCTAGCATACAAAAGTATCAATTGGCAGAATCGTTTTGTAGCCAAGTATATCACCAGCTAATCGTTGTCACAGCATTACAAATCTTGTTTGGCTGTATTAGGACTAACAACAAACCCTAGGAGAAGTTGGACACCACACAAGACTACAATCAAAATAAACTACCAACTGCAATCCAGTCTTTGGGATTGAGGCTTTGTTGTTGTTGTTCTTGTTGTAGAATAGCATTGCTTCCATCCAATCCATCCATCAGACAACCAGGTGATGATGCTACCTTCAAAATTTCAAGAGCTTCACCATTTGAAATTTCTAAATCTTTTCAAGCACAAACAAAGTAAGCAAAATGAAACCATATCACACTAAAGGAATATTAAAACAAAACAAAAGGAAAGTGGAACAGAAACGGAATCCCCGCAAACAAGTGACATGGATGCAAGAACTAAAACATTTCCAGCAACCCCATCATGAAAAAGATTACAAATTCCACTCAAAGAAAACAAAACCACAAAGGAACACGTTTACTTCAAGAGGTTATGCTTCTAGTGATATTACAACATAAACATCAAACTGAAACCCCATTCCCATTATGAAATATCTTGAAAAATTCATTATATACAAAACCCAATTACCAGTATTGATTCAAGAAATAGATTACAGTGGTAAAAAGCGCTTAACCATTCGCTTAGGAATAACGACAAACACTTGGTGTGTGTAAGAAAGATAGGAAAAAAAACAGAAAGATCAGAGAAGCATGACAAGTAGCGAGTGACTAGAAGAAAACTATGGTGCTTGGAAAGTAATTTACCAGAAGCAAGCTCTGAATGAAAACTAGAAGCAAGTAAAGCGAGGGAAGTGTAGCCTGCTAGCTGTTACTACTCCTTTCTTTCCCTCTCTGCTTCGTTGACGTTGGTATCCTTGAAATTTCGAGAGCGAGTAAAAAAAATTCGTCTTTTTTTTTTACAATTACGGAAATACCCCGCTGATTTAACTAAAAATGAAATTTAATTTTCATTTTTAAATGTTTAACAATATGGTATATTCTTTTTAGTAAAGTTTCAAAATAAAATTACGAGTATCAAAGAAAATAAAATATCAGAATTATATTTTGAAACGCATTAAAAAAATATATAAACAAAGAATTAGAGAGCAAAAATGGGGAGCTAGATAGTAAGAAAGAAGATTAAATAGTTTCTAGTTCAAAAAATAGATAGACTAGTGAGTTAATATTGCACTTTAAACTTAAGGAATTCAAAATTATTTATTTCACTACATTAAATCTCAGTTTTCATAATATTATTTTTATTGCTAAGTTTTAAATTTAAATACTTAATTTCATTTATTGTGTTGTGCACTAGCTTCGGGAGCATTTTACTCCACCATATTAATAGAATTTCAATTATAATCCTCTCTTAATCTAAATTTTAATAGTATAATAAAATAGAAGCAATAATTAAAAATTGATATGGACATATGAAGATCTGACACGTACAAGTTTGAAGTGGATATTAATTAGGAGGGTTGACACCTTTGCATTCCTAGTTTCTAGAAGGTAAATAATAAATATTAATTTGTCATGATTGTAAATGGAAAGGGATAGTAAATAATTACAAGTTGTCTGAAAAAACCGTTCCCACGAAAAGCCACCTGGTTATTCAATAAATAAATTCATTGCATTGCTAATTACTAGGAGGTAAATAATAAATAACTAACGAACATTTAGCTCAACTGGTAATAAGATAATTGTTTTATATTTAAAAGGTCTTGTATTCATTTTTTTTAATAAAAAAGAGAGGTAAATAGTAAATACTAATTTATCATGTGATCTAGATTCTAATGCTCTTTGTCAACCCGTCCCTCTTTCGACCTTTTCTGCCCTAACAGTGATGTCTACTCGTACTTCTAATTAACTCCTTAAGTGACTCTAATCAGGATATCTCTGCTGATATATACCACACTTACCCCAAACCCTAACTTGGTTTATGATGTTGGATTGAAAAAGCAGACAGATTAATTCACAACTCTAACACCTTCTTCTTCTTTTTTTGGTTTATTACACTATTACAAACAGAAACACTAGTGAAATTATTTTGTCAATAAATTATAGTAAATTTTATAGACTACATATTTTCTCGTTGTATTCATCAGTAAACATTAACGGAAATATTTACTTGCTATATACCAAAAAAATTACAATGAAAAAAATCTAAAAAGTACGATAACATATTATTTTTATAAACAGAATTATCGATGGATTTGAATCCGTCGGTTAAATCCATCCGTAATATTTAATTATAACTTGACGAGTGACCCTTGATCTCTCTCCCTTTCCTATTTGTTTTTTTTTTATCTGTAACAAACAACACACTCCTCCTCAAGTTTTATTACAAATCAACCTCCTACTATAAAATTCAGTTACTCCAACACTTAGTTTGTCAACATCAATATTTCGATTCAAATTTTATTGAGGATTCTTCACTTTAAGTAAGCAAAACTACCTTCTTCTTTTTTAATTTGAACTCAATTTTAAAATTTTAATTTTTATTGTATATTTTTGTAGTATATATTTTGAGTGATTACTTGTTTTATAGCTTTTTTTCCATAGAAATTTGCTGTATGAATGTATGATTTGTACATGTTAGGATTTGTTTGAGATTTTATAAAGTTGTATTTGTTTGTAAATTGATGATATTTATTTTGGATTTGTGACTTAGGTGTTTTGTAATGAAATAAATAATGGTTTATTTAACGGATCCATTTTATATTTTGTTGATTTCATTGTAGAGTTGAAATTTTTGGTAAATATATAGAAATTTGAATTTATGTAGATAATTGATAATAAATTAATAATACTATTAAGATAGATTGAATAAGTTTGAGTTAAAACAATATTTTCAAATTTATTTAGTTTACACAATCAATTAATACATGTTGTCATTAATATTCTATATAGATTTGATATAAGTAATAAATGATTGTTCATGAAAATATCAAGATTCATTTGAAGAATTGCATCTGATGAATTATTATAATGAAGTCGAGAATTTATTAATTGTACACTATATAAGAATTCATGCAAGGCTCTGGATCCTAACTCATAGAAATTTCAGTATGAGTTTCTTTTATAGGTGATACTATATTCCACATTGGTTGGATTATAAGAAAACCAAATAAAATATAAAAAGTAATATATGGATATATGCAGTAAGAAATTCTTATTATACAATGAAGATAGTAAGCCTATGGACCCATACATGAACAACTTAGAAGGAAAACACAAAAGGCACTGCTTTTTCCATCGTTGGATCAAACTTTAATTGGTTCCCTTAAAATGAGGATATATATAGATTTCTTTTGTTGGAAAAGCTATTGATTAAGCATAAATATATTATTAATGGAATAGGAAAGGTATACTGACACCATGCAACCTTAGATCAAATATTAGTCCTCTTATTGTAGTATAAGCATAGTAAAAAACTCATAAATAAATAAATAAATAGAAAAACAGTACTACAATAAAGGCCTACCCTGTACAAATATAAAAGCATGAGAACCATATAGGTGGTGATCCAGTAGTAAAAGTTTGGGACCAAGAGGTTTGCTCTCTTTGTGGTCTCAGGTTCGAGTCCTGTGGTTGCTCATATGATGGCCACTGGAGGCTTACATGGTCGTTAACTTCAGGGCCCGTGGGATTAGTCGAGGTGCGCGCAAACTGACCCGGACACCCACGATAAACTATATATATATATATATATATAAAAGCAAGAGAATAATGATTTCTTGCTGTCTGAGGAGGTTGAAATTCTTACTGCCTAATACGTACATGGTAATAAAAAGTATATTTCTTTATAAACAAAAGATTATATTATAAAACAAAGGATTTAATTTCATTGACTAAACAATAAAAGTAACTTGAATGTTAGGTTAAAGGAATTTCTAATGTCCAAGACATCAGCAAATTATCGTTCTAAAAGCAAAAAAACAAACCAATCAGATCATAATGACACGGAGCCATATATAAACAGAACATATTTCCATGCACGAATTACAACTAAATGAAAAAAAATGATTAAAGAAGATCCAAGATGATGGGAAATAGCTTAAGATTATAGACTTCTATAATTTACACAGTAAACTTTATTCATTCACACACACACACACACACACACACACACATATATATATGTAGTATGTGGGTGTAAAACCAGAAAGGATTCTCGAACAAAGGTTTATATTTAATTTAGACAGATGACCGGTAATGGAATTAGTAACCCACATTTACCCCGAATAGCTTGACCGGCTTCTTCACCTCAATCTTGTAAAAAGCACAGCTAACTTTATTTTCAAGCTTAGAGAAAGTGATTTTATCACCAACATCGAGATGTTTGCTGGAAACAAATTTGCTCCAATCCTTAGAGATAACAGGTTTCGGATGGTTCTTTTTGCGAATGGTGCAGCGGAAAGTCCAGACTTGCCCACACTCATCCATTACGTGAAAATCCACTGCATGGCCTCTCCCAAAGCATGGCAAGGACCTGAGACACTTGGTTGGAAATGACAATCTTTTCTCAATGTCGGTCTTGGTTAGTGACTTGGAAAAGATTGCCATATGTACAAGTATTTAGGGGCAAGTGATCAGTTATTTCTCTCTGTGGTATGTGTGCTGGAAGGGTTTGTTTGAGCTTACAAGTGTTTTTTATTTCTGAAAAACTGGCTTTATATAGACGAGGTTAGTTCGATAGTTTTTGTGGATTTCGCTATCACTAAGTTAGTGCTGCAATAGTACAGGGTATAGCAGTGACGATTTTTTTCTTTTAATAAATTTTAGAAATTATTTTCGGGATCTGTTTTATTTAAACAAAACCAATCATATAATACACCAATTATTAATCAGATAATTTTAATATACAAAACCCGATACACTTGTTTGGCTCGTATATATGGATTGTTTTAAGAGGCTCATGTTTGTCTGATTCTATGACTCGTCAACTAGACCTTCAAGTTCGATGCTACTTTAGGTGTTCTATATTATAGCTTCAGATCTTGAAAACACTTGTGACTAATTATGTTCCTATACTTGAGATCATTCCATTTAAAATAGTATGCATGCACACTATCTTTAATGGATATATCTGTTCTAATTCATTTCCTTACAACTCTCATCTCCTTAGCTTTTATCAATGTATAATCCTCCTCTTGATAGTACAGCTCCCTCATTGTATATACTGTATTGGAGCTTTGCCCCGGAGACAGATGATGTTGACACATTCCTCAGGAAGAAGCAGAGTCTGAGAACTGAATGATTTGTTTTTCATTTCTTTGGATGAATGCATGATTTGATACTTTATGTCTGCCAAGTGTTAATTAATGTCAGCTCTTTTTATATCAATATATAACCTCTCACAGGATGTTCCTCGACCAATTTCGGAACTCCATCTTTTTGACTATATTGACTGGTGTTTCAAGTCGGACCGGAACAGCTGGTCACGACCAAAAAGCTTATGACTTGGCCAGATAATCAGTTCAGGTTGAAGCCAAAGACCGGACATGCAAGAGACGCTTAATCGAATTCAAATATTGGTTGAGCTAGTGGGTAAAACATTGCCACGATTAAAAAGAAGAAAAAAGAAAAAAAAAATGATAGCTTAATTGCAGGGATTGAACTTGATATCTCTATCTATTAAAGTTAATTGCTCATCATTTTACCCTTTTTTGTTTCTATTTAATATGTTGCAAAATATACATACAAGGACTTAATATTCTCATCGGTAACCATCTAATTAAATGATCTAGTAGCTTCAACTAGTTATTGTCCAAGTATTGGATTTAATAACATTGAAATTCACAAATTTTGGGTATTGATTTCCCCCGGCCCCCTTTATGTGGACAAGTGGCACACAAGCGGGCCTAGTTTGCCATTAATGTTTCCCCTATCGTGCAAACTGCAAACCTACAACGAAATTCTATTGAATGATTAATTCTTGGTTCGTTTCTTGATTGGAGTATTGGAGATACCTTGCCTCAATCTGCTCTCGATATATCCTAACATCATGTGGCCCTGCCCCCTCCTCCACTATCTACTACCCTCGTCTTCGTCGTCTTCCTCGTAGTTCCCTCTTTTTCTTCTTTTTTAATCTTTAGATAGGTTTCATCTCTAAGAACATTCATGCATGTAACAACATTAGATCAACGTGTTGCACAGACACGGCACCTTTTAATTACTTTATGGTCTAGTTGGAATTGTACATTCTATAAGTAATTGGTTGTGAAAAAGAGATGTTGATATGGTGCAAAACTACTTTGAAAAAAAGTATTTGATGCTGAAATATGCCATGTGTTTCTAATTACTATTTAAATGAAAGAAAAACATTATTTGAGACTGAAAATCTTAGTTCACGAGTTATTGTTGATTAGGGACAATCAGATTAACATTGATTCATGGGAATAAAAAGAGATTGCAAGCAGTAGTGGCTAGCAAGTGAATAACACGATGCATAAGAGCAATAAAAATGGAGAAAGGGTATCTGGTTTATAATTAATGAATTTATGTGTAGTTTGGGGATAGTTTTGTGGGCAAAGAACACATTTATTCCTCAACTATCACTCAATTTTCGTTATGATCCCTAAACAAACAATTTCCAATTGCATCCCCTATCCATTTAAAATACCCGATTAGCGCTCTCCTTAATTAAAAATCTTGCCTTTAAAGTCATAAGAAAGAGAGACAATTATTATCATAAAATGACACCCTTTTTTCCATAAATCTTTTAATTTTCCCTTCGGGGCTAATTAGGTAATATTTGATATATGTAAATGGTAATTAGGATGAGATTCACGTTGCAGATGGAGGGCAAGTATATTCTTTGCCCTTTGTATTTAGAAGAAAATCAATTCAAAGCTAAAAGGTTACGTAATAATTATTGTTTATTTAATTTTTCAGACAAATTGTATTAACTCGGTCTTTTTACAACTCTCTATTAAGAAATTTAGTCCACTTTATGATAAGAAATTATAAGGTCGGAAGCCTTTAGAAATGGTCAGTCAAATTGGTTCGGCGCCCTTTTAACTTTATTTTACAACAGTAAAAGTTGCAGTCCATTTCCAAGACATCCGAAAAGTTGGAAAAACACTGCCCGTTTCCAGGTAGAAACACTGAGGTCTCAAAAAGAAGACTTTTTTGTAATTAGAATAGACTCATAATACATGTACAGTCATGAAGATAATTCAGAATATACTACCAGAAAACCGGAGAAAAACAACGAAATTACCGACAGAATTTTTCCGTCGGTAATATATACCGACGGAAATAATTCCGTCTCCAAATCTGTCGGTATATACCGACGGATTTAGTCCGTCGGTAATTCCGTCGGTATATACCGATGGAAATATTCCGTCGGTATATACCGACGGTTGTGCCGACAGAGTATACAGTTCGTCTGGAAATACGCAACGGCATGGTGACGTCAGACGATTTTACCGACGGAAATTACCGAGGGATTCAAACTGAGATGGCCGTACAGTGACGTGGCGCTGTCACCGAC
>Ga0307517_10010136_pt1 | contig 13229 bp, 8 predicted proteins | sample 23_EM_MG_FD_194515 | JGI IMG/M metagenome (GOLD analysis project Ga0307517, IMG submission 194515) | Populus trichocarpa ectomycorrhiza microbial communities from riparian zone in the Pacific Northwest, United States - 23_EM | ecosystem: Host-associated > Plants > Roots > Unclassified | place...
ATTACTAATTTCTTTGTCTTGACAAGTTTTTATCCGGAATCATTTTTTAAATTGGTTTTGTTTTATGATTTCATCCTCTTTTGTTTTCTTTTTCCTATCAAATTTAATCCATGTTCTTTTGATTATTATTTTTTTTTTGCTTTTACAAGTTTTAAAAATTAATATTTTTAAATTGGCTTAAAATAAACTCCTTAATTGGACCTGGATCCAGAGTTTCATGGGTTACGAGTTTTTAAAATTTGACTAGGTTTAAGACGTTTGCCCAAGTTTTCTAGGTTTTTACAAATGTTTTTTCAATTTTACCCCTTATGATTTTTCTAATCTTTAAAATTTTACCCTTATTTTTTTAATTGCTATTTATTTTATATGGGATAATTTTTAAGTTTTTTCATTAAATTGCATGCTCATTTGTTTTTTCCTATCAAATTTTATCCTCATTCTTTTTGTTACTTTTGTAGTATTTTTTAATTAATTTTTTTTATCCATCTCATCATTCAAAATTAAATTGGTTGAGAACTACGTTTTTTAATTGAATCCTGATCAAAGATTTCACAAGATGCAACTTTTAGGGATTAGAACAAGTTTAAGAGATTTGCTGAGTTTGCTTGGTTTTTTCCTCCTTTTCTAAATTAATATTTTCTTATTTTTTCTTATTTTTTTAGTTTAATTCTCCTGGGTTAGCCCTTTACAATTTTCTTTTTATTTCACCCCTACCATTTCTTAATCTATAAATAATCTATTAAATTATAAATGATTTTTAATTTCACTCTCTATGATTTTTTAATCTTTCAAGTTTGGTCATAATTCTTTTAATTGCAATTTATTTTGTTTGGGATCATTAATTGTTTTTTCAAACTTCATCCTCGCTGGGTTTTTTCTTGTTTAATTTTATCTTCATTCTTTTGTTGTTGTTTTTTGTTTTTGCAATTTTTTTATTAATATTTTTCCTCGATTTCATCATTCAAGGTTAAATTTGTTGGGAGTTAAATTTCTTGATTGAATTCAATTCAGGTTCAAGATTTTACAAGTTATAGATTTTAGAGATTAGACCAGATTTAAGAGGTTCACCCTTGTTCCCCTGTTTTTTCTTCTCTCTTTAGAGCTCATGTTTTCTTATTTTTTATTTTTTTGTGTTTTTGGGTTTTGTTTTATTTTTTTTGGATTTTATTCTATTGGGTTAATCCTCTATAATTTTTTTAAATTTCATCCCCTATTATTTTTTAATTTATAAATAATTATTTTCATTTTCATTCTCAAATTAAAAACACCAAAAAATTGAAACAGGCCTCCGAATAAAAGAGCGCATGAAGGACTGGTCTCTAAAACCCAAAGCCCACACAAACAATAAAACCAAGCCCCTCATAAGGAAACGGTTCGGGCAACAAGGAAAGGCAAAAAAAAAACCAGTTCTGGATCACCAGGTCCCTATATTATTACTATATATAAGACGGAAAAGGGGACACAAGACTGCAACGGTTTCCACTCTCTTCTCCGAAAAACCTGTCTCTTGTTCTGTCTCTGTCTCTCGAACATAAAAATAAAATTGAATGAATTAGCTCCACTATTGCTTCTGTTACTTAATTTCTAAATTAATTTCATCTCTATTTATTTCGCACCTCGAAATCTTATCCATTCCAAAAGCAAACAGATTGTGTAAAAAGCAACATAGTTGTAATATCAATCACAGGCTGTTTGGTTTATAATGGACCCTAACATAATGAAGCTTCTTGAAGAAGACGAGGTACGCATTTCTATCTTCTTCTTTTACTTTTTTATATAATATTATGAATTTTAGGTTTTCAGTTTCGAGGGTTTTGTGTTTAAAGGACGAAACCATGCATTCCGGTGCTGACGTGGAGGCTTTTCAAGCTGCCTTGAATCGGGACATCGGGGGTGATGTCTCCACCTCTCACCCGTCTGATTCGAGTTCGGGTACTTATTTGATCTTTCATTCAACCGCCTTCTAATTATATAATTCAGTTTCTTATGATTTACTGATAGCTTAATTATATGATTTAGGCTGAGAAATAAGATGGCGGAAATTAGCATTGCGATGTAAGCGCATAAAGTTGGAGATTTTTTTTTAAAAAAGTTGTGGAGTGTTTTGGGTGTTGTGATAATTTAAGTCATTAATTAGTCAATCAGTTTATCATGGTGGCAATATTAGTTGTGCTTGTCTTTAGCCTTTTTGTATGTTCGTCATGTTAATTATATCAGCAATGTTTTTTGTACTTGTGCTTGGTATTTTAGCCTGTCTGGAATATTGTGTTTTCAAAATTCTGATAATTTTTTTTGTACACAACTGAAAAATACTGTAGTTTTGTCCCACGAAAACAATCAAAGTTCCAGTCAACAATTTCCAAATTGGCCAACTGTGGGGCAAAATGACAATGCCAGTAACACCGAAGAACTTGATGCAAAAAGTGTCGAACAACAACATCATCAGGAGCAGCAGTCATCTGCAATGGAGACAAAGCAGCATGTACCTAATGCTGATAACCAACAACAAAAGGGGGATGTCCCGCAGGAACCAACCCACCCACCAGTGCTTCAGAAAAAATTCCAAGATGATATTAAACAAGAGCTTGTGGAACAAGCTCCTGTCCAGACTCCTCAATCTATCGGGGCGCAGAGTTCTGAGCAAAATCCTACCCCAAAATCCGAGCCTGATAAAATGCAAATTTCAGATGTTGATTCTCAATTTTTAAATTTTCAGAAGATAGGCAATCAGCAAACTGCAGGCACAGATCAGGCTGGTAACCAAAAGAATAGCAAGCAGATACCCTTTGTATTATTGTTGCCTGCCTTGAAACCTCATCTTGATAAAGACAGAGAGATGCAGCTGCAAACTTTATTTAATAAACTGAGGGTGGGTATCTGACATGACTTTTGTGCTTTCTCTTTCATGCACTGGACTGATTGTTATCATGATATATCTTCCTTTGTCATTTTTAGAAAAATGAAATTGCGAAAGACCAATTTGTTAGACTTATGAGAAATATTGTTGGGGATCAAGTGCTCAGGTTGGCAGTTGCACAACTGCAATCACAGGCAAGTAATGAATGGGTTTAGTGACATTATAATGAGCTAAGGACTCTCTTAGGTGATACTAGGCTGAAGCCAGCTTGTCCTATATTGCAGTCAGGTTCCAACCAATCCCAGTTACAGTCTCAAGCTGGTCGCCAAAACAATGTGAGAATGCCTGCTGGAATCAGTGCTGCTCAATTTCCTGATCCACATCATTTTGTACTTCACCCAAGGGGATCTATTTCTTCAGAACCATCTCGTAATCCTCCGTCAGCAGTCCAATTGCAGACTGATTCAAGCATTGTCAATTCTCAGAAATCCAAAGCGGTAGAATGGCAGCCAGATTCTCTTGGAATGCAAGCTAGCCAGATGCATTCTTCCAATACCAGTATTGTCAATCAAGAAAGGGAGCGATCTTCTATTTCAATGCAAGGGCAGAACAAACAGCAACAACATGTGCACTTTCCACCAACTTCCTTTCCAATGTATGGAAGCAGTGGTGGTAATTACAATCAATATCCTGGGACCAAAGTTAGTACTTCAGGACCATCTGTGAAGCCACAACCCCATGATCAACAAACAAGGCAAATTTCACATCATCAAAACATGGGTGTGACACAAGTAGGAGGGCCACCACATAACATGATAAGCACGCCGAAGTTTGAGAGGCAAAATTCTGCAAATGATCCTAGTAGAGTGCACAGTGGTTCTGTTTCCCATTATACAAACAAATCAGCTGTACAACAGAATTCAGTTCCTTGGCAAGCACCACCAAATAGAGAGCAAAGTCCTGCTCCATTCTCATCAGTGAATTATGTAAAACCGGGCTCTCTTGAACAGGCTGGTGAGCAGCAGAACAAACCCCAGTTGTTGAGCCCTCAAGTGCTGCCTCCTGCACCCGTTGAACAGGGAAATGCCATTTCAGGAAATTTAAAGGATCAATCTTTAGACAAGCAATCTTCTAAAGTTGTTTTTTCAACATCCGGTGGTATGGTTCCTCCCAATTCTGTTTCCCCTTCAATTGCGACTCAACTGGACCCTAATGGCCAGGTACTCTCGCACTGATCATGAATATATTTCAACAACATTTAGTTTTTTTGAGTTCTTGATTTCATAGTTTATCTACCATCTTCCTTCTTGTTATTTGAACCACTAGATGCAAATTGCACAGCATCCCTGACTCTTTATTAAATCACTTGATGGTGGCTGGACTAGTTAGCAAAAGTTATTAGGTTGGAGTTTCTAAGTGCTTCACAAGCCCAAATCTTTTAGACCTTGTTTGGGAGTGCAGTAGCTTCTGCTTTTGAATGCTTTTTAAAAGTGTGTTTGCTTTGAAAAGGCATCAAATTGGTGTTTTTTAGTGTTTTTCGATTATTTTGATGTATTGATGTTAAAAATAAAAAAAAAATCATTTTGATGCATTTCCCATTGAAAAGCACTCTGCTTCGCAATATGAAACACACATTTAGTCTGTGATGATTTATTCGGTTGTATTGGGCTTTACGTTTCTTCTAGTGAAGTGCAATGACAGTGGCGTGAATTAATTAATTAATCATATGTGTTTAGCAATTTGAAAATCTTTTACTAGAAATTTAATTTCCTCCATGCAAGTACTTTGAAATTGATTGAAAAATGTAGCCTTGTCCAAGATACTTGGATATGACATGCAAATGTCATCCCACTAGAGTACTTTTTAGGTGAGCAAATATGACGTAGCGTGGGAAGAGAAATCAACTCAAAACTGCAAAGAAGATTAAATATGATGGCTAAAACTAGAAGAAAATTAAAGCTGGAACTAGAAAAATAGGTTTCAGGTTTGTAGCAACCTCTAAAGTGGAAATCAATCTCCATCTCTAAAAATACAAGACATCTTGGCATAGGCAGCCCTATTTATACTAGTTATAGGTTTAAATCCTAATCCTTATATGAAAAGAAGGCAGGGTCCTTTTAACACTAAGGATTTATAATACTAATGATTTATAAGTTATACAAATAACCAAGCACTATTATTAGGACTGATGTTGAATTCAAAATAATGTAAGGATTTGTGAACTAAATAAGAAACTGACACAAATTAGAGCGAAGAATATGGTTCGCTACAAGTCAAAACCTTCAAGGACCAAAAACATTGTAACTATAGGAAACTCTCAAAATATTTAATTTTTTTATCCACGTCTCCATTTGCCAAATGACTATTACAACATTTTATATATAAAAAACTAGAAAACCCGAGTAATACTAAATAAAAAAATAAATTAGAAAAACTATTCCTTTCAAATAGAAAACAAAAAAACTAGAAAAGCTATAAGAAAATAAAAATAGAAAAACATAAAATTAACTAAGGAAAATATCTGTTTTTCTAAAAAACTCTTGCATCAGTCTCCTTGGATTAGAAGGAATCTGTTCTCAAGTTTAGACTTCAGTCAGAAACCGTTATCCACCACAAAAATCTTTTTATTTGTGAGCCATGCATCATGAGTTCCAAACACCTTTGTGCAGGTAGCTTCATTGTGGGTTCCTAGCTCCTTTGTTCGGACCGTCCCATTGTGTATCCTAACACAACATCTTTGTGTAGCCCGCTACCATCAGGATTTCCAATAAGAGCAACTAATACAGACGAAAACAACACATTAGTTCCGGGATGTTTCAAGAAGGAACCTTCTCATCTCCTCCGACATGGGCATGTCTTGTTCTGTGATCTTTTCTAATCATGGTTATTCAATATCTCACATCAACTAATCACCAGGAATTGTTGAGATTTGATAAAAATCCTCATTAACTTCAAACCAAAACCAGAGGAATCGTTGGGCTCTGATACCAACTTAAACAAATGGAAGCGAGGGATAATGGGGTTTGGTATAAGTCAAAATCCTTGAGGATCAAGAACACCATAACTATGAGGAGACTCTTAAAATACTTAATTTTATCCATCCATATCTCTACTTGCCAAAAGGCTATCACAACCTATATATATATAAAACTAGAAAACCCTAGTAATACTAAATAAAAAGAATAAATTAGGAAAACCATTCCCATTAAATAGGAAAAAAAAACTAGAAATACATAATAATATAGAATAGGAAAACATAAAATTAACTAAGAAAAATATTTATTTTTCCAAAAAAGCTCCTGCATCATAAACTAAAATTACCAAGTAAATGTAAATTCTTCTTAAAGTTCCTGCATCAATATGGTATATAGCTAAAGACATCCTCGTCCTTTCATGGAACATGTGAATGAATTTGTCTTTACTAGCTTATTTCCTTTTGGTTTGACTGAGTAATGCTATATAAAACAGATTCTCCAATCACATGAAGTTTTTTAAAGTTTTGTTTATTTATCTCATATCAGAAATATCTTGTTTTGCATACTCAATTTCACACACAAAACTTTCGTAATGATTAAACTAGTCATTCTCTGTTTATTTGATGAATAATATCCCCTTTGCTTCTATGTGCCATCAGGTAAGCTCGCGAAACCCATCTGTAGCTTCTCCTGCTGGAGTTAGTGCAAGAACACCTCCCAAAAAAACTTCTGTTGGCCAAAAGAAGCCATTTGAAGCACTTGGTTCATCGCCTCTTGCATCAAGGTGAAATAGCTCCTTTTTATGGAGCGAGAGTGATTTTAATTTGATCATTTATTTCTTTTATCTTTTTAAAAGCTTGTTTTTGATCATGTTTGATGCATAATCTGTGGGATAACGTGCAGTAAGAAGCAAAAGGTATCTGGGGCTTTTTCTGATCAAAGCATTGAACAACTCAATGATGTCACTGCTGTCAGTGGAGTTAATCTCAGGGTATGGTATTTTTTACAATCATCAAGATTGCCTGTTCAAAAGTATCACCTAGCCAGTAAAAGCACTCCCTTTGACAAATAGGCTTGTAATTCTTTTGATATTTTGCTTTGAAATAGGAAGAGGAAGAACAACTATTTTCAGGGACAAAGGAGGACAGTCGAGTTTCAGAAGCATCACGGAGGGTTGTACAGGAAGAAGAAGAAAGGCTGATTTTGCAGAAAAAACCTTTGCAGAAAAAATTAGGAGAGATCAGTTAGTATTTCTGTTCTTATGGCTGTTGTAAACTCATTTCTCCATGCACTTTGTGCTTTATGGAAGGCTGTATCATTCACATGGTTTGATATGTGTTGGGTTCGTCTGTCTCCAGTGGCCAAATGTGGTTTGAAGAACATTGGCAATGATGTTGGGCGATGCTTGTCCTTGGTGAGTTGCTTGTTCTTGGTGCATTCTTTGTGATAATTCTCTCACGTTTTCTTATGGAATTCCATTTTTAGTGCGTGGAGGAAAGGATGCGTGGACTGATAAGTGACCTGATCAGGCTGTCAAAACAGGTGAGTTTTTTAATCTGTCTCTGCTTGTATTTATTTTCTCACTTCAATTATCTTTTCATGATTTTAATTGGATCTCACAGCGTGTTGATGCTGAGAAGCCAAGACACCAGACTCTAATTACTTCGGATGTTAGGCAACAGATAATGACAATGAACCGGAAAGCTCGGGAAGAATGGGAGAAAAGGCAGGCTGAAGCAGAAAAGCTCCAAAAAGTTAACGATGTGCGTGCTTTATATGGCACTGTACTTTCTTTTACTATCATTATCTATGATTTTATTAAGTACATGTTCATAAAGAACAATGCACAAGTATATTGCGTGATATTTCACCATATGATATATTTATGCAAGCATGAATTCCTTAATTTTTTATGACCTCAATATCTCTAAATGCAGCCCGAGGGTGAAAATGGAGGTGAAGGTGACAAGGAGAAAGATGAAGGTCGCGTGAAGTCAGTGAAGGTATCAAAGATGTTGGCAAGTATTAAAAGTTTGCCTTCTAGCCAGTAAAATAGATCTTTGTTTTTCTAATTTCTACAACTACAACTACGTAGGCTAACAAAGAGGAGGATGATAAAATGAGGACAACAGCTGCTAATGTTGCTGCTCGAGCTGCTGTTGGGGGAGATGACTTGTTGTCAAAATGGCAACTAATGGCTGAACAAGCACGGCAGAAACGTGAAGTAGGGATGGAGGGGGCATCTAGTTCCCAGCCAGTTAATGATGTGAACCGCAATCCTCAATCACCATCTGGAAGAAATGTGAAAGAAAATCTTGAAGCAGAAAAAAGGAGCCCTGCAGTTCCTTCTTCTGCATCTGGTAAGTGTGACTATTAGCGGGACATGTGCTGAAGCAAACTCAGTTCGTGATCACATATGTATAATGATGTTCGTTACATTTGTTGGTTTTTCACCTTGCCTTTTTTTTTTCCTTTGGCAGGAGCTGTTAGGAAATTTGGAAGGAATCAAGCAATTGTGCCTCAAACGAAGGTGGTTCGTACTATTACTGTTAAGGATGTGATGGCGGTGCTGGAAAGGGAACCTCAGATGTCCAGATCTACTCTGATCTACCAACTGTACGAGCGAATCAGGTCTGATGCTGCACCTGAATAACGTCACATGGGCCTCCCAGATAATGGTGGCTTTTTGTATTTGCTCGACAAGATTGTGATCCTGAGTTTTGCATGCTCAATCATGGTCTGATTTATATGATAAATCACTGTAAAGGTTCTGCCTCGGCATGATAGGGCTCAGACGTTCAAGTTATAACCGTCCACAGTAACTTGGTGGGCGCCAGAAGATGTGCCCTTGGTCAATGTGTTTGCTGTTTCTCGTGTTAATTTATCACCTTAATTCTTGCTTTCCTCATTGAATGTAATGCACTCTCTGACGCTTTTCTGTTAAAATTTAGCATCGAGCAGATTTTGTAACTCCAATCGAACAACATCAGCCATGGCCATGCAAATTAAGGCAAGATTTTATCATTGCGAGATGATCGCCACTCATGTTGTTACAAGGATTGCGAACTCTCCTATATCAATTTTTTAGTGAATACAGGTTTTACAAGCACAAATAATAGGCTAAAAATCAATCATAGATTTTCTTAAACAAAAGAGAGGAGAAGAAAAACATCATTGCATCCATAAAAGTTACAATCGAAAAGCTCGAATGCGCATCCAAGAAAACTTGACCTTTCTCAGCCAGTACAGATGCCAAGGCCCTATATTGCAGTCACCTACAACAGCTTACTACTTGCATGAAAAATTCCCGTGGCAAGAAGTGGCACACACCAAAGCAGCCAGCCAAGTGTCTTGCATGCAAACTCTACATATCTGAAAATTTCTCACGGCACGAAGAAATGACAAACACCAAGCAGCCAAATGTCTTACATTTCCTTGCAAGGGGTGAGGTGAGGTCTGGAAACTAGGCCATTCAGTTAGGTGGGTTGTGTTTCCCAAGAAACGGTCTTGTGCTCGTTAACCCTTGGTGCAATGGGCATCTGTACCATGCTGGACACAATGGCTATATCCAACACCATGGAGGAAATCCCGGATCTCTTTGGCACTACTGTTGCTCGCTTGCAGCAACCGTTCATCCTCCTCGTAGATTAGGTAGGGAGCAGCATCTTTCTTTCTTGACAATAATTTTACGGCCCCTTTCAACACATGATATTCCCATCCTTGGACATCAATTTTGAGAAGCAACACAGGTTCTGAATTTGGAATTAGCTCATCAAGGGGAATGGTCCTTACTTGAAAGGCTATTTCTTCGTTGGACTTGAACGCCAACTTTGCACCATTGGCAGAGACAGCACTATTGTCAAGCCGACCTACCAGCTGCCAATTTAAAAGGGTCTAAGATGACTCGAGTATTCAATACAGCAGATAGAAGTATGGTTCAAATTAGGCTAAATCAAATCAATGACACAGATGACGATACAGTAGATAGTTTCAAATTAGGCTAAATCAAATCAATCAATTATAATTATCAGCCCTAAAATCCAATATATCTTCGATAAATTAGATTAATTAGAAGTGAGTAAATTTTGGAAAAAGAGTGAATTTTTACCTTATAAAAAGTAATATTCCCAATCCGATCAGAGACAGCAGCCTCGAAAACAGTAACCAGGTCCGCAACACGATTAAACCAAATCCCATCACAAATCCTCTTAAGGTTATCAATCACTGGCTCGAAAGCCAGCACTTTAAAACCCATTACCGCGGCTGCAAAACTCGCCATTCCCACGTTAGCCCCAACATCCACCACCAACCCATTTCTTCCTTTCATCCCTTCAAGAAGCTGCTGAATCGTGGCAGAAATATCTGGCTTCCTGAAAGGCTTTCCTTTCAGAAGCCTCACAATGTTCTTGTGGGGCTTGTCAGGCAAAGACCCAAAATCTGAGAGAGAGTAGAGAAAGGGGTATTTGAGGTTTTCCACAATGTTGGCAATCACAGGGTGAGCTTGTGGAGATTCTAAGCAATTAAAAGAAGGGATTGGGTAAACTTGGGTTACAAATAGTGTGGAGTTAGGAGGATTCGACGGGGACCGAGCAGAGAAGAAGAAGAGAAAGAGGAGGAGAAGGAGAGAGAGTGAGAGGATGAGAAGGATGGGAGATAGGAGTTTAGGCTGTTTGTTGTTTTCTCTTTTCCAGGCATTTGCCATCCCTGAAATAAGCGAGGGAAGATTGGATCCAAACCTAACGTGGGGGAGATGTTATTTAGCTACCCTACCCCTTCCCACTCAGATTTAAAAAGAAATCATACAGAAGTCTCTTGTTATTTGTATTCTTCGGTATATTTAATAATTTTACTTCTTAAATTTATATAGGTTTTTTTTATAGGAGATTGTTTTTTAGTTTATTCTATCAGTGGTTAGTCTCTTAGAGTGTATTTGACAATGTGGTTGTGGTTGTGGTTACTTCTCAAATAATTTTTCGTGCCGAAATGCATGCCAATGATGTTTTTTCAATTTTTAAAAATTATTTTTGACATCAGCACATCAAAACGATTTTAAACATGCAAAACATATTAAATTTTAGCAAAAAAAATTTTTTTTTTTAATTTTTTGGGAACGCGGTTTGCACCACGTTCCCAAACGTATTCTTAAACTACTTGTCTGGTGAATTATTAAGAAATAAATTTTTAAATTAATGTTTTTAATATAGTGATCCTATTAAATAGAATCTTGTGTTGTTTATTAATATTGTCTTTCTTATGTTATTTCTACCTGCATCTGAAGTTAGAGTTTTTATATGATATTAGAGCTCAACAATTCCTGGTAGTCAGTTATTATAAGTTGTTAAATAATTAGGAATGGAAGAAGTGGTTGCAAAACAGGACGTACTCGTGTAAGAGGGGTGAAGTGTTTCTCCCTCGCGAAAGAGAAGTTTAAAAATTAGTGATAAAAGACATGCAAAGATAAATTACAAAATCAAGTTGTCGACTGATGATAGTAAACATGCATAGACAAGATGACAAATTATCTTGTATATTAGCGGAGATGAAGAAAAGAAGACTGGAGAACAACAAGGAGAGTTATCACAAAACCATAATCAATTTTGAGAACTTGTCTTAGAGGCATGAATAGCTTCTTGATCAGAGTAATTATTATGAAGATTTTTTTCTCATTGATAATTTAGAGGTTGAGTTAAAAAAAACATGGAAGGTGCTCATCAAAAGAAAATTATTGATTTAAACTATGTCGATCCTTTCGATTACAAGTTTATTGTTATCACAAAGGTAAGCATGTTCAAGGATTATATGGATATAACATATGTTGATGAAGCAAGTTTGAAGTTTATAATTCATTACTTTAAAAAACAAATAAATAATTTGTCAATTGTTGTTTTTTTATGGAAATTTTAACATAAAGGGATTGAAGTTCATATATAAAATTGTTATTAATCTAAAATGAAGAAATAAAAGAGATTGGAGAGTCTTGATTGGATATCTATGAGATCGAGATAAGACCAACTTAAACTTGAAGACAAGTTCTTTCCAACTCGGGGAGACTAGTGGAGGTTTTCAGAAAAATTATTTATTTTCTTAGTTATTTTTATTTTTTTCCTATTTAGTTTAGGATATTATTTTTCCTAGTCTTTTTAGGATTTTTATTGTCATTCCTTTATTTTCAAGTTTCCTAGTTTGTTTATGTTGTTTTTTGAGTTTATTTGAGGAATTGTAAACCTCAAATAAAAGTTACTTAGTGTGGTGAATTTTTAAGAAATAAAATTTAGAATTAAGATTTTTTATGCGATGACCCTGTTAGGTAAAATATTGTGTTGTTTGTTATTGCTATCTTTTTTTTATTGTTTCCGTCCATTTCTTCTTCTTCTTCTTCTTTTTGCAAGGAACTTATCATGAATTGATTGATTTCTATTGCTTTTGTTATTATTGTTGGGTTTGTGGTTAGGCTTGCTTCTGTTGGACTTCAGGTTGATCAAGGTATTGTTGCGAGCTAAGCTGTAAAAGGTATCGCAAGACAACCCAAGGCAAAGGGAAAAAATATGAGGTACTTTACAATTCTTTAAATAAACTCAAAAAACAACCTAAATAAACTAGAAAACCTGAAAATAAAGGAAAAATAATGAAAGTCCTTAGCAAATTAGGACAAATAAAATTATAAAGTATAATATTTAATTTCTTAAATTGAATAGGAAAAAATAACTAAGAAAACAAATATTTTCCTTAAAAATCTACATGCATCTCTTGTATGTCTACAAACCATCCCCTTTCACACCCATTTTCAACATCAAGATCATCTTGTTCAAGTTCTAAATTTAAAGTTAGGTTTATAGAATGAGATTTGAATCAGCTAGAATCGTACTCGGTTGTCACCAAAACTTTCACTATTAGGTATTAAACCCTAACTTCTTTAATTTTATGATAGTTCAGTTTTGATTTTTACATACCTATCCTAAAAGGGATAAATTGTGTTCGATGAAATGCAAGTTTAGTTGTTTTGTTATGCAAAAAGAATATGTTCATATAATTAACGAGGCATTTGAGCCTTCACAACTTTGTATTTAAGATGCATCATGGGAGGGGAGGAAACTTGGATTCCAACTACTAATAAATATGTTCCAAGAAGAAGGATGTTGTTTACCTATGATGCTAATGAATCCCATTATTAGGATTTTCATCTACTAGCAATTCAAGTTATGAATATAACATTGACATAGTGATAAATGAGTCATTTTAATCTTTACTCTCTCATTTTAGGTGTTAGGGTTGTTGCTACCCAATTTTTGACCCATGTTTTGATAAATTTTCAGAAAAATCCAAAAATAGCGAAAAACACATTGAAAATCCAAAAAAATACATTTTTAATATATTTGCATCGTTTTTAGCTTTTTTAG
>Ga0307517_10010137_pt1 | contig 13228 bp, 13 predicted proteins | sample 23_EM_MG_FD_194515 | JGI IMG/M metagenome (GOLD analysis project Ga0307517, IMG submission 194515) | Populus trichocarpa ectomycorrhiza microbial communities from riparian zone in the Pacific Northwest, United States - 23_EM | ecosystem: Host-associated > Plants > Roots > Unclassified | place...
TCAGGAATCCGCCAGCGGGATCGAGACCTCGTCGTCTGTCATCGAGGATCATGCGACCACGTTTCCTCTGATTCGACAATGCACGCCGCCGAATACGACGCCCTATGGACCACGGCTTCGCATAGTCAGATCAAACCTGCAAGGAAAGGAAAAATTTGTATCATTAGTACCCCAGTGTTACTTGTACATTAATATTATAACCACCACTGTAAATTTTAAACACACGACCCACTCTATGCTAAGAGACAAATAAATTAGAAATTCATTCCACGAGCGAGTGAAATTAGGAGGGAATTACTATTAATAAAGCCCCCATTTCTACTGCTCAAAGAAGACGCAGCTTGCCCGTAACCTCGTTAATCAGCCCCACAGGTCCAGGTCCAATCGCCAGCACCGCTCGTACGCTGTCACCGTTCGCTCTAGAAGCACATATTACACATTTAAATAAATAGTTTCAACCGCGTAGAAAACGAGAAACGCACGAATCTATCATTACCGACCGCGCGCAGAGGTTCAAACTCTTCGCGATGGCCTCTAATTCGAGTAATTGGTCTTCTGATTTAGCTTTGAGCGCGATTTTGGCTTGGCTGTGGTGACAGTTATTATTTGGGATAGCAGTAATTGAATGGGAGCGTCGTACCCTGTACGTTCCCAGTGGTTTACCAGCTGCGTTTGAAAATTAGTTGGGACACGAGGGGGTATAAAGTTAGAAGAGAAAACAACGTACCGTGCTATTCCGTCTTGAAAGGACTCTGTAGCATGATAATGTTGCGTGTCTGTGAGGGTGTGTTCGTGAGTGAAGAGAAGAATGGATTAAGAGTCCACGAACGCGCATCTAAAGAAACAATGAGCAAACCGTCAGTCAAGATAGAATTGGCTGTTCATTCGGCAGAGAAATGAACTCACTGAGAAGCAACATCTCCAGGTGTCAACTTCAAATCGGTCCGAACTACTAGGACCTACATGATTCAACCATGTAGTTCAGTACGTTCCCCGGCTTCGTCGAGGTAATAAAGCCCACCATCTTACACGGCTCAAGGAACCCAGCCGACACCGCTGAGAGGTCTCCATCTGGAATGACTTCTGCCGCCTCCCTCTCCCTCTCTCGCCTTTCCTCCTCCTCCGCAAGTTCCTTCAAGGCCGCAGCGTCTGATTCACTTTGTTGCTGTTGAGCTTTCGAATTCGAGTGTGACAGGGTGCTCTGCCCGAGCTGGTATCCTAAACATATCGATGCTAGAGAGAGGACGATGCCAAGGGCGACTATGTAGGCAGATTTTTTTCAATCCGTTAAATCGGATTGCAGGGGAATTGTTGGTTTGAACGTACCTTGGCCTGGGAGTGTGTTTGGCGACGGGTAAGGAGGCATCGTTTTGGAAAAATTTTGCGCTCCTCTTTTTTTTTCAATAATTGGAAAGGGACTCGTTGAACGTCGAGAAATGACGCGCTCGCGAGATTCAATGATGTGTTCGGAATTCAGAGAAGAAGGTGATCGAGAGCTAGATCAAGGAGATCACGGCCAACTCCGAACCGATTTTTCTTGCTTTCTGCACTCTGCAACAGAAAGTGTTTCTGCCCTGCCTCGGTTTCCTCAATTTCTCCCTTTGGTCTTTCTGGTTGTAACTCTTGCTCTGTTTTTGGTCTGTATACCCACCTACCTATAAGAAACTTTGACCCCGAAACACGATGTCGACGAGCACATCTGCAGCGGCGGCTTCTTCGAGCAGCAAGAAAAAAAGGACAAGGAATAGGAAGAAGGAATCTGCGCCTACCAAGACTACGGTTACTTCCAAATCAAAAAATTCTACTGAGGATGGCGAAGAAGATGACGAGAAAGAAGAAAAAGCCGAGGAAGGAGAAAAAGACGAGGAAGAAGAGGAAGAGAGCCAATCCGAGTCGAATCCCACCAAACCCAAACCTTCAAAATCCAAGTCAAAACCTAGCGATGAAGCTCAAAAATCTACCCTATCTCCCTCCAAACCCACAGAGCCCACAGCACCTACACCTACCACCACCACCACAGGCCGACTGCCCTTCTCCACCCTCGACCTCTCCACCCCAACGACCCGCGCCCTCGACGACATGAAAATGACCACCATGACCCCCATCCAAGCCAAATCCATCCCCGTCCTCCTCGCCGGCAAAGACGTCTTGGGCGCCGCACGCACCGGCTCTGGCAAAACCCTCGCCTTCCTCCTCCCCGCCATCGAACTCCTGCACCGGCTCAAGTTCAAGCCCATGAACGGTACCGGGGTGATTGTCATTACCCCGACGAGAGAACTGGCGTTGCAGATTTTCGGCGTGGTGAGGGATTTGATGAAGTATCATTCGCAGACGTTTGGGATTGTGATTGGGGGTGCGAATCGGAGGGCGGAGGAGGAAAAGTTGGTAAAGGGGGTTAATTTGTTGGTTGCTACGCCTGGCAGGCTGTGGGATCATTTGAGGGTGTGTTTTTGTTATTTTATTTTATTTTTCGTTTTTGGGGGGTGCTGAATTTTTTTGTGTTTGGGCATTAGGATACGAAGGGGTTCGTGAGGCGTAATCTGAAAGCCTTGATCATCGACGAGGCGGACCGGATATTGGAAATCGGTTTCGAGCAGCAGATGAAAGATATCATCGCCATGCTTCCCAAAGGTACGAAATAGGCATCTACTCTCTTACATTCTGACTAATTGACAAGCACCAGAGGACCGACAATCCATGCTCTTCTCCGCCACACAAACCACAAAGGTCACAGATCTGGCGCGCATCTCACTCCGGCCTGGGCCGGTGCATATTGATGTGGACAAGGAAGAGTCGACAAGCACAGTCTCGACACTCTCGCAAGGCTACGTCGTCTGTCCCTCGGAACGGCGGTTCCTTCTGCTGTTCACGTTCCTGAAGAAGAATCTGAAGAAGAAAGTCATCGTTTTCTTCTCCAGTTGCAATTCGGTCAAATACCACTCGGAGCTGCTGAATTATATTGATGTGCCTGTGTTGGATTTACATGTGCGAGCGCCTTGTTTTCTCTTGTTCAAAAACAATAGCTTACACCCAACAGGGTAAACAAAAACAACAAAAACGGACGAATACGTTCTTTGAATTCATCAATGCGCAGTCCGGAATCCTGCTCTGCACCGATGTCGCGGCGCGAGGGCTCGATATCCCCCGTGTCGACTACATTGTACAATATGACCCACCAGACGACCCTCGAGATTATATCCACCGAGTAGGACGGACGGCGCGAGCAGGAAAGGTGGGGAAGAGTCTGCTGTTTTTGTTAGAAAGCGAGCTTGGGTTCTTGAGGTATTTGAAGGAAGCCAAGGTGCCTCTGAACGAGTTTGTGTTCCCGGCGGATCGGATCGAAAATGTGCAGACTCAGGTGTGTATTGCCTATTTCCACAAAAAAGGATGGTTTTGCTCACGTCAACACCAATAGCTGGAAAATTTGCTGGCGAAGAATTATAACCTGTATCGATCAGCGACGCAGGGATACCGGGCATACCTGCAGTCATACGCGTCGTATTCATTAAAGAAGATTTTTGACGTGAATGCACTGGACCTGACGAAAATTGCGAAAGCGTTTGGATTCAAGGTGCCTCCACGGGTGAATTTGGCAATTGGACCTGGAAAGGGACAGTCAGTGCGCGCTGGAGAGAAAAGGCGGCGGGACGAGGATAGTGGGTCGAACGATGAGAATGACGACGACGAGATGGAAACGAGTCCTGCGAAGAAGACGAAAGGCGATGGCAGTGTGCGAGGGCCGATGCGGGGCGGTGATGGCAGGGCAAAGCGGATGGAGACACTGGGGCGCAAGGCAGTGGAAAAGGAAAAGTACAGAAAGGGAAAGCTTGGTACCAATTGGAGTAGATGATTTAATTAAGTAATTGAATATAATTGTGACGTTTTAATAATTATTCACGTGATTGATTGTGACACCACGTTTGGTTGAAACTGCCGTGCGCTCTTCGTCAAGCGACTGACGACTACTTTTTTTCACTTCCTTCCTCGATGGCGACTCCACAGGTACTTGTCTTGCCCGCTTTCTTGTCGTTATGCTCATTGTCTTCAGCACTATATTTGGGCTTCAGGCCATTTTCTTCTCCTGCTTTGCTCCCTGCGATATGTCGCATCCACAGTCATGATGAGGGCAGCCTCTACCTGGTGGTATAAAGGTCCGTCATATCGCCACTCTCAGAGACATCACGTTGCTCATCCGGAAATCTTTTTTCTCTTGTTCTTATCTTTCTCTCTGGACACAACAGCAAGTTTCATTGGAGCGCTCGTCAGCTATGCCATCGTTTGCCTGTGTGTTTTTCTCACCCTGCTTGCTGTACGACACGCCATGCTGATGCCGTATGCCCCACTTTCAGAAAATCCCTGGGGGTGTGCATTCCTCCTGCCTGCCCGCCGTCACATTCGGTCTGACGTAACGTCCGTTTCTCATAGATCCCGCAACCCAACCTCGCGTTCATCAGGCGTGCTCTGCTCGACGAGGTATCCGCACACCGTTTAACATGTCTATAATCGTCCTCATACACAATGTGTTTTAGAATATCCAATACTTCCTCCTCGCGTTCTTCTGGTTCACTTCCACCCCCATCACTTGTGAGTTTGTGAGTTAGCGTCTAGATTACTGATGGTGATGTGGCAATTCCGCAGTCGCACTCTTCCCGTACATGATCTTCTCCCTATTTCATGCACTCACATTTGTACGAACAAACATGTTCGAGAAACCACCTCCCAATGCCCCACCGCACCCTGTTGCGAAGAGGCTCCAAACTTGGGTCAAAGGTTGGGATCTTATCTGAAACCTTTGGCACATATCCAATCTGACATCCATTCTTTCTCAAGCCAACTATGACGGTGCCATGCGCATCGTCGCCTACGCCGAGATCGTCATCTTCGTTCGGGTTCTCCTCGGAGCCATCACCTTCCAGAACTCACTGCTCGCGCCGATCATCTTTGTCCACTTTTTGAGGATGCGGTACTTCCAATCGGCGTTCACCCGAGAGGCGATCGCGGACTGGGGTGGCAAGGCTGATGCATATATCCGGAAGCCGGGTAACCCACCTGCAGTGGTGAGGGCGTGGGACCAAGGCCAGGGATTGGTGAAGCGTTGGGCGGGGGTGGTGTTGACCCCGAATGCAGAAGGTGCAAGGAGATGATGATGATGAGTGACGTCTGTTGTTGTGAAATATTATTTCGACCCGATTGAACGATTGTGCGGTGGTGGTGGTAATAGTTTGGTTGGATTGGGAGGAACATAATGGGATGCGATAAACCTTTTTGTAATTGTCAACCATTCCCTTTTTTTTTTTTATGCTAGAGATGTGGATGTGTTTTATTTACGACTTTGTTTGTCAATTGCTAATTATCCTGCCCAAGAATTGGATCGAACGTGGTGGATCAGGAGATGACGTATCGCTAATTTCTTCAACTCGGTTCTTCCACGCAATATTTGCATTGGTGGATAGTTCATTACTATTTCCTCTGGTTACATATAGACTCTAGAGATGCCTCCCAGAGACTGCCTTGAGAGTACTACTAATAGGGGGCTTATGTAAATGGCTTCCGTTTCAAACACTATCAAATCAGGGTTGCCGGTGAAATGAGGAGGGCTTTGAATTTGCTGTAGAGTGTTGAATGTCCCGTATACCCGTTCCCATTCATTCCAACGCCAACTCTGCCCGTCCCTCGTCCCCTCTCGCCCTCCCTCCAACCTCCAACTCCTCCAGTTATCAATCCTTCGAACGCGCCCTATCTCCTGCTCCTGTGACCACAAAACCCAGCGTACCACGTTCGAACACGCTTTCTAGTAGTAACTCGGCTCCACCTATGTCGTCCGTATCGGGTTTCCAAAGCACCATCTCCCACTCGGAGACCAGGAGAAAGCAGTCCAAGAGGGATGAGGTTTGTTGGCTTTTTCTTCTTTTTTTTTCTTTCGTTCATGGGTCCTTCCTTCAATACCAGGCAATTCGGAAGAAAATCGAATCCGAGCTCTCCCGCAAACGCACTATATCCACTCATCAAAGCCGCCCCTCCAAAAAACCTGGAAAGGCAGCACCGACCAAAGGAACTGTCGCGGCTCTCAAGCCCAGTCCAGCCCTCACCGTCCCAGAAAACATCACGGTAGCCGAGGCTAGTCAGTTGTGTGCCGCCAAGCGTACGGACTGTGTCCTCGTCGTTGATGATGAGGAAGGTCTCAGTGGGATTTTCACCGCAAAGGATTTGGCGTACAGAGTGGGTTAACTTGTTTCTTCTTCCTTTTCTGGATGGCATGTATGCGACGAGTGTTAACTTGTATGTGATAGGTTACTGCTGAAGGGCTCGATCCGCATACGACGCCTGTCAGCCAGATTATGACGCGTAACCCGATGGTCACCCGTGATTCCACCAGCGCGACCGAGGCCCTCGAACTCATGGTCTCCAAACATTTCAGGCATCTCGTAAGCACTTTCCATCCTTCCTCCAGTGCGCCTCTAACTGTAGAAGTAGCCGGTCTGCAACGAAGATGGCAACGTTGTCGGTCTGCTTGATATCACCAAGGTTTTCCACGAAGCCCTGGGCAAAGTAGAGCGAAGCTCCGCCGCGTCCGAGCAGCTCTTCACCGCCATGGCCGGCGTGCAATCCGAGCTCGGCGCTGTGGGCTCGAATCCCCAGGCCGCCGCCATGCTCGCCTGGGCCGAGAAGCTGCGAGAGAAAACCGCGCTTCCCGACCTTACCACCGTCATGGACTCGCGTACCCAGCCCGCTACTGTCGGGCCCAAGACCACCGTGCGCGAGGTCGCCAAGCTAATGAAGGAGCGCCGCACCACTGCGGTGTGTGTTATGGAGCCAACCGCTGGGTCGACTAGTCCTGGCTTGGTTGCGGGTGCGGCACCGAGGATTGCGGGGATTTTTACGAGCAAGGACGTTGTGCTCAGAGTTATTGCGGCTGGGTTGGATGCAGGAAGGTGTAGTGTGGTAAGAGTGATGACTCCGCATCCTGACACTGCTCCTCCCTCGATGAGTGTCCACGATGCTTTGAAGAAGATGCACAGTATGTGATTTTTTTTGTACCCGACTTCTGTTTTTGGTGCTTAAATTGGTGCTGCTTGATTAGACGGCCATTACCTTAATCTTCCGGTTATTGAAACTGACGGACGTCTCGTGGCTATCGTGGATGTTCTCAAATTGACTTATGCAACCCTGGAACAGGTACGTGTTCAGTTTCGATCTACTTTCCCCCCCTCGCCGATCGCTGATCTATCTCTTGGCAGATGAACGCCATGGCAGGCGAGAGCGTGCAGAGCGAAACCGCAGGCGGCCCTATGTGGGGACACTTCTTCAATTCGATCGGGCATGACGACAACGAATCCATGATTTCGGGCTCCCACCACGCGCCGACGGACTTGCGCTCCTTCCCTTCGCTTAACGAGCACCTCCAACAATCCCCACACTCCGAGGTGTACCCGAACGATTCTGCGTCTGTCATGGACGACGACCAGGTCTCTGCACTCGACGGCTACCCGCGCCACAAGGGTCTGGCGGTGCCGGCAGGACCTGTGTTGATCCCGGCGGACGATGGGACGTACGTGTTCAAGTTCCGTACGCCGAGTGGGCGCACGCATCGTTTCCAGGCGAGGCACGATGACGTTGAGCACCTGCGCGAGGTCGTGGCAGGGAAACTTGCTACGGACCCGTTCTTCACCGAGTATGCGCCGCCTGGTGATGAGGAAGAGGGCAGCGCGCGGCCCGACGCGAGTGACTTCCACCTTTCGTATACCGATGCGGATGGGGACACGGTGGTGATTACCTCTGATCACGATGTGACCGAGGCGGTGAAGATTGCTCGTGGGGCGGGCACGGATCGGGTGGTGTTGTTCGTGCAGGGCGGGAAGGGGTGGGCGGAGGCGGGTGCAGGGAAGAGCGAGGCGAAGGCGGCGGCTGTTACCGCTGCTGCTGCCCAAGAGGTGAGGGAGGTGGAGAAGGCCGAGTCGGTGCTCGTTGCTCCTCCTGTTGAGGTGAAAGAGGTTGCGAGTATTCCTACTCCGGAGCCGGTTGTTCCTGTGCCTTCGCCGCATGTTGCTCGTCAGCATGGGCACGGCGAAGAGGTGTTTGGGATTCCGAAGGACATGTTGCTCCCTGCGAGTATCGGCGCCTTGGCGGTCGTCATCATTGGGGTGTTTACAATCTCGAGGTTGACCTCGAATAATTATTGAACAAGGGAAGGAACAAAATTAACGTATTTTCCACGGCAGCGACAGTCCTTGTCCGCTCTACATAGATGATTCCGCTTATTTTTCAACAATCGTTGAGTCCAGTGTGGACGCTTTTTTCTTTTTTTTCGTGTCCGCTCTTCACAACAATATCCATGCTTAACCCTTCGTTACCCTCTAATTTTTTCTCTTAGCTTTTATGGTACATACATAGCACTTTATTACATGTTTTTACGACCTTTTCATGCCCATTGATGAACTTTTAAATTAAAGTTTTCCCTTCCGAGTCCCGACTTCATGACAGAAGGATTGGTGTCACGTGCTGCTTATTGTCGCGTACCGCCGAACCAGGTTCACAGCCTCAACTCCGAAGGGCCTCAGAGCGCCTATCCATCGCTGTCCTAATTGTCCCGCTTTCACTCGTTTAATACCCTCCTGTCGACGGATACCTTGTTTTGCAGTCATGGGCAAGTCGGAGCGAGAGGAAACGATACAAGCGCTGGTGGGGCGGTTCAAATTTTCATCCCAAGCACTATACCTTTGAACCCTGACCTCCGGTTCCGTCTCTATTTGCGTGTTTTTAGACGGCACGCGTGTTCTCTGCGATGCTGGACGAGCTCATTATGGATGCGACGCTCCAGTCGCACCACGAGGTTGCCCGCGGGCGGGCGGTTTGTGGGGTTTGCCACACGCGGTATGTGCTTTCGGTGCTTGTGTATTTGCCCTCCTCCATTCTCTCTTGTTGTATTGGGTGTGGTTTGGTGTTTATATGTGGGGCTCCCTGCTGGAACCCGCTTTACCAGGGCCACGACGCATGTTGTTCATTTTCGTTCTTACCCTATGCATGATAATTCCGGTCCGAGGCGTTATGATATCACTCATGTCCCTTTCCCCCGCCTCGCTCCACGCACAGATGTGGCTCCGGTAAGTATTCCTTTACCCATTACCTCTCATTGTTTGATTATTAACTCTGTTTATTTTATTTTATTTCCCAGTTCATACCCCTACTGCCGGGAATAATGAGGCCTCCACCTCGCACGCTGCTTCCAGTCGTGCCGCCACACCCTCCTCGGCTGCAAGCAACGAGTTTGGGGGCAAGGGACAGCAGACGAGTGGGACTGGCTCCAGCACGCCCACGAGCCTGAAGGACGGGAATATCGTCCTGGAGTGCGTATCATGCTCGCGGCAGGTTCGTTGTACTTGGCCCTCGACGCAATGATGATATCATTTGGCCAACCCCATCTCTACCTAGATTGCGTCCAATAGATACGCACCCCATCTGAGTTCATGTATGGGTCTTAACTCGGCAAGAAGGGCTGCTGTCCGAGGGAATGCAAAGGCCAAGTTCGTCGCCTCCCAACCCTTTCGTCTGGATTGAGAACCTTACTAACACCTTTTCTTCTCTTCATGATTACAGGCCACCTTCAGAAGCTGGCCGGTCTGTATCTCCCGTTTCAGACACTGGTAACGCTTCAGACAGTAATGGTAAGGGTAAAGGCAAAGTAAAAGGCAAGAAACCAGGTCCGTCCCTCTGATCCGTCTGGTTTGGGCAACGGGACCCTGATCAAATTTCGTTCGGGGTTGACAGCGGACGAAAGCGACTTTAGCCTCAAGCGGAAACGGGTAGGTCGACATTTCCTCTTTTCGATAATCCCGCTCTGACGGTCTGGTCCTCAAGCCTGGTTCCCCTCAAATCACGCCCAATAAGAAGGCCAAAAAGGGAAAGACGCTGGGTAACGTTTTTTTTTTTTTTTGCCTTTTATATTGGTTTCTTGTTTGGGAGAACGGAGCCTAATTTATGTGTCGATCGTCAACAGCATCACCCGTGTCTCGAGTCAAGGCAGACCCTGACTTGTCTGGATTACCATCTAACGTAAGTTTTTTTCCTTCTGGCGCTTCTCCCTTGTTATCGGGTGCCTTTTTTTGACTGATATATACATACCTAACAGTCCCATTTCTCACCTTCCACAAACTCACAATCCAAAATTCCTTCCAAGCTACGCGACTCGTCGACAGCGTCGTTGCTCGAACGGTCTTCGACGTCATCGAGGGAGTCATCTCCGGGAGGAATTTCAGTCGCCACCCCTGCGTCGTCGTCGTTTTCTTCACAAAGCCCGACGCGACCCGTCGGTGCCAATGGTAAACCACCAACGAAAGGCAGACCACCAGCCCTTGGCACCGGCCCGCCGAAACGACCCACTCCTCCACGGCCTCAACCGATCCATGTGCCGGACTATCACGTCGGTGCGTTTTTTTGCTTTTCCATTTCTCGTATTCCTCTTTAAGTGCTGATAACTAATTTAAATTTACAGAAATTGACCACGCCAACGAAACGGGTTCGTCGACGGACACAGATAATGACTAAAAACATGCTTGCATTCAATCAATCCTTCCACAATGACAATTCTCAACTGTCAAAATCGTATTGCTTTCAGCTTTTTGTACTATATATTTACATCATTGTCCGCAGCATATCTCACATAAGTAATCAATCATACATCATTCTGTGGATATTACGGATGTCATTGACGCTATGAGCGAAGGCTATACAGTGATCAGGAATCAATCTAGTGAGAACAGCAAAGCACGAGAAGGTTACGATCTAGAAGTCTAAAATATCTAAGTACGCAAAGTCCGGTTGAGAATCGAGTCTAAGGACAATCTATGTGGGTTCTTTGAAAGAAAATCTATGGCTGTCTATCGTCTAAAATCTATGTTCAAGAAAAGTAATTCCGTAAAATGGGGCATCGGAAAGAAAGGCCGTCTGGCTGGCGGTTTACTTGAGGAATGGGCGAGACGGTGAACGAGACGGAAACAAACTCCACAGCAGTGCCATGGCAGCTGCCAATGGTACCGTAAGGTAAGTGAGGGTCTTTATGCCTTTTGCATCAAAGATAGCTCCAGCCAGCAACGGGAAGATTGCTTAAAATCAAGTCAACATGTAGTGAGCAAGAAAATCTCAAATCCGTGATATGAACTCGCTCACCTCCGCCAAGACTTGCAAATGAAGAGCTATAGATGAGTATTCTGGGTCAATATGATAATGACCGGTGCTATTCAAAATAGCTCACATTAAAGCCATGGCGACCATGTGCACCTCGGCGGGTAAAACATCGTTCGCCATGCTCAGGCATGCGGGGAAAATTGGGCCATAAAGGAGACCAATCAAACTCGTGGCCACCGCGTTTTCGACATTGGATTTAACCAACCAAATTGTCAAATGCAAAATTACCGCAAGACCTGAAGCGGAAAAACGCTCTCAACATCAAGCCTGTTCGGAAGTTGAAAATCAGACGACTAACCACTACATACGCGAAGTACTTAGTCAGTGGGGTTGCTTTGAGTTGATGATCAAGTACAACTCACATGCAAGCCTGAACCGTGTGTTTGCGCTGAGTAAAGCTGAGTCTGCAACGCTTCGCTTAGTCCAAAATTAAAGCGCGATTGATACACATGAAACTTACGCAGGAAAGCAATATCCCCAAATGAATCGTCCAAGGCTGATCCCACCCCAAAAACCAGACGTAACGTACCCAATGGTCTTTGGGTTTGCATTCTAAAATCACTCTGATCAGAGAAAATCCAAGAGGTTGCGTACTGGTCACTTACCCTTACGGACAAGAGGTATGTGACCATCTATTAAAGTCAAAAGTCAAAATCAGGTGGCAAGAATGAAGAATGAAGCTCACAAATCCTTGAGTGGATGTCTCACTATTGAAGTCGTTAGCAGGATGTCACCAGGCCGAAGGTAGGCATCGCACCTTCCACAATAAAACAATATAAAGAGGGAAAGCGCCCATTGATAAGGCATGGTCAGAGCCAAACGTAAAGCTGCAGGCAGGTTGGTGAGCAACACATGTGAATATTTTTCAAGTGCTCTGGCTTACAGCTCCGTTGCTTAATCTCCAGGTTCAATTTCTCGGTTGATATTTCGCAACCGTCACTGGCAGTTTCGTTGACTGGCGAGGAACGGCCTGAGCGAAGGTACTGGCTTTTGCGCCGACGCGCATCATTAAGCGCCCTTTGTCGGTCTTTGAACGATTCGGCAGGTGTCGGTCTGAAGGTCACAGCCACAAACAGAATATTGAAGCCAGAAAGTACCAAAGATCCATAGTAAAATCGATACCAGGGCACACCTGTCGCAATAATCGACTGGCATACGAGGGGTGATATCACACTGCCTAAACCTGAGACGAGTCAGTAACACCGAGGATTGCTGCATGACAGAAAAAAACGCACTCGCAAGACCGAGGCCATATCCAAGAGCCTGCTTCGGACCATCTGCGAAGAAGGCATTTCTGTAGCTTTCTTCAACTAATGAACCACGTAGAACTGTGAAATATCTTACAGAGGAGCTGGAAATAAACTCGTTAATTTACAAATTAGCTCAGAGTCAAAAATCACTTTACCCGTTAGCAAAGCACGAGAGAAAGCAGACAAGACATAAGCCAGAAACATGACAGGAAACCCACTCCTGGACCCCATTAGGACGAAGTAGGTAGAGTGAATTATGCTCGCAATGACGAGAACCAGAAATCTGGCCTGTGAATCCGAATGTCCGAAGTCTTCATCAAATGCCGTTTTCCTGCTAAAGACGGGCAAGAAGGCAAAAAAGGAGCTTTGATTGCGATGGGCGCGAAAACCTCCCAAGGATTTCATGATCGATTCAACAAGAAATGTACCGGCAAAGAAGCTATAAATCCATTTAATACATTATATAAAGGAATGAGTGCACGGGTACTTACCCGCACGTAGTACCAGCGAATAAAGACGACGACAGCGTGGACGTCAGATTGAATTGGGACGATAAATCTTGAATTCGATGCCAATTAAATACAAGATAATAAAAGGAGTGAAAGGCTTTACTTACATGGCATGACAGTTCCAGTCACTGTAAAAAAACGGATGAGTTCCATCGCAAACAACTGGACATTCTTTAAAATAAAAACTTGCCACCATCCGCCCAGCCACCCATAAAACAGGCAAAAAAGCCACTGGCTAGGCGCCATTTCAGGCGGTCGTGGTCAGGAATAAAGCCTTCTTCGTCATCA